>JAEAME010000335.1_pt1 | contig 52509 bp, 51 predicted proteins | sample 8958731 | NCBI WGS metagenome assembly JAEAME01 (sample SAMN16933194, study PRJNA681113) | bioreactor sludge metagenome | isolation source: anerobic bioreactor sludge (Control) | place: India:Bengaluru | collected 2018-10-24
TATACTCTGAATGATACATATCTGCTTTTTCATAAACAGTCTTTTTTATCTTCTCTATTGAAGAAAAATGATAAAAAATTGGTTGAGTGAAACATATATAAACTGCCACTGTTTCAAAACAGTGGCAACACTACAAACGGCAGAAAACAAAAAAGCCGCCAGAAAGCTTTGCGACCAAGACCTTCTGACGTCTACCGTGTGCAAAATAAAAACGCCAGCATATTGTATCAATACTGACGTTCTTATATGGCGGAGAGAGAGGGATTCGATGAGATGTAATATAATAGTACCTAAATATGCAATAAAGGTACTATATATTGACAAAAACACAGTAAAACAATCGAAATTAACCGGATAAAACACAGATAAAAATAATTTTGTGCCTAATCTTGTGCCTTAATTTCGTTTAAAACACTTATCATTTTTGAATTATCTGAGGGCATTAAATGGCTGTATGTGTTCAGTGTTTCCTCGATATCTTTATGTCCTAGCCGTTTACCAACAGCAACTATTGAAACACCTTCTGAAATCAGCAGGGAAGCGCATGAGTGTCGTAAATCGTGGATACGGATGCGTTTAATTTCTGCAAGCTTTATGGCATTGCTGAAGTACCTGTCAATTGATCGTTCAGCAAGAGGGTGATCACCACAGAACAAAAACGTCGTGTCTTTGAAATTTTCAGCCTGCCAATCTTTGTACTTTTTTAACCGTGCGGTAAGATTTGGCGGTATATCTATAACACGTTCGCTCGGAGTATTCTTAGTAGATGTAACTTCCCAAGCAGTGTTTTCCGTCTTTCGGGTGACACTTTTTGTTATACTAATAGTCTGATTTACAAGATTGATATCGCTCCATGATAGAGCTAGTGCTTCACCTTTACGGCATCCAGAGATATACAAGAGCCAAAAAAAAGTTGAATATATTAAATCGTCGCATTTCGCAATAAACTTAAGAAACTCGTCTTTACTCCAAAACAGCATTTCTTTACTACGTTCGATTTTTCGGAATCCTTCAACTTTACGCATAATATTGGGTATATCATAATAACGATCACCGTGTATATAAATTGCAGTAAGCCGCGCCTGCAGATCTGTTTTGTACTTGTATGAGTAATCTGATATAGATTTTTGCCACTCGATAATATCAGCCGGTTTTATTTCGTCAACATATCGACCATCAAAAAACGGCTTGATATTCTTATCTATTTTACTTCTAAAAGTATAATAAGAGCTGTATTTAATTCTTGCTTTCTGGAGTTCAAGATACGAGTCAGCGAGGGCATTAAATAGCATATGCTCAGTTGATTGCGCTGGCTTTAGTTTAGCTTCATCTTCTAAAGCCTTCATATGCTCAATATATGCTGCCTGAGCTTCTTTCTTTGTCCGGAATCCGGATAACCGGGGCTGTCGCTCAACTCCGTCCATAGTCTCTCTAAAACGCACAGACCACAGTTTAGATTTTTTATTCTGCTCGTAACTAGCCATTTATTTTTCCCTTAATTTTTAAGACACCCGATAAAAGGTGGCTTATTTTTTATTATACCGTATTGAAATCATTAAAATACCGCAGCTTTTATAATAATCAACCGCTTTATGTATAAATGGTTCTGTCACGTTAAAAAATTCAGCAAGGTCCCAATATTCCGTATAACCGGCGCGCATTGCAGCTTTCAGCTTTTTTATCGGTATAAGATATTCAATAGCCCATCGGTCAGCCCTGCGTTCCCGCTTTGCCCGGACATCAAGCCTATTATTAATATTATAAAAGCTTCCTGTCTTACAGTGTCCCACTTCGTGGGCGAGTATTGTTAATTCCTCAGCTTGCGTAAGAGTTACTTGCGAAGAAACTGCAATCATATCACATGGGAATGACATTGATATTGCTTTACTGAAGGGGAAATAATCAATAGAAATTCCATCGTGTTCAGCTTTTATCAACAGGGTATTTAGGTCCATATTTTCCGTCTCTTATTTACCTCTTTTTGATTTCATATACTTCACGTAATTCAAGACATCCTGCATCTCATCCTCTGTTAGATCATGCACCTCACCGTATAAAGCGAAATTCACACCCTTAAGCTCGTCCTTTAATGATGCGGGCTTTTCTTTTTTATCAGTTTTTCCAAGTAGATAATCAACCGAAACACTAAAATAATTAGCTATTGCATTTAGTGTCACTGCGTTGGGCTCAACATTATTTTTTTCCCAATATCTAATTTGATTCTTACCAAGATTAAGGTCATTCAACAGCTGCACTCTTGTTATACCTTTTTCACTAATTAGAGTATTAAGTCTGTCGATAAACATAACATTCCTCCTTGTAAAAATTCCCTATATCGGGATATGGAAAATTGTGCACTGCTACAAAATGCTCTATATAGGGAAATTTCATCTTGACAATTCCCTATATAGGGATTATACTGTGCACGTAAACCACCGAGAGATAATCATTTAAAAATCCGTCCCGGTGTTTCATCTGGTATCAGTCCCCATTTATGGCGGACTGCAATTATTTATCCCTGTTTGCGAAATATCTCAGTGCAGGGTATAAATAAGCCGCAACGGGTTCCCCGCTGCGTGTTATTACATTAATTGGCGTTAACAGTATAACACAATGCGGGAAGCCTGTCAATGGTATATTGGAAAATAATGTAGAAATTTTAGTCGGAAAGGAGCACGGTAATGGCAACACAATCACTTAATTATAAGGCACGGCTTGCGCAGCTGGGAAAAACGCAGTCTGATTTACAGAACGCGCTTGCCGAGAGAGGGTACGACATTATCCCTCAAAATCTATCAAGGTATGTACGCGGCGACGTAATACCGCGCGATGCGTCAATCATGGGCACAATTCAACTGATAATTCTACGTTGGGAAAAAGAAAGGAAGTGATGCATAATGGAAAAAGCCTACTATGATAAATTTGATATCATGGCCCGGTATGATGTGAGTATAAACATTGCTATGAAAATTATTCGAGAAATCAAGTCGTTAAACGGCGGCGGAGTTTTAGTCAAAGGTAAAGTGCTGCCGTCAGAGCTTTCCTACTGGGAGATCAACAGAGGCCGAAAATCACAGACAGCTTAAGTAAGGAAGGTCAAAGCCCGATAATTCCGCTATACGCTTACAGACAAGTACGATTAAAGCCAGGAAAAAAGCCGGTTAACCCAATAGGAAGGAAAACGGTTCAGATATCCGGATAAACCTCAACCCGCCCGGCATCGAGTTCACCCTGCGCTTCGGTGATATTCAGAATTCCGGATGTGCGACGGGTGGCCGGCACAAATTTTCAGAGGACTAGATAGAAGGGAAGTAGACAAGCTATGAACGATACCCAGATACAGCACATCAAAGACCTTCTGAGCATGAATTTTACATCCGATGACCTTATGATTTCCCTGTCTTACAACGACGAGCATACCCCCGAATCCGAGAAAGAAGCAAAGATTCAAGTCGCACGTTTTATATACCGTCTCAAGCAGGAATGCGAAAAGCTCGGTATAGCCCCACCCGAAATTAAATATCTCTACACAACGTATTTTTCAACAATCGATGGCGTTCATCACCACTGCGTTTTTTCAAGGGTTCTGGATGCGGAAACGATTGAAAAATGCTGGACTGTAGGTCTCTGTTATGTTGATATTCTTGATACTAACAAACACGGTTACGCCAACGTAGCGAGATATATTGCAAGGGACGTTTCACCCGTCCGGTACAGCGTAAACTGCGAAGTTTCGGAGTGTCAGAAGACAGAGAGGGCGGCCAGAATAGAAGCCCCGGAGTTTATACGGGTAACGGTGTTCCCGGCCAGACGAACACAGCGCGGGAAGCGGTGATCTAGATGCCGGATGTACTTATAAGTATCAACCGCCCTCACACGGACAATATCCGAATAGGCTTCAAGACCCTTGAACTCCGGAAATCCGCGCCTAAAAAGCCACCCTGCCGGGTATATATTTATGAAACCCAAAACCGTAACGGCTGCGGTGCGGTTATAGGAGAATTCATTCTCAATTATGTTGACTGGTATCAGAAGAGAAAAAACAAGGATACGATAACTCGTAAAATTATCGATTCTGAATTACTGTGGGAGTTCGCACGCATCACCTATAAAGAATATTGTCAGTATGCCGCTATGCATAACAACAGATACCCGAATATATACGCCTGGCAGATAGATAACTTGAAAATATATGACACCTCAAAGCCTTTGAGCGAGTTCGGCATGAGCCGTCCGCCGCAGTCGTGGTGTTACATCAAAAAATCCGGAGGTTAACTATGAAAAAGAAGTTCAAGCACCTCACCGAGAGGGTAATTATCATTATTACATATTTTACTGCTCTACTCTTCGCCCCCGCTGCCACTGCCGCCGCTGTCAACTCCGCCACGTCGCCCGCTGACCTCGACCGGAGAATTACTAATATAGTATGTCCAGGGCAAATATAATCAGTTGCCGCACCTGCGAACACGCGGACGAGATCCACACCATACGTAAATCCGGAAAGGACAGCACAACAGAGAGTGGTTCATACCAATGCACTCATCCCTTTACATATAAGTGTAAAAACCTCATGATTCAGTACTACAGTGGTACTCTCGCCCCGTACAGCTGCCCTCTTAGGGAACACCCAAAGGAGAAAATCAATATATGAAAGATGATTCACTCTTACCCTGCCAGGAACTTCACCCGTGCAACGGCTGCACCAGAGATAAAGGATCGAGCCATGGTAAACCGCGTGACAGTACATCATGCTCTCAGTTCCGGATATGTATGCCTTACCGTATATGGCTGGTAAAAGCTTGGCCGCAGGTAGTAAAAGTCATAAGAAAAAGAAAGCAGGTAAGTTCATGAAAGTGGCTGATTCAACCATCATTGAAGTTACACTCGGCAACGCAGAGAAGATGAAAGCCGACTGCCTTGAGCTCGCCGCCCTCTTCACCCGCGCCGCCGAAATCTTATCAGAGCACACGCACTCTGCGCCGAAAGACTTGCCACAGACCCCCGAAAAGCCAAGACGTCCGGGGAAAGCATCGGTCTTGACGGAAGAGCAGGAAGCACGCTTCGCTCGGTTCTGGGCGGTATATCCGCGTAAGGAATCAAAGCCCGATGCACGCGAGGCATGGAAGAAAATCAATCCGGATGACGCCCTGACAAATAAAATTATTGAGGCTGTCAAGTCCGCCAAACTTTGTGACAGCCGGTTCCGCGAGCTTCGGTTCACCCCTCACCCGGCAACATGGCTAAACAACGCCGGGTGGGAGAACGAATACGACACGGCCAACAATATGAAAAGCTATGATTCCGACGAGTTCTTCGAGGCTGCGCTGAAACACGGACGGGAACAAAATTAAAGGTAAAGGAGTATACCATGCCCGGTAAAACAACTTATGTATATGACGGTCGGGATAAACGCAACAACAATAAATGGGTTATTATCGAAAAAAACGATGGGGTCCCGGTATTCTGGTGGGGTGGTTATGAAGACCGTAAAGACAGAAACAAATTGATACTTTATCCGGAAGGACCATACGGGAAGTATTGCAGGGACAATAAGAAAAGAGTGAAATGCAAGATCGATATTATAGCACTCCAAAGGGCGGAATGAGGTTTTATGACTGAACAAATAGCATTAAACATTGACTGCATGGAATATATGAAGACTCTGCCCGACAAGGCATTTGATCTTGCTATCGTTGATCCACCGTACGGTATAAAGATTAAAGCGCGAAAAAACAGAAAAGTCCAGTCAATCGCATATAAAAAAGTCACATGGGACAACGATATCCCATCCACCGGCTACTTTGAAGAACTGTTCCGGGTTAGTAAAAATCAGATTATTTGGGGAGCTAACTACTTTGTCGAACACCTGCACAAAGGTACAAAGGGCTGGATTGTCTGGTATAAAGGACAGGAGGGTCTTACAATGTCGGACTGCGAGCTCGCGTTTTCCTCCTTCAATGTTCCGACACGTATAAAAACCATTAACCGTTTTGAACTTGCGAGAGAAGGGGTAATTCACCCGACGCAGAAACCCATCAAGCTGTACGAATGGCTGCTGAGTAATTACGCTCATACGGGTGACAGGATTCTCGACACACATCTTGGCAGCGGATCGAGCCGAATTGCAGCGTACAAGCTGGGCTTTGATTTCGTCGGATGTGAGCTCGATAAGGACTATTTCGACCTTCAGGAGAAGCGTTTCAATGAATTCATAGCTAAGATTCATATCGGTTTTGATACCGTCCGGAAATTGCAGGCAACCCCAAATGTCGCAGAAATATTGAAAATATCTGATATTTTAGACGCTCAATAAGATGATAGAAGGTTCAGAATGCAAAAAGTATATATCTGCTCCCCGTGTCGTGGTGACTACGGAAAGAACCTCGCCAACGCGCGTCAATACAGCCGATGGGTTGTAGAACTCGGTTACATACCGATCACCCCACACATATACCTGACTCAATTCCTCGACGACACAGTTGATTCAGAGAGGGAGACCGGCCTTCGCATTGGCCTTGAACTGCTCCGCGAGTGTTCCGAAGTATGGGTATTCGGAAATCCAAGCGAGGGTATGAAGGCGGAAATTGACTTTGCCGAGTCAATTGGCATCCCGGTGATTAACGGTATAATACGCTGTCCGGGAAAAATTCCTACATTAATATAAAGAACATTCTTCCGCGAGAGGGACAACCTTCTCGCGGAGTAACCATATAAGAAAAAATCAACGGCTGAGACGCCGTTTACGGGCTTGAATGGGGTATTAACTAATCGGGGAATCTCTCTATCAGCCCGCGCACCCCGCGTCCCCGTCCCTCCGTTACCCGTCTCCCTCGTTCCTCCGCGCCCGCGCCCCGCGCGCACCCCGGCCGCCGCCGTTTTCCGTCGCTGCCGCTGCAGGAAGTCAAACAGAAAGGACTCGTCAGTATGCCGATCAGAGAGCTCACATTCCCGACACCCGAACACATGCGCGTCCAGCTCTTCCCGGTGCGCCGTAAAGCATCAGGACCGCGCGGCCGGCGCAACGCTCCGACCGCTGACGTACAGGTGAGACTCAACGCCAAAAATGCGGAATACGCTCTCTCGGATAAGCTGCACATGAACTTCACCCCGAACGACTACACCATTGAGCTCACCTACGCCGACGAATATATGCCCGGCTCGCCCGACGCTGCGCAGCATGAGGTCGCCAAGTACATAGAGCGCCTGCGTTATCAGTATGAAAAGCGCGTACTCCCCACCAAAGACCTGAAATATATCTACAATACCGAAATGTCCTCGACCGGCCGGCTGCATCACCATTGTTTCATATCGGGCCAGCTCGATATCGACACAATCAAAAAGTGCTGGCGGCTCGGACACTGCCATGTCGAGCACATCGAATTTGACGAGAACGGAGTGCGCGGTAAAGCTCACTACCTTCTCAAGGACCGGGTGACATACCGCCGCTGGAACAGTTCCAAGAACCTGCTGACACCACCCGTCCGTCAGAACGACTACCGCCTGAGGATGAAGGACGCCCGCTATATAAACGAGAACCCGTCCGACTTTGCTTTCATCGAGTCGCTTTACCCCGGCTATTCAGTATCAGAAGTCCAGACCACCGCCAACCAGAGTAAATCCATCGTTCCGTTTATCACGATTCAACTCTACAGAACAGACAACGCATACTTCCGCCGCACCCGGTGGGGGATTGATTATACATACAAGCCGCACGCCGCTGAAAGAAAGGGGCTTCTTAAAGCATGACCATGAAAGAGCTGTCGCAGCTGTATTATCTTAACCGCGAAATAGAGACCGACCGCCGGCGCCTTGAAGCGCTCCGGCGGAAAGCGTCGTCGCCGTCAAGCCCCGGATTGACCGGGATGCCATATAACAGCACACCCGGAAACCGACTCGAACGGCTCTGCGGGGACATAGACGACCTCACGTCAATCATAGAATCCAAGCTGACAAAGTGCCAGCATGAGCGCAACCGTCTTGAGCGGTACATATCAGCGATTCCCGACAGCCTCACCCGTCAGATATTCACACAGAGATTCATCAACGGGAAGTCGTGGGGGCAGGTTGCCATGAGCGTCGGCGGGACCAACAGCAACGACAGCGTCCGTATGATCTGTAAAAGATACCTCAATAAAAACTGAGGTTGTTCGTTTTGTCCGTTCTATCGCTGTACAATGGTATTGTGGACAGGTCCGGAAGGGACAGAGCGAAACCGAGAACAGAAAGCAGCAGACACCTGCTGCTTTTTGTATTTAAAACACGCGGGGGTATCATGAACGAGTCATTCTATAAGTCCGGGCGCTGGAAGAAGAAGCGCTGCCACATCCTCCGTCGTGACGGGTTTCTCTGTAAGGAGTGCAAGAAGTACGGCCGCAGGGTTGCGGCTACTACGGTGCATCACGTGAAGGAGCTGGAGCTATACCCGGAGCTCGCATTCGACGACGACAACCTCGTGTCGCTCTGCGAGGCTTGCCACAACAAAAAGCACCCGAATAAGGGCGGGAACAAGGGAGAACGCAGGCGGTTTTGATGTAGTTTTACGCGGATTCCATACGGTTTTCACGCGGTTTTACACGGGTTTTTAAACCTTTTACCGCCTGCTTTACTCCCGGACGGCGGGAACACCACAACCGGCGCGCCCGCCGTTCCGGGAAGACTCAAACCGGGGTCGGATATAATAAAAATTCTTGAAGAGTTCTCTCCGAGCCAGGCATACCCCCCCACCTCCGCCTGAACAGAAAAAGCCGATGGAGACCGGCGGGTGGCGGCATATATACATACGGCGGAATTTTAGGAAAGGGGGGTAAACCGTAGAATGGGACAGTCGAAGGAGCAGAAGGCAATCAAAAAAATCATCAAAAAAACGGTCGATGATATGACCAAGCTCGGCGTTTATCGGGAGCAATTCGACGCTGCGGTTTATACCTACGCCGAGATGCGCTACCAGCTGTCGATGCTCAATGAGCAGTTCTATGACGGCGGGTGCCAGATCACCGAAGAGTACACCAATAAGGCCGGCGCGACAAATGAGCGCAAGACAGCACTTTATTCCGCAATCGAGCAGCTGCGCCGTGATATCGCGTCAACAGAGGATCGGCTAGGTCTTACCCCGGCCGGAATTAAAAAGATAAATGAGGCTGAAATGAAGCCGAAAAAGAAAAGGAGTAAGCTGGATACAGCGCTTGAGAAAAATGGCCGCTAAGACTAACAGTATAAAAACAGAATACAAAAACTGCGGCGCTGTCATGACCTACGCCCGCCGTGTTGCCGACGGCTCAAAGGTAGCCTGTGTCGAGCTGAAGCAAGCGTGCCAGCGGTTCCTCCGCGATCTGGAAGACCCCCGCTGGGTGTTCCGGTACGACGACGCCGAGTTCATAATCAACATTATCGAGACGACATTCGTGCATATAAAAGGACCGCTGACCGGTCAGCCGTTCCTCCTTGAGCCGTGGGAAAAATTCATCTGCTACAATGCTGCCGGGTTTTATCTCATAGGCACCGACGAGCGCCGGTTCAAGGAAGCATTCATCTTCATACCCCGGAAGAATGGAAAGACCCCCTTCGCCGCCGCCCTCGCATGGGCTCTGTCCCTCCTTGAGCGCCGATATTCATCTACCGTTTACATCGTGGCGAACAAGCTCGACCGGGCGCTTGAGTCGTTCGATATCATAAACAAGAATATCGAGCTGATGGGTGTTGCTGACGAATTCCGGGTACTCGACAGTAACGCCGAACACAGCATCAGCCGTGACTTCTACGATGACGACGAATACACCGGTAGCATCAAAATTCAAGCCATAGCCAACAACACAAAACAGGCCGACGGATTCAACGCTAACTTCTTTATTCTCGATGAAATTCACGCCTACCGGAGCCCGTCCGACTACAAGGTTTACAAGGACGCGACAAAGGCTTACATAAACAAGCTCGTCATAGGTATCACCACAGCCGGAAAGGACATGAACAGTTTCTGCTATTCGCGTCTCTGCTACTGTCAGAAGGTGCTCGCCGGCACCGTCGTAGACGAACAGTATTTCATCTTCATCTGCAAGGCTGATGATCCGAACGACTACACCAATCCCGTGGAGCACGAGAAGGCCAACCCCAATTATAACGTTACTATCCGCCCGGCGGATATCATGTCCGACGCGCTCCAGGCGCAGAACGACCCGACGACGCGCAACGATTTTCTCAACAAATCGCTGAACATTTACACCAATGTCGCACACTCCTACTTTGACCTGAACGAAGTCCGCGCAAGTGATGAGCGCTGGAACTGGACGCTTGCTGACCTCGCCCGGTTACCCATCACCTGGATCGGTGGCGCCGACCTCTCAATCGCTCATGACCTCATGGCAGCCGATCTCTACGGCGAGTTCAAGGTCGGCGACGAGATTGTGTCTATCATCATACCGCACGGATTTATCCCGGTAACAACAGCAGCGAAAAAAGCCGAAGAGGACGAAATCCCGTTCTTCTGGTGGCGTGATGAGGGCTGGCTGACAATGTGCAACGGTGACGTAAACGATCCAGCCGAAATAGTCAATTACTTCAAGATGATGCGGGGTAAAGGCTTCAAGATAAAATGTGTCGCGTTCGACAAGTACAAATCCCGTGAATTTGTCAAGTTCATGATTGATGCAAACTTCAAAATGGAGAACAGTGATCAGCAGTACTGGAAGAAGTCAGAAGCTTTCCGGTACATAGAGCGGCAGATAAAACCTCGCCGGCTGTACTACTGCCACAATAAGGCTTTCGAGTACTGTATCAGCAATGTGAAAGCCGTCGAGGACCCAGATGAGAGGGTTCGCTTCGAGAAGGTCGCCCCGAAACAGCGTATCGACCTTTTCGACGCTGGCATAATTGCATGTAAACAGCACATCATCCTTGCCGATAGCAAGAGTAAGCTCGACAAATTTTTCGGATAAGGAGTTTATGCATGAAAATATTCAACTGGGATATAAAAGTCAGGCGCCAGCGCGACGCGCCCGGCACCGTCGCCTTCTGGCTCAATGGTGACGAGGCGCGGGACATGCTCTGCCCGGAGGGGTACACCTCGCTCAAGGATAACGACGTCGTCTGCCGGTGTGCGCATAAAGTCGCCGATCTGGTAAGTAACATGACGGTTTACCTCATGGAAAACGGCGAGAAGGGCGACCGGCGGATAAAAAACGAGCTTTCCCGGCTTATAGATATCGCTCCGAACGCGGTCATGACCCGGAAGACGTTCATATACAAGCTGGTCGACGACCTTATTCGGAACGACGGAAATTCCGTCTGGCTACCGGTTATGGACGGGCGGTTCATCGGAAGCCTTGAGTGGCTTGACGTTCCGAAGGGCAGTATTTCCGACCGGGGCGAGGACGGTCACTACTATCTCAGCAGCCACGGTAAGCGTTACCGCGATGACGAGGTTCTTCACTTCGTACTTATACCCGACGAAGATAAACCGTGGCGTGGGCGAGGGTATACCCAGCTAATAAAAGAGAGCGTCGAGACCTATCTGCAAGCCAACGCAACGAAAAAAGGGTTCCTAAAGTCCAAGTGGAAGCCGAGCATGGTCATATCCATAAACGCAGACACCGAAGCGCTTCAGGACCCGGAAATGCGCGAGAAAATTCTCGGCAGTTATACAAAAACCACCGAGAGGGGTGAACCCTGGCTGATTCCGGCCGGAGAGCTCGACGTCAAAACGGTGCAGCCGCTGACACTGCAGGACCTGGCCGTTCAGGACAGCATAACGCTTGACATCCGGGTAATAGGCGCGTCAATCGGAATTCCCCCCTTCATGCTTGGTATAGGGGATTTCAACAAAGATGCGTATAACAATTTCGTATCAACGACAATCCGCTCCATAGCCGAGATAATACAGCAAACGCTGACCCGGGGTATTCTCTACAATGAGAAGTGGTATTTCAGGTTATCGGAAAAATCCCTGCTTCACTACTCATTGACCGAGAAACAAGAGTATGTCAACGGCATGGTAGAACACGCGATGATGAACCGTAACGAGGGGCGGGGTGAGTTCGACCTGCCGCCGTCCGACGCTCCGGGTATGGATGACTACGCAGTGCTTGAGAACTACATCAAGGTCGGGGACATTGGGAAACAAAAGAAACTGGAGCAGAACAAATGACAGGTAAAGAAAAAGCCCTCTGTGTGAGAGGGCAGAAAATTCTGTACTTGTTTTATTGCATTAGCCTAGATCAAAAGTAGTCAATCCAACCTTATGTAATGATTCTGTAACCTTATGAAATTCAGAATGGTATCTTTGACGCCAGTACTTAAAAAAAATATCTAATATTTTTTTCTTTGGTTGAATTTCAAAACGGATTTTGGGATTTGAGTAAAAATCATAGTATGGATTTTCAGCGAACCAGTCTCTTTCACCTACGCATCTATTCTTCTCAACTGTTATCTTCCCAGCAGGCTTGCCGTCCCATGTAATAAAATCACCTTCATTAAAATGATCAGCCCAATTCTTTCTGCATTCATAAAATGAAATTTCTTGTAGCTGATTTTGATTATTGATAAAAACAAGCTTATCTTCTGTAATGATCTGAATTGAACTGATTAAATAAGTATTACTTTCCATATATTTTCCCTCGTTATTATTTCGCATGGATTTACTATAACTATTAAATACTCATTCGTTATGATGATCAATCTCATTATACCTTATCTGCCAGATCATGTCAATTAAAATCAACATATCACCAGAAGGAGGTGACGCAAAATGATGAAAAGAGCATATTTCAAAAGCGAATTCAAGACCCGCGCCGGCGATGACGGTGGCAAGTACATAGAGGGCTACTTCGTCGTATTCAACCAGCGCGCGGAAATCTGGAAAGGCTGGTTTGAGGAAATCGCCCCCGAAGCTGTCGTCAGCAGTATCACCAATAACGACATCCGCTGCCTCTTCAATCACAACCGGGACGTCGTTCTCGGCCGCACTGGTATTGGAACGCTTGTTCTCACACCGGATAAACACGGACTTTTCGGAAGAGTGCGTGTTAACGAAGAGGATAAACAGGCGATGGATGTATATGCCCGTGTTAAGCGCGGAGATATAGACGGCTGTTCCTTCGGGTTCAACCCAACAAGAGAAGACTTCAAGGTAATAGACGATGGAACTCTTGACCGGATTCTCGATATGGACATGCCCGAAGTGTCGGTCTGTCCCTTCCCGGCGTACCCTCAGACCGAGATCAGCGCCCGGAAGAAAGAGTACGACGACAATATCACACAAAAACGCGCTGCCATGCGCGATGACATCAAAAACCGTATACAGAAATTAAAGAAATAAGCCGCCATATGCGGCATGGAGGTAAATATGTTAAAACAGTTAAGACTTCAGCTGGGGCTGGAGCAGAGAAAACGCGAGCTCGCTCAGTTCCTTGAACAGAAGAGAGGGTTCGACACCCGCACGGCTGACATAGAAAAAAGATTCTCCGAAGCGGCGGCAGGCACCGATCTCACCGCCATTGAGGGGGACCTGAAGACGCTTGAGGGTGAAATCACCGCCGCCGGCCTTGACGCAAAAATCGCATCGACCGAGGCCGAGATCACCCGCATGAGCGAAGAGCTCAAAACCATAGGGGAGAACGATTGTTCCGACCCCAATAAAAATGACACCAATAACGAAAAGAGAGGACAGAACATGAACAAGTATCAAGTCAGAAAGCTGCTTGAGACCGGTGAGTATTACGAGAGGGCGGAAGTCAAGGACTTCTACACCAAGCTCAAAAATATCCGTGCCGTCACGGGAGAGGGGCTCACTGTTCCCGAAATCGTCGTCAACCGCATCATGGACATCATGGGCGACTATACGACTCTTTACCCCCTCGTCGATAAAATCCGCGCCAAGGGAACCGCGCGCATTCTCATCGACACCGACACGTCGGCCGCAAGCTGGATTGAGTCGGGCGGCACACTCCCAGCTGCCGATGTCGGCACCATTACCGACGTATCCTTCGACGGCTACAAGGTCGGCAAGGTCACCTTCGTCGACAACTACATGCTTCAGGACAGTATCGTAAACCTCGACGACTACGTCACCAAGAAACTCGCCCGCTCCATCGCCCTCGCTGTCGACAGCGCCATTCCGAACGGCACCGGCTCGGCGAACAAGCAGCCGACCGGCATTATCCCCTCGCTGGCAGAGGACCACAAGGCCACTGTAACCGATCCTGAGAGTATCGCCGACATTGTCCGCCCCATCTCGCTCATCGACGACGGCGCCGACAGCACCGGTGACATCGTCGCCGTTATGAAGCGGAAGACATACTACAACCGCTTGCTCGACTTCTCGGTCGCCAACACCGCCGCCGGCGAAGTAGTCGGAAAGCTCCCGAACCTCAAGAAGCCGAACCTGCTGGGGCTCGACGTCGTTTTCAGCAACGGAATCGCTGAGGATAAAATCCTATACGGTAATTTCCAGTGCTACACCCTGGTCGAGCGTGAGTCTATCAGCCTCGACAAGAGTGAGCACGTCAAATTCGCCGAAGACCAGACCGCCTTCAGAGGAAAAGGACGCTTCGACGGCAAGCCGACCAAGAAAAACGCGTTTGTCCTTGTCACCCTTGCATATACACCCGAAGCCTGAGAATAAAACTGAAATCCCTGAGAAAGTGAGGTCAGCCGCATGAGTGAACACAATGTAGAAACCGCTCTGTCGCTATTCAAAACCGCGCTCGGCATAACACATACCGCCCGTGATTTATACTTCCGGACGCTGATTGATGCGAGTATTGCCGAACTGGATAAGTCCGGTGTTACCCTCGATACATCATTAACCGAAGATAATATGTTTCTCGCCGATTATGCTGAGTGGGTATATAAGAACCGCGACAGCGAGAAGACCATGCCCGAACACCTGCGGCTGCGCCTTAACAACCGGAAGGTCAGAGGGAGAGCCGAAAGTATATGAACGAGCTGAGTTCAATCCGGAAACCGGGTGAGGGGCTCTCCCTTGATGAAGTCTGTTATACACCGCCGTACCGCAACATTGACATGCTTTTCTGCGCAGAAGTCCCTATTGTGTCACAGGAGTGGTTCAAAGCCGGGATTCAGGATATACGTGCCGAGAAATCGCTTATTGTCGATCTGGAGAGTTTTACTTGTGCCGGCGAACCCGATCGTCTGAAATACAAAGACGTGGTGTATTCCATCTATCATGTGTATCCAACAGGTGACGGAAGGCTGCAGCTGTATCTTACACAAAAGGCGGGTGTCAGGTAATGTCCATCGGTCACAGAAAAGTTCATCCGAATGAGCTTTATGTTGAGATAGTCCGCGAACTGACCACATACACCAAGGAAGTCCGGGAGAACATCAACGAGGCTGCTAACAGGGTCACAAAGGAACTCCTCAGTGATATCCGGGAAGACAGCCCAGTCAGAACAGGGGGACCTAAGTCATACAAAAGAGGTTGGCAGCGCAAGAAGCTCAAATATCACTATGTCGTATACAACAAAAACAAGCCGTATATTACCCACATCCTTGAAAACGGCGGCAAGCACTCCCGCGCTTTCCCGCACATAAAGAAGAACGCCGAGCGCGCGGTGCTCAATTATGAGGATATGTGCGTCGCCATCGTCAGCGAGGGTGTGAGGCTCATCAAGTAACGGAGGTATTATGACAGTTCAGAAAATTGTTGAGGACGCCATTGCCCCCACCGGCATCAATGCTTCATATCGGAAGTTCGACAAGATTCCGGATGGGAATTACATCACATGGTATATTGACCGGGCTGCTATCACCGGCAGCGACGACGGCCGGTACCATATCAAGAGCGCCGACGTGGTTGTCGAGCTCTACACCGCCGGCAAGGACTATGCGGCGGAACAATCCATCGAAAACGCTTTCGCTCCGTATAACCTTGAAATTCGCGAGGAGTACGACGAGCGCGAAAACCTTTATCAGATCACATATTCATTCACGGTTACTGTGAAAATCAAAAACTAACGGAGGAATATCCACATGGATAGAATAGCACTCGGTTCCGGAGATGTATTTATTTCCGAGTTCACCGGCGCGATCCCCACCGACGAGACTCTTGAGGTTGAGGTTAATAACCTCGGAGCTGTCAAGGGCGGCGCGTCTCTTGAGTACAAGCCTACTTATTATCGCGCAATGGATGACAGCGGTAAGCGCACTAAGGAAGTTCTCACCGACGAGGAAGTCAAGCTGAAAACCGGAATCATGACCTGGAACGCCGGCACACTCAAGCGGCTCTGCAGCACCGCCCGCGTCACCGAGACTGAAACCAAGCGCACTGTTAGAATCGGCGGCCTTGGAAATCACGACAAAAAGAAATATGTCGTCCGCTTCGTTCATAAAGACGACGTGGACGGCGATTGCCGTGTAACCATCGTCGGCAGCAACGAAGCCGGCCTCGCCATCGCGTTCGCTAAGGACAAAGAGACGGTTGTCAACGCTGAGTTCAAAGCCTTCAGCCATGACGCCGAAGGCACCCTTGTCATATACGAGGAGGAAATCATCGCGGAGGCAGCGCCCGAAGGCGGCGCGTGATAACATAACAAAAACACTGCGGCGGGTGCTGCCCGCCGCTGCTTAAAAAAAGGAGATAGTTTTTATGAAAGCTATGCTTAACCTCGCCAATATAAAAAAGCCCACACTTCCGATACCGCTTGCCGACGGAACGGTTCTGAATCTGCTGCCGGCCTCAAAGGCTCTTATAGACAAGATGCAGGCTGCTGGCACAGCCCAGCTGAACGGGGGCACTATGTATGCACTCGCGGCTGACATCCTGTCATGCAATACCGATAACCAAACATTTACCGCTGATGATCTCAGCGGCCTTGACATCTGGGATGTTAAAAAGATATTCACTGACTATAAAAATTTCATTCTGGAGATCAAAAATGACCCAAACTGACAGTACCCTATTCTCCCGATGATGAGGAGATAGGGTGCAGATACTCATGCCAGACAAGCTGTGAAAAGCTCGTCGCGGACTATGCCGGCATAAGTCTTTATGAAGTCGAGGACATGTGCTATTACGATTTCCGGGTACTTCTCCGGGATGCGGTTATATACAGCTGCAAAAAATCCGAAGCCGGCCTCGACTATCTTGATAAATGCTGGGTTATGGAGCAAACCAAACCGGAGAGGGATAAACTCCGGAAAAAGACCGGCAAGCAGAAAAGGAGCAATTAAATGGCGGATAGTGTATTGAAGGGTATCACCGTCGAGATCGGCGGCGACACCACAAACCTTGAAAAATCAATATCTTCCATCAACAAGGAGTCGAAGTCGCTTCGGGAAGAGCTGTACAATGTCGATCGGCTGCTGAAGTTCGACCCGTCAAACACCGACCTGCTCGCCCAGAAACAGGCGCTTCTTGCCAAACAGGTGGAGGAAGCCGCCCGCCGGGTGGATTTACTCAGCAAGGGCCAGGCCGCCATGAACGAGCTCGTCGCATCCGGTAAGGTCGAAAAAGGCGGCGAGGACTACCGGAAGATGGAGCGGGACGTCATCGCGGCGGAACAGGCGCTTACCAAAGCTAAGACCGCGCTTGACGGTTTCGGTAAAAAGCAGGAGAGTACCACACCGGAAACAGATAACCTCAGAAATTCTATTAAGTCACAGGAGAAGGAGCTTTCTGACCTCAAATCCCGGTACGCCGAGACAGTTCTCTCACAGGGTAAGCATTCCGACGCGGCGAAATCGCTTGAAAAGCAGATTTCTGTTCTCAATTATTCGCTTAATGATAATAAAGAAAAGCTGAATTATGCCGAGAATGCAACAGAAGAGCTGACACAGAAAACAGAGGAAAACGCGAAGTCCGCAGAAAAATCCGGGAGTATCTGGAGCTCCTTCGGCGGGGTGCTCAAGACCATCGGTGCGGCTGCTGTCGCCGCTGCTGCCGCCGTCGGTGCCGCAGCTGTAAAGATGGTCAAGGACCTTGTCGGTGCTACAAACGACGCTGCCGCCTATGCCGATAATATGGCTACACTCTCGGCGCAGACACACGTCACCACCGATGAGTTGCAGGCTTACGGCTACGCTGCCGGGCTCGTCGACGTGCCGCTGAACACCCTCACCGACTCTATGGCCAAGCAGATTAAGTCCATGTCGGACGTAAATAATGTTTCTGCAGAGGCTACAGTTGACACCGGGAAGCTAGCGGCAGCGCAGGCCAGGGCGGCGAACACGGCACTTGACGTCGAAAAGGCACAGACTAAAGCGTCTAACGCAGTTCTTGACGTTGAGAAAGCACAGATCAAATATAACGAAGCTGTCGCTAAATACACCGCTTCGTCTCCGCAAGCGGCACAGGCAGCCCTTGACCTTGAGAAAGCCCAGAACAACGCCACTGTCGCCGCTCTCGACCTTGAGAAAGCCCAGAACAACCTGACCGCCGCCAACAGTGCCGTTGAGGAAGCCTCGAAAGCCGTCTCTCCTGAACTTAATGAGATGACCGCCGCGTACAACCGGCTCGGTGTCTCGGTCTACGACACGGCCACCGGTAAGATGCGCGATAGTGAAACTGTCTACTGGGAGATAATCGACGCACTCAGCCAGGTTGAGGACGAAACCGAGAGAGACAGCCTCGCGATGACGATTCTCGGTAAGTCGGCACAGGACCTTAATCCCCTTATTCAGATGGGGGCAGAGCAGCTTGAAGCCTTAAAACAGGAAGCCAGGGATGCTGGCGCTGTGCTCTCGGAGGACACGCTAAACAGCCTTCTGGCCGTATCCGACGGCATGGACCGTATGAAAGGCAGCACAGGGGCGGCCAAGAACGCGCTCGGTACCATCGGTGCGGGGGCTCTCGCAAGCCTTTACACCGGAATGTCGGGTGTCATGCAGGATATGACTGGAATGATCAACGCCGCCGTCAGCGGAGAGGGGATTTCCGACGACATGATCTCCGGTATGTCTGTCGGAATCACCGAAATGGTGAACAGCGTCGCCGCCGAAATTCCGGAAATCATATCTGTTATCAATGAGATAATCACCTCCATAGTTCAGGTAATAGGTGAATCGGCACCCCAAATAGTCGCAACTCTGAGTGATTTCATACCGCAGTTTATAACAATAGTCTCAGGAGCGCTCCCGACCATAATCGCTCTCGCGGGTCAGATCATCGGCGTGTTGGTAGCGGGACTTATCGACGCTATGCCTATGATTATGGACGGGGCAATAACGCTGATTATGGCACTTGTCAACTCGATAATCGAGCAGCTTCCCGCTCTCGCCAACAGTGCAGTGCAGATCATCCTCGCACTGGTGAACGGTCTTGCGGACGCTTTGCCGGTATTGGTTCCCGCCGCTGTGAACGCCATTATGACGATAATTCAGGGGCTGATTGATAATCTGCCAAAAATTCTTGACGCAGCCTTAAATATAATCCTCGCTCTCGCCGACGGCATTCTCGCCGCCCTGCCGCAGCTGATAGCGGCGCTTCCAGCGATAATTGAAGGTATTTATAATTTCTTATATGGTGCGATTCCTCAGATTATACAAGCGGGAATTACTCTTCTGACATCGCTGATCGGCGCACTGCCGGAGATCATCTCGACAATTGTTCTCGCCCTGCCCGATATCATCATCGGAATAACAACGGCGATCATGGATAACATTCCGGCAATTATCCAAGCGGGAATTATGCTCTTTGTTGCTCTGGTTCAGGCAACACCAGAGATCATTCTGGGTATTATTAAAGCCATACCTTTAATAATTAAAGGAATTACAGACGCTTTTGACGGGTATGTAGGCAAGATAAAAGACGCTGGTAAAAATCTTATTGCGGGATTGTGGCAGGGTATCCAGGACACCACACAGTGGATAAAAGATAAAATTGCTGAATTCTGTTCCGGTATTGTAGACAGCATTAAGGCGTTTTTCGGTATTAATTCTCCGTCGAAGCTCTTTCAGGATGAAATCGGTAAGTTTCTAGCGCAGGGAATCGGGCTCGGTTTCAGTGACGAAATGAAGAACGTAACCCGTGACATGCAGGACGCACTCCCGACCGACTTCTCGACAGAAGTCAACGCGGCTCTTCACGCTTCGTCTGTGGGCGGTGGTGCTCAAACCTTTGAAGTAAAAATTCCGGTTGTACTTGATAAAAAGATAGTCGGCCAGACCGTTTCAAGATTCCAGTTTGATGCCGTTACCAACCGCTCGCGGGTTCTGGGGGTGCCGACTAAATGAGTCAAATATACATAATTAACGGCACAGAGAGGGCGCCGGTCGACGGCATCGGCGCCGGGAACATCCGGGATGCCGTCGATACCGACAACACCCTCGCCCTGACGCTTTATAACGATGATGTCGCAAGAATCCTGAGCGGTAGCGTCATCGAGTATGAAGGCCAGTTCTATGACGTGGTTACCTGCGAGAAGTACATGAACGGCCAAGCGCCGTTTGCTGACATTACAGCGGAGAACGTTATTTATAGGTTGAGCAGTCGAACGGTAAGAGCCAGCACATCGGGTCCCACATCTGGGAGCGTAGCGCAATTAATGACGCGGGTTTTGTCTTACGGAGCTTTTATATTTTCAGACCCGCAGCCAAACGAACTATCCGAGTTTACCTTTGGCGCGACAGACATCTCCGGAACGGTTAATTTTTACGCCCCGGCGGCAGAGTGCTCCAGGCGCGAAATGATGAACAAGATAGCGTCTGCCGCTGGCGGAGAAATCGAAGTATCCGGATATACCGTAAATGTGTGGGCTCACCGCGGCAGCGTTAATCCGATTGAACTTCTCGACACCGACGCTGTCGACGAGGTCATTGAGCGGGTCGACTTCAGAACGGGTCGAAAATCATATGACATCAAGCTCCTCAGGCGCGTAAACCTTGGGGCAGGGGACGAAATACACCTCAAATTTACTCCGCTCGGCATCGACGTCTACACACGGATTATTGCCATTGAATACACACCGAACAATGAATATGAGGTATCAATCGACGTCGGTGATTATGAACCGGACATAAAGGACCTGTTGGTCTCAGGATAAAATTGATTGGAGAAATATATATGATCTACTTGAAAGAAATATCGGTTGACATTTCGGGCCGGCAGGACCTCGCATCGACAATATACAGCAAGCAGGGCGACGGCGGTATGTATTATATCAAGGTACATATTATGAACGGCAAAGACACTGTTGTCCTCAACCCCGCAGAGGTCAGAGCCGTTTTATCGGCGAGAAAGCCCGATAAAAAGATTGTGCTTGACGACACCCCGGAACATGTCACCATCAATGAGGACGGCTCAGTCACCCTCATGCTGACGTCGACAATGCAGGAAGTCGCCGGCGACGAACGCATTGAAATTATTATCCTGGACGCTGATAACAACCAGATCACCACCGCAACATTTATTAACTGTATTGTCCCGCGCGCTGTGAGCAATGGTGACGTGCTGAGTTCAGAAGTCGGTACGCTTCTCCAGACCCTCATCACACAGGCAAGCACTACATATGAGAACCTTCAGCAATATGCGGATGTCGCCAGTGTATCGGCGACAGCGGCGGCAGCGGCGCGGGATGCCGCATTAGCTGCACAAGATGAGCTCGAAGCGTCTGTTTCAGACATTAATGATCTCAAAGTGGCAAACGCCGTAGCTGAAAAACGCATTTCAGAGATTGAACGCTCACAGGCTTCTGCAAACCCCAACGGCGAACCCCGAATTTCTATATCAGGTTACGGTTCGCTTACTATCCCGAAGAACGCCGCACAGGGGTCAATGTTGGGAGTGGTAAACGGCATGACGCTGACGAACCTTGTTACAAACGGCGCAACCGAGCAAAACATTTTACCCACAGCACAGTATCAGGGGTGGGATTCAAAAATTAATAACTATGCGCAACTCAAAGAGCATATATTGTATTTTACCGCTGAATTAAAGGTAGGCAGCACAAACGTTGTACTATTACTTAACGATGGTATAGGGCAAACGAAGATTGCTCCCACGGTAACCGGACAATATGCTCGTGTGAGCGGCTTACGGACAATATCTGCAAGCGCAACCGATTTGTACATTAGGATGCAAGATGACAGAATCTCAGGCTGGACAACATCGTACTGGAAAAACAGAATGGTGATTGACCTCACCGCCCATGGCCTCTCTGCTCTCACCGCCGCTCAATGTGACCTTATGACCAGTTTGTATTTCAACGGCACAAGGTCAGCAAGCGTGACGAGGTTACGGAGTGTCGGGAAGAATCTGATAAATTCGAATACTATCTCAAAAGGGTTTCTAAATGTATCCAATGGTACGCTAATTACAACATCAGGGTTTACAAGCGACTATATAAATATAGCTCATGTGTCTACAGTAACAACAGCCATGACAATATCAAGTTGCAGGCACGCAGTTGGTTATTATGATTCTGCAAAGGTTTTTATATCGTGTGAATCTTGGTATGGTACAGCTACCAAAACATACACCAGACCTTCAACGGCGGTATATGCACGATTATCGGTAGTGGATGACGCTGCAACGCCACGTGGAACTCTTGAATTGTTTAATCTTACGAATCCGCAACTCGAAAAAGGCAGTACGGCGACCACCTACGAATCGTATCGCTCCTCATCGGTGTACCTTGAACCGCTATCTCCCGGCGGTGTTTCGCTACCGATGAACCGCTTACCCAATAACGTGTGTGACAGTTATGACCTACTGACGAGGGCACATACACAGAGGGTTAAGCAGTATGTGCTGACTGCTAACGACATAATACAGCTATATACAAGCGGTACAAATGTCGATGTTGTGCATATATCATACAACAATTTAACGGGAATAAGCATACCTCCCGCAACCGAAACTTATGGTACGTCTATCATGACAACCATAAGTGCGCCGCGTAATGGCATATCATCTTGGGATACTACAGATATGTGCTGGCGACACAATCAAAGTAATACTGCTTTTATAATTCATTTACCTAAAAGCACATACGCAAATCTCGCCGCCGCCAAAACCGCTTTAACCGGTGCAGTAATCTACTATCAACTTACTGAAGTGTCTTGCATTGTAACGCAGAATGCAGTGACCGGTAACGTACTAAGCTATCCCGGAGGAACGGTGTTATTTGAGAAGTCGTTACCTGACGCCGGGTATTACGACGGCGGAATTACAATATCCCGTGCAGGCTACCCCATAGGTGAAATCGAAGCGATAAAGAAGCCCGTGACCGTCGGAACCACGACGGAACTCATAGCGTACAATCCGGTAACCGCTGTGATTAATGCCGGAAAGACCGGATTCACGCATCCTGATCTTGTCGGATACACAGGAGTGCTGTTCTTCGACTATAAGTACTCAGCCGAGAGCGTCAATGGCAACAACACACTGCAGTATCTGGATAGCAATTTTGTAGTGGTTGACAGCGCAGATGCCACAAAATTCTACAAGTACAAACCGGTAGTCACCAACGGAGTGATTACTTCCTGGAACTTAACTCCGGTATCATAAGGAGGTAGCACAATGGATAATAAAGAAATTGCAGTTTATATCAATAGACTTGCAGCGCGGATCAGAGATGGCGAAATGACCATTGATCAGATACCCGAAGGACTAATGGCTGATGTGCAGGCAGAAATAATCAAGTTAGAAGCCTTGACAATAGAAGACTAAATGACAGAAAGCGAGTAACACCAATGGAAACATGGACTATTATTGCATCCGTCTTAGGAACATGCACGGCGGTTTGTGCTATCATTATATCCTTGCTCGGTACCGCTCGCACAAAAAAGCACGATGATACCAACGCCGGAGTTAAGGACGGTACTGTGCTAACCGAACTCGGATACATAAGATCAGGTATTGACGACATTAAACGTAAACAAGAACGACAGGACGAGCAGCATATTGAGGTTATCTCGCGCTTGACTGCTGTTGAAGCATCGGCGAAGCAAGCTCACCACCGCTTAGACCGTATTGAGGATAAAGAATCAAGTAATAAATAACCGGAGCAAAGCCCCGGAAAATAAAAAGAAAGAGAGTTTACATTATGGAAACATGGAATGAGATTTTCACCGCCATCATCCTCCCGCTTCTCGTCGCCCTGGTCAGCCTTGCCGTTGTCTGGATCAAGAAAAAGGAAACCGAGCTGACGTCAAACATCAAAGACGCGAACGTCAAGAAGTACATAGGACTCGCCACCGACGCCGTTCTCAAGGCCGTCCAGTACACTACTCAGACCTACGTCGACAGCCTTAAGAAAACCGGTGTCTTTACGAAGGAGGCCCAGCAGGAAGCCTTTGAGCGGGCTAAGCTGCTTGCTTCGACGATGATTAATCAATCTGCGAAGGATATCATTACCGAAGCCTACGGCGACTTTAATACCTGGGTCACAACCCAGATCGAGGCGACGGTGAAGGATGTGAAGGCATAAATACAGTGGTAAAGTAAATCCGCTTCTGTAAAGTGTACAGGAGCGGATTTTTTTTGTGTTATATTGAATACTTGAAATACGATTAATAATAAATAATTCTCGTAATTTTTTGTGATGATTCAAGCGGTATATTGATATGGTATTGCATAATTAGGTAAATTATAGGTTGAAATATCTGAAAATAATGGTATAATAGGATGTAAATACAACCACGCGGAAGAGGATAAATATGAGTCTTAATATACTACAATTGTCCGACATACATCTATGTAATGAAAAAGTACCATTTGCATCATCTATACTATTAAGCAATGAGTTTTACCGTGGTGCTCCTGATATAATTCTTGTTACAGGTGATATCTTTAATTACTCTGCATTTAATAATGAATGTTCAGAAATTAATAATATAAAAAAGGCCGTAGATTTTTTTGACGATTTAATTAAAGATATAAATAATATTTATGATTCAAGACTGAATAAAGAATCATTTCTATTTATTCCAGGGAATCATGAGATTAATCGCAATGGAAATAATTTAGATCAACGTTTAAAAAACTATAAATTATTCCTTGATACATACTATAATGGTAGCATTCCGAATTGTTATAATGATGATTTAACATTTATAAAAATTTTCGATGATAAAAAAGTAATTTTAGTTGGCTTTAGGTCACCCAATTGTGACTTTATAAGAAATAATAATGAACCTTACGATGATTATGGATTGATTGACGATAGACAACTGTTTAATATTAAACAAAAACTTAAAAAAATAGTTAATAAATGTGATTATTCAATAATTGCAGCATTACATCATCAATTTATATTAATGGAAGAGCGTGACAAATCATATGTTGAGAAAAATTATCTTAGGAACAGCGAGCAATTTGTAAGTTTCCTATCAGATAATAATTTCTGTGCGGTTTTACATGGACATAAACATATAAATTCAAATAAAAGATTAAATATTGAAACAGATATAACTAAACCTGAAAAAATTATTACTGTTTTAGGGTGTGGGAGTATCTCTGAACAGGATAATAGAAACTGGTACAATTATATATCAATATTTCCACCAGGATATAAATATGAGATAGAATATTCAACATATTATAGAGAAAATTCAGGATATACTTTAGAAAAAGAAGCAGTAAAATTGCCAGTTGTAAAGAATAATAGAGATGTGTTATCTATACAATCCTTAATAAACAATGATCCTGATTTAACAAAAGCATATAATGAATTATGTAGTTATGATATTATAACAGACACAAGTTTAATATATAAAATTTTAGATAAAACTATTTTTTCATTAGGGGACATTAATGAACAAATAAAAAATCTGCCAGATATTTTATACTTTATATTATCTTCAGCACACTACAGAACAGTACTGAGAAATGATTCGTCAAATTATGTTTTAAAAAAAATTGATTCCTTTATTGATAAGAAAAAGAATGAATATTTCATTAATTCGCCTAGCTACGATCAAATATTAAAGTTACCCGATATATGCGAATTTTATAAAACATACATTAATAGTGTTGAATTTCTAAATAAGAATCAGAAAAAGATAATTCTATATTCTTTAATTACATCACTCATGACTGAATTTTATTTAATTATTAAATATGGAAGTCAAGAATTTTATAATAATATTGTCAGCAAAAAAATTGATTTTGCTTATACTTCTCGTAACTTACTATCTGAAATACATGGAAATTCGATTGAGTTTTCGATTGATGATGATCGTAGATCACTAGAAATTAGTGTTCTCTGTGATACCGCAGGGGCTATTAAAATTTGCAGTTTAATAATTAAGGAGTTCGAAATTATATTAAACGATTTTGAAAAGGATTTTGCAGATTGCGGATTCAGGGTATACTATATTCATCCAAGACTCAAACATGAAGGTGTAAGAAAAAGTGACATTGATAGCAAACAATTTACCTCTTACATTCCAAAACTATTACCACTATTAGCCGGTAATAATATCTACTCTAGCCCCGAAGCTTTTGCACGTGAAGTCATTCAAAATTCTATTGATGCCATAAATGTACGAAGAGAGTATGATAGTACATTTAAAGAAGAAGGACAAATAATAATAACAATAAAATACGATAGAAATACTAATTTAAATTATTTTAATATACAGGATAATGGTTCCGGTATGACCCAATATATACTTGAACGATATCTGACAACATTAGGACTTAGTTTTTATGGTGGTGTTGACTATAAATCACTTAACCCTAAATATAATCCTATAAGTCAATTTGGGATTGGATTTCTTTCATGCTTTATGGTTGGAAAGCATATTGAAATATGGACTAGACATATGACTGATTCGACAGGGTGGTTTTTAGACATACCAAATTATGATGGATGTTTCTTCATCGAAAACGACAAAAGCATAAATATTACAGGTACATCAATAAGAATATGGGAGAACCCTGATCAGGGTCATCCTATAAATTCAAATAAAATAATTCGATATATTCAAAGCATGGTAAGAAATGTTAATGTTAATGTGTTTATTTATAGCAATGTAGAGTTAGAGATTTTAAAGGGGTCTTATTGGAATAACATAATTGAAAAAACTCAAATATTTTCTCAAAGATATTTTATACCAATAATTAAAAAGTCAAATGAATGGGTAGCAATACCAGAAAATAATTATGAGAAATTTGATTACGGGATAATTTTATATAAACCTGATAATGAACTTTATAAATCAGATAATAAAATTGAGGTGTTGAATAATGGAATATTAGTACCTTCATTAGGAGAAAATGAAAGCTTAATATCTAAATTATGTTTAAAATATTTTAACGTTAGTGCAAACCTCCCTCCTAATGTTATGACTCTTGATGTTTCAAGAGATAATATAAAAAAATTTAATGATAATATAGACTGGGAGTCTATATATACAAATGAAGTAGAAATTATTAATGAAAATGTTAATAAAAAATTACCATATTATATATTACAACAAATATATGATATAAATAAGTACCCGAATAATCAAGTATGCTTCGAATTTAAACAAAAAACAGGAGAAATAATAGTACAATTACACAATAATCACAAAGGTGGGAATGCTGAAAATATTCGTGTATTTTTAAATTATATTAGCGGAGATTTGTATAAAAATAAAATTATCAATGCACCAATTTCACCGGAGGAAAGTAATAAAAGATTTAATGAGTCGGTAACTTCAGTATTATTTGATTTATTTGGATTAATAAATACAATATCGGGGGAAAAAACAAGTAAACCTTATAATAAAAGAAATAAATATTCAAACTTAGATGTATCCATGTATGATACATTTTTGGGTAAAAATATTGATATATGTAACGAAATAGAAAGAATCGTTAGTAAATATAAGGGAAATTCAGCGATGTATAATAATGAAATTATATATATTGCTAACGCTTTTAAAGAACATTTTAAAAAAGTAAGAACAAATGCAAAAAATTCAATAACAAATATGTTTCTAGATAAGCGATATACTGCCCCATCAATAACCATTAGAAATAATAGTGAAAAATTAATATCAATTGTATTATCAAATGAACAAATACAATATCAATTAAAAGAATTTTTTACAGCTGTTCTTAATAGAATATTCAGTTATATTGAATGGTCAAAAGGATTATCACTTGCAAAAGTTGCTATGATAACTTGCTCAGCAATATATGCTCTACTTGATTATGCCAGTATAATATGCTCTTACGAGATGTTAGAAAATGGAGTTCATATCATCATCAATAGAAATGAAATTGAACCTGATGAAGGGTGGTTTTCAGGTTTCTCACAAACATAAATTATAATTGATACAAGGCCCCCTGTAGCTATAACAAACCTACAGGGGTCTATTATTAAACCAAACCTAAGTATTTTTCAAAGAATGATTTCAATTTCTCAATAAATCCTTGCTTTTTGACCTCTCGTCCGCCACCGAACCGTGACACCGCCGGCATTATCCTATCGATATCCGTCCCGGTGGTTTTTAGTGTTCCGTTGCGGAATGAGTTGTCAATAAACTTTTTGGTCTCATCCGGCTTGAGTCGTTCATCTTCAATGATGGCGGCCAGGTCGGTTTCTTTTTGCTCATGCACGAACCGATGCCAGTCGTTGTCTACTTCCGTGGAGGTGTTGACAGTGCGGATGAAATTCTCGATGAGCTCCTTTTTACTGCGGAGCTGGATGCTCGAATTGATTGCCTTGTCGATGGTGACAAGAATGCCCTTGTCCTCACAGTTGGAATCATGGTACTTTGCTACGAGCATAAGGATATAATCTATATTTATTTCAACCTGGCGGATCAGCTCGATCTCAAACACGATATCGTCGTTGATGTTTTCCTTCTCGCCGTTCTTGTCCTTGCCGAACGACTGATAAAGGTCGATGTAAATGCTCTGATAGTCCTGAAAATCCCGGCTTGACAATATCTCGTTACCAGCAAAATTGTCAAATGACGATAGAATGTTTTTCAACTTTAGAATCGCACCGAACAGCTTTATAAAATCCTTCTGGTTTTGCTCTCCTATTATAGCCTGTCCGAGAGGGAACTTCTGAGTGAGGTCGGCGATGAGCTCGGTATAACCCGACTGATGCTTGCCGCCCTCATCGTATCCGAAATAATACGCGTCATAACTTTTCAGCAGCACAATTCCGCCCGCTTCTTTATCTCCGAACAGGGCGATGGCGTCATCGGTTTCCTGCTGCAGATTGCGGAAGCAGACGATATTTCCGTATGTTTTTACAGAGTTAAGAATGCGGTTAGTGCGGGAAAATGCCTGCATCAGGCCATGCTGCCGCAAGTTCTTGTCCACCCAGAGAGTGTTGAGCGTCGTCGCGTCAAAGCCGGTAAGGAACATATTGACAACAATCAATAGGTCGATCTCGCGGCTCTTGACGCGCTGAGAGAGGTCTTTATAATAATTCTGGAACCTTTCGGATGAGGTGTCGAAGTTCACATTGAACGCCGCATTGTAGTCGGAAATCGCCGATTCAAGGAAATCACGGGACGTTTTATCAAGGCCAGCAGTGTCGAAGTCCTCGTCGGCCAGGACGTCATCCGGCTCGGCTTCGTTGGGGCTGAAGCTGAATATTGTTGCTATCGTCAGCCGGCGGTTGGTTTCCGCGAGCTGCTTTTTGAATTCTGTATAATACTTCATCGCCATCGGGATGGAGCTGACAGCAAAGATGGAGTTGAACCCTGCCACCCGCTGCCCCTTGAGGGAGTAAAAGCTGTTGCGCTTGGTTTTCTGGTCGAAATGGTCAAGAGTGTATTTCACCACTTCGCGGACGCGCTCCGGCGCTCCCATTGCTTTTTCAATGTCGATAGCACGGACCTGGGAGTCCTTGATTCCGTCCTTCTCCTTAACAGCACCCACATAGTCGATATGGAACGGTAGAACGTTGTTGTCATTGATGGCGTCGACAATAGTATAGGTGTGTAGCCTGTCGCCGAACGCCTGAGGAGTCGTTTTCATCAGCGGATTGCCGCCGGCTCCTGCGTTATCTGCAAAAATAGGCGTGCCGGTAAAACCGAACAGGTGGTAATTCCTGAATGACCAGGTGATTTTCTTATGCATGTCCCCGAACTGGGAGCGGTGACACTCGTCAAAAATGATGACTACATGCTTTTTATATATGTCATGGGTTTTATTCTTGGAGATAAAAACATCGAGTTTCTGAATTGTAGTGATGATAATTTTGTATTCGTGCGGGTTACCCTTTTCGTCCCTGTCCTCAAGCTGGCGTTGAAGAACCCTTGTTGACGTGTTGCTGTTGGCCGAGCCCTTTTCAAAACGGTCATACTCCCGCATTGTCTGGTAGTCGAGGTCCTTGCGGTCGACGACAAACAGAACCTTATCTATGTAGGGAAGGGAGGACGCGAGCTGCGCCGTTTTAAACGAGGTCAGCGTCTTGCCGCTGCCAGTGGTGTGCCAAATATATCCGCCGGCTTCTATTTTTCCGGCCTTTTTATAGTTCGTTGAAATTTCAATTCGCGACATAATGCGTTCCGTCGCCGCAATCTGGTACGGGCGCATGACAAGAAGCAGGTTTTCAGCGGTGAAAACGCAGTATTTAGTCAGAACATTCAATAGGGTATGTTTTGCGAGAAACGTCTTTGTAAAGTCCACAAGGTCGGGAATGACTTTGTTATTGCCGTCGGCCCAATATGAGGTAAACTCAAAGCTGTTGCTGGTCTTCTGGCTTTTACTACGTTCACCTTCGTCGGTTTCCTTTATGTGGCTGCTCCGGGTGGTATTTGAATAATACTTCGTATGTGTTCCGTTTGAGATAATAAAAATCTGAATGTATTCATACATGCCACTGCCCGTCCAGAAGCTGTCGCGCTGATAACGCCTGATCTGGTTAAAGGCTTCCCGGATGGCTACACCCCGGCGCTTCAGCTCAACATGAACGAGAGGGAGCCCGTTCACAAGAACGGTCACATCATAACGCGCATCATGAGCACCGGCAAATTCCTCATACTGGTTGATGACCTGCAGGCGGTTGTTGTGTATGTTTTTCTTGTCAATAAGGCTGATATTCTTCACGGTGCCGTCGTCCCGGCGCAGATTCTGAACATGATCGTTCTGTATCCGGCGGGTCTTTTCAACAATTCCCTCGTTGGCACCGGCGATACACTCAGAAAAAAAACGTTGCCATTCAGAATCGGTGAAATTATATCCGTTGAGCAGCTCCAGCTGTCGGCGCAGGTTAAGTATCAGCGCCGCGTCGTCGTGTATGGTGAGATATTCATACCCCTGCGTCGAAAGCTGCTTTATAAAAGCCGTTTCAAGCTCTGCCTCACTCTGGTACGCGTCCGAGCGTGTGGATTCCGTTACATATTCGGCGACTACGGTACTTTCGTTTGAGGCTGCCACAATGTTATATGTACTCATGCGGTAACTCCTTTCAGCAGGGTAATTATTTGAATGTCATCAGCTTGTCCCGGTAATATTCATACTGTTTACGGCGTGCTTCGATTTCGGCGGGGAGGCCGCTGGTGAGGTCATTGCATAGGGTGTCGAAGTGGTCGAGAATGGAAACAATTCGCTCCTGATCTTTTATAGATGGTATTGGAACAGTAAAATTATTTAGCATAGGCCTTCTTATTGAAGTTACAGATGAGTGAAACGAATTCTTTTCAATATATGGTAAAAAGGCGCTTTTCATATAATAAAAATAGAATTTCGGTATAATTCGAGAATCTATAATATGAATTCGATAAGCTCTTTGATGTAAAGCATACTTACCTTCTATATAATGAAAAATTTTGCCGACCCCAACGCCGTCACCAGATGTAATAATTGCTGTTTCATCATACTCATAAGTGTTTTTACGACGCACCTCTTGAGAACGAACAAAAAACGGATATACGCCCGTTTCAAGTTCTTCATTAGTATTGCTGCTTCCCGTTCCAATTTCAGCTATCTCGCTTAATGTCCGCAAATCCGTATTATTTCCAATATTGAAGAGTGAGTCCCTATAATATTCAAACTGTTTTTTTCTCGCTGTAAGCTCCGCTGTAAGCTCCGCTGTAAGCTCCGTGAAATTGTCAAGTATCCGGACAATTTCATGCTGTACGGGCAGAGGGGGGAGAGGGATAACTATATCTCGGATTGCTGGGACACTTGAATGCACTACTTTACTTTTAACCTTACCTTTACTTTTTTGCTTTTGCGCTGCCGTTGTTGAAAGAACATACGATATATATTTTGGTTCTTGTTTGTGTTTTAAAACAACAATATCTCCACCTGCTAAGCATTTTTCATTTCCGATATATACACATGACTTAGCTATTTCCTCAACACTTTCACCAGTAATTGCAAATAATATATCTCCATATTCAAAGTATTTTTTATTTATTATTTCGTTTTCGTTGGTATGTGAAACACAATGATCGAACCATATTCCATATGTTGTATATATCTCACCATAACGAACGCAGGGTATACCATCATTTGCTATTTGGTCTCTTGTTATACCAGAACCGCGATATATATCAGTAGCTATATCACCCAGTGACTTATAATCTACCCCATTAGGACATAGTCTTGCGATTAAGTCATCTATCTTACTCATTTAATCGTCTCCCGACATCTTCTGTATTCAGCTAATACTTGGCTTCTTAGCTTATACTCATTACTTTCAATATAATGCTCATCATATCCAATCTCAGCATTTGGCATGAAGTATTCACCATAACTTTTAATAAATGGCGAATAATCACAAGTAATAGCACAAGCAATGCAGCTTTTTTTATCAATGGAATCACTTAAGTATAAATTTACCTCTCGAATCGCTAACTTTTGAAATCCTTTTTCAAAAAATAAAAAGTTAACTCCACCTTTTATAGCATAGGATTCATAAGCCATACAGTCAGGTTTGGTTCCCAAAACGTTGTTTTGTATTTCTTTTTCTTGGTCTGAAAGTTCTATATCATTTTCAATTTTATCAATAATTGTTCTGAAGCCAAGTTTGCGTCCATCAATAATTATTAGAGGTTCACGCGGCTCAATAGTAGGGAATGTACTTGTAGCATCATCATATGCCCAAAATGTTAGAAGATTATTGCCAGAACCATGCTTTTTTACTTCTGCAACTGCTGTTTCCGGATGATCAGACCAATATGATGTTTTTTGACCGAGAAATAGCTTTGAGTATCGATTTTCTGGTTTGTTTTCTCGCAGATTACCACTGTGCAGAACACTAACTGTTTTTCCGTAAAAATCGTTACTAAAAGCTAAACACCGATAAAAGTCGAATTCATATGTTTCATATATCGGTAAACCTTTATACTTTTTTACAATTGATGAAAATGCATGATTCCGAAATAATTCACTCATGCGTTGTCCTCAATTTCCGCGACGATCTTGTTAATCTCATCTCGTAAGACCTGTTCCCGCGCAACAATTTTTTCAATATCCGCATTGAGCTTTATAATATTAACGGTTTCCCGTGTATCCTCCTGCTCAACATATGTACTGACCGAAAGATTGTAATCCTGCGCGGCGATATCGACATATGGCACAGCCTTGGAGAAATACTCCTTATCCATCCGCCCGGAATATGCGACAAGTATGTTCCCGATGTTCTCATCGGTCAGTTTATTGTTGTTGGTTACCTTAACGCATTCCGCTGAAGCGTCGATAAAAAGCACGCTGCTGTCGGGTTTTGACCTTTTCAGCACCATGATGCATGTAGCGATACTCGTCCCAAAGAAAAGGTTGTCCGGCAGCTGTATCACGCAATCAATGAAGTTATTGTCAATCAGGTATTTGCGGATTTTCTGTTCCGCACCGCCACGGTACATTACACCGGGGAAGCAGACAATAGCCGCCGTTCCGTTCGTCGCAAGCCAGGAGAGGGAGTGCATGATAAAAGCGAGATCAGCCTTCGACTTCGGCGCCAGAACCCCGGCGGGGGAGAAGCGAGGGTCATTTATAAGCAGCGGGTTTACGTCGCCTTCCCAGTGAATAGAATACGGGGGATTTGAGACAATCGCTTCAAAAGGCTCATCATTCCAGTGCTTAGCGTCGGTGAGCGTGTCTCCGAGCGCGATATCGAATTTATCAAAACCGATATCGTGCAGGAACATATTAATGCGGCAGAGGTTGTATGTGGTTATATTGATTTCCTGCCCGAAAAAGCCCTGCCTGACGTTTTCTCTGCCTAAAATTTTCGCTGCCTTAAGTAGCAGGGAACCGGAACCGCAGGCGGGATCTATAAAGATACCGTCTTTGATACAAACAGGAAAAGGCCCTCTCCGGCAGCGAGTGCCGAAAAAGGCCATAAAACAAGGGCTTCCGAGGCTCCACATCTTTTCGATGCGAGCTTAGGGAGCCCTTTTTCTGTTTATTCAGTTCGTAGTGCCGGCTGCCTATTTGGGATTTACTTACCCTGCAAAATCGGCAGCCGAGGAATAATTAAAAAGTGTGGCAAAATTAAAAGGTTTCCGTCAGGCTTTAAGCAATGTGCAACATCCGTTTATCTAATTTTGGTATTCAAATACTATTTTTTAATATTCTATTGACAAATTACTCGTCCTGCTGTATAATGCACATAGTAGATAGCTCTCCGCCCGTTTTTTCATCCGGCAACGTTAGAGCTTCGGCTAGAACACAGAAAGCGCATTGATTTATAACCCAATTCGGAGGTGTGGAACATGTCTATAGAATCAGCCCACAAATACGCAGACCGCATGAGAGGCTATCTTGGATTTGACGAATTCATTTCTAAAGCGCTGATCCTAGCGGATACAAAAGACAAGTGCAAAGAGAGAAATACAACCTTAGATAACGCCGAGGCAGTATACGGCATTATGTGTGAATCCGCTAGTCAATTCGGCTTCCCACCCTTTAAGGATAAGGACCGTTTTTTTGAGGCTTTCAAGGCCCACTGCAGCTTTGACGAAGGCATCGATTGGGAGTCGCTGGTAGTTGGGACTGCGCAAGGGCCACGCTACTCTGGTGTTACAGATGCCCTCTTCAAAGAGTACAGCGAGCGTTTTAAACTGGGCGCAGATACCGTCCTGATTGCAGAGGCAGCATCCTTTATTCCTAATTTGAAGAAACTGGTTGACGAGCACTGCGGATGCCACTTTACAATGACGGCAGCCCAGATATCAGACCTGGCGCTCCTCCAGAGAATCTTCGCCGGATATAAAAACGTCAAAGTTACAAACGCCAACATTTATACCTACGGATTCACCAATGCCCGCTACGACCTAATCTTCTGCGTGCCGGCATTTGCAGGAAGGTCCCTAGCGGATGATCCAAACTTCATGTGCAAGGAACTTGACTCAGTGGCGCTGGAGAACCTCCTCCTGCACACAGCCAACGGCGGCGAGCTTCTGATAACAATGCCGGCCCGAATCACCTACGGTCAGGGCAAGACAGGTGAACTCAGAAAATTTGTCGAGCAGAACTACCGGTTGAAGGAAATCGATGAACTTCCAGAAGGCATCTTTGATGGCGTCGGCATCAAGACCTACCTTATAGATATTATGAACGCCAGACCCGGTGACGACGACATCATCGTTCGCAGGTATAGGTCAGAGAAACGTAAGAATCGCCGTGAGGCTGCAAAGAGCCTTTCCGTTGAGGAAGAAACGTTCGTAATGGCAGATGAGCTTAAAGAACTCGGCGACTGGAACATCAACCGTATTTTCTCCCAGCAGGATGAAGAATGGCTGAAATTCCAGGATTCTTCAGTTCGCCGGTTCCCGATGGGAGACGTCGCTGAAATCTTTAGGGGAAAGGCTGTAAACCAGAAAGATCCGACTGGAGCCATCGGTGTAGTGAACATCTCCAACATCGGAGAGTACGATATCAACTATGATGAGCTAGACCACCTTGATGAAGAAGAGCGAAAGGTTACAAACTACGTACTTCAAGAAAGCGACGTGCTGATACCGGCACGCGGTACAGCGATTAGAACTGCAATCTTCCACCCGCAGAGCTATCCATGTATCGCGTCTTCGAATATCATCGTCATTCGGCCGGATAAGAAGCGCCTTAGCAGTACTTACTTGAAGCTGTTTCTGGATAGCCCTCTGGGGCAGAAGATGGTTTCTGGTGTACAGCAAGGTATCACGGTGATAAATATCAGCTACAAAGATCTAAAGGCGTTGGAAATTCCGGTACCGTCGATCGAGGAACAGCAGCGAAAAGCCGATGAGTATGAAAAGGAGCTCCGGATTTATCAGGATTCAATTACGGCTGCTCAGAATAGATGGAATGAAGTAATACAGAAGCTTCGAGAATTTTGAGGAGGTACCCATATGTTAGGTGCAATTATTGGGGACATTGTAGGTTCCCGTTTCGAATGGAATAACCATAGGAGTAAAGAATTCGAGCTCCTTACGTATAAATGCAATGTTACGGACGACTCCGTTATGTCGCTGGCAATCGCAAAGGCGCTCATGGAGTGTAAGCCTGACTACAGCGATCTACCCCATCAGGCTGTCAAATGTATGCAGAGCGTCGGAAGACACTATCCAAACTGCGGATATGGCGGAGGTTTCCGCCGTTGGATGTTTTCGGATAACCCGCAGCCGTACAACAGTTACGGAAACGGCGCGGCTATGAGAGTCAGCGCCTGTGGGTTCGTTGCTGACGGTATCGAGGAAGCTAAGAAGCTCTCCAAAGCAGTGACAGAAGTGACCCACAATCACCGTGAAGGAATCAAAGGGGCCGAGGCAACAGCGGTTGCAATCTATCTGGCCCGTTCTGGAAAGAATCTGTTGGAGATTCGCGACTACATTACGAAGAGCTACTACAAAATCAATTTCACGCTAGATGAAATCCGTAACACTTATAAGTTTAACGAAACCTGCCAGGATACGGTTCCACAGGCATTGGAGGCCTTCTTCGAATCAAACAGTTTTGAAGATGCTATCCGCAATGCAATCTCCATTGGTGGAGACAGTGACACGCTTGCTGCTATTACTGGCGGTATTGCAGAAGCCTACTATGGCATCCCAACCGAAATCAGAAAACATGCCCTCACCTTCTTGGATGAGAGGCTCCTGAAGATTCTGGTGGATTTCGAGAACAGGTACCCTTCCAAGATGGAAAAGGTCGGTGAACGAGGAAGTGTTTGTATTGAACGTGACGCTGAGATTAAAGTAAAGACTGGAGATCGCAAAACTATGATACAATCGTCTGTAGATACAGCAGATAAAGAGTTAAAGGATTCGATACAAGAGGCTGATGAAACTACCAGCCAGCAATTGTTCTCGCACCTATATGAAGCCTGCAACATTCTTCGTGGACCTATAAATCAGGATGAATTCAAGAGCTATGTAACGCCTATCCTCTTCTTCAAGAGAATTAGCGATGTTTATGATGAAGAAACCCAGGATGCACTGGAGGCTTCCGGAGGCGATGAAGAATATGCTTCCTTCCAGGAAAACCACAGCTTTGTAATTCCGGAAGGTTGTCACTGGAATGATGTGCGCGTGGTGAGCACCAATGTCGGCAAGGCGATCGTGAATGCCATGAACGGTATAGAGAGGGCCAACCCGGAAACGCTGAGCACCGTATTCTCTAGCTTCGATGATGCGACCTGGACCGACAAAACAAAGCTGACCGACGAGCGCCTGAAAGACTTGGTTGAGCATATGTCAAAGCTGAAGGTCGGCAACAAGAACTACTCAGCCGACGTCATGGGTGATGCCTATGAGTTTCTGATTAAGAAATTCGCCGACCTGTCGAAAAAGAATGCCGGCGAATTCTACACACCTCGTTCTATTGTAAAGCTGATGGTTATGCTTCTGGACCCAAAGCCCGGAAACAGCGTATATGATCCCGCATGTGGCACAGCCGGTATGCTGATTGAGGCTATTCGCCATATCGGAAACAAGCAGCTTACATACGGAAAGATGTACGGCCAGGAGAATAACCTTTCAACATCCGCCATTGCTAGAATGAACCTGTTCCTTCACGGGGCGCACGACTTTAAAGTAGCCCAAGGTGATACACTTAGGAATCCGGCGTTTATCGAGCATGGAAGGCTACAGACATTTAATTGTGTCTTAGCAAATCCTCCGTTTGGTCTTGATAAGTGGGGATCTACACAGTTTGAAACCGACAAATACGGAAGAAATATGTGGGGCTGTCCTTCTGATTCGAGCGCTGATTATGCTTGGCTCCAACATATGATAAAATCTATGAATCCCAAAGATGGCAAGTGTGCGGTGGTCCTTCCTCAGGGCGCGCTTCTGCATAAAGGTAAAGAAGCATCTATTAGAGAACAACTTGTAAACTCTGATAAACTTGATTCTATCATTGCGCTTGCAGGGAATGTTTTCTATAGCACGCCGGTGTCTGCTTGTATATTGCTTCTAAACAATTACAAGCCAGCGAGTCACAGAGGCAAAGTATGTTTAATTGATGCAACCAAGATATACACGCCACAAAGAGCACAGAATATTCTGACCGAAGCAGATGTGCAGAAAATATATAACGCTTGCATTGCATACAAGAACGAAGTTGATCTTTCAAAGGTGGTTTCCATAAAAGAGATTGCGGATTCCGATTACTTGTTGTCTGTAGCAAACTATATTGAAAGAAGCAAGGCAGAAACTCTATCTACTGAAAAAGTACGTAGTAATTATGCAAAGGCTGTGACTGAGGTGAAACGGGCTGAAACGCAGCTCAAAGAGCTTCTGTCAAATGGAGGATATATCAATGAGCAGTAAAATATCATTGGAAGAATTAGAGACATACCTTTGGGGATCCGCTGTTCTTCTTCGAACTAGCATTGACGCTGGTGCATATAAACAGTACATTTTCCCGCTCCTGTTCTTTAAGAGAATCAGTGATGTTTATGATGAAGAGTGCGAAAAAATACTCCAAGAGTATGGCGATGAAGAAGCCCTTAATTTTGCAGAATACCATAACTTTATCTTACCGAAAGGTGCACACTGGAAAGATGTCCGTAACATATCCACTAATGTGGGAAAGGCAATAATAGAAGCTTTTCACGCGATAGAAAAAGCCAATCCAGAAAAGCTCCAGGGTATTTTTGGAGATGCTTCCTGGACAAATAAAAATCGTCTTCCGGATAGATTACTTAAGGATTTGATTGAACATTTCAGTACCAAGACCCTGTCCATTGCTAACTGCCCTGAAGATGAACTCGGACAAGGCTATGAGTATCTGATCAAAAAATTTGCCGATGACAGTGGGCATACTGCGCAGGAATTTTACACAAACCGCACGGTAGTCCATCTTATGACAGCAATGCTGAAACCACAATCAGGAGATTCTATATATGATCCGACATGCGGAAGTGCTGGAATGCTGATTTCTTCAATTGCTTACCTGAAGGATCAGGGGAAAGAGTGGAGAAACGTCGCATGTTATGGTCAGGAGATAGTAACTCTTACAGCAGCCATCGGTAGAATGAATCTACTTCTACACGGAGTTAAAGATTTCAATATAGTCAATGATGACACTTTAGTGACACCTGCTTTTACAGAAAGGGGTAAGCTTAAACAGTTTGACCTTGTATTGGCAAATCCACCGTACTCGATCAAACAATGGAATAGAGCAGCCTTTGAAACCGATAAGTATGGTCGAAACTTCCTAGGTACGCCACCTCAAGGGCGTGCGGACTATGCGTTCTTTCAGCATATATTGAAAAGCCTTGATCCGATAACCGGAAGATGCGCCATTCTCTTTCCACATGGAATTCTGTCCAGAAACGATGAAAAGGAAATGCGGAAAAATCTTGTTAACCTAGATTTTGTGGAGTGCGTGATTGGAATTGCGAAGAATCTGTTCTTCAATTCGCCTATGGAAGCTTGCATCGTGATTTGTCGAATGAAAAAACCAGACAGTCACAAGAATCGTGTGCTGTTTATCAATGCAAAAAATGAGGTTGAACGCAAGAACGCACAAAGCTACCTTACAGATGAACACATAGGGAAAATTGCCAATGCATATCTAAATTACGAGGCGATAGAAGGCTTTTCAGCAATTGCTTCTATTGAAGAGATTGCTGAAAACGACTACTTGTTAGGGATACCCAAGTATGTGTCCGGTGCGACTGGCGAAACCTCTTCACGCGAGCAGATTGAGGAGAGTATAACCGAATGGTTCCAAAGTGCCGCTGGCCTTCACAGTGCAATTGACGCATTTGACAGTCTTACCGATTCAAATGGAGGTGAGGATAATGCCTAAAGTAATATTAGGAAATGTTGTCGAGAGGATTAAAGATAAAGTTGATAAGGATAATACCTATCTTGAGTACTATATCGGCGGAGAACACTTTGATTACGGGGAGGTAAACGTAATCAAGAAAGCGCTGATAGCTGGGAGCACTATTGGACCGGCGTTTCATATGCGTTTCCAGCCTGGAGATGTCCTTCTTATGTCAAGGAATCCGCATCTTCGTAAAGCTGGACGTGTGGACTTTGAGGGGCTTTGTTCTGACGTTAGTTATGTGTGTAGGACAAAGGATGATAGTGTGTTGATGCAGTCATATCTTCCATTTGTGTTTCAAACCGATAGCTTTTGGGAATTTGCGGAGGCTAACAAAAAAGGATCAACTAATTTTTTCTTAAACTGGTCTGATTTTGAAAAATATGAATTCGAACTACCCAGCATCAATAAGCAGAAAGAACTGACTGACCTGTTGTGGTCTGCGGTAGATACAAAATGTGCCTATCGTGAACTTCTGATACAAACAGGCGAAATGGTCAAAGCTCAGTATATTAACATGTTTGGAGATCCGCAAAGTAATCCCAAAGGTTGGCCAGTGAAAAGCTTTGATGAAATTGCGATTATTGATGCAAATATGACATCTGAATACGAAAAGTATGCAAACTACCCTCACATCGGTATTGATAGTATAGAGAAAGAGACAGGTAGGCTTTTCGGTTATAGGACTGTTAAAGAGGATAATGTTATTAGCCCCAAGCACTTATTTGGCCCTCAGCACATTATTTATAGCAAAATCCGTCCTATACTCAACAAAGTTGCACTCCCGGATTTTGAGGGTCTGTGTTCGGCTGATGCGTATCCGATTCTTCCCAAAGCTGATGTGTGCAACAGAGACTTTCTTGCACATGTTTTGAGGTCTGATTTCTTCCTTTCGTATATTTTGGCATTCAGTGAACGGTCTCAGATGCCAAAGGTTAATAAGACGCAAATTGGAAGATTCAAAATGCCGTTGCCTCCCCTGGTAGAACAGGAAAGATTTGCAGAAATAATGAAGCAAGGCGAAAAGACAAAAAGTGAAATACAGCAATCCATTGACAGTATCGATGCACTAATTAAGTCTTTGATGCAGCAGGACTTTACAAACGAATGAAGGAGGAATAACGATGCCGCAGTTTAATGAAGATAACACTATTGAACAGATGGTCCTTGCAACCCTGAAGAATAAAGGCTGGAAGTATATCCCGGCGGATCAGCTTGGCCGTGATTATTCTGACGTTATGGTTGAGCCTATGGTCAAAAAAGCGCTTATTCGTCTGAACCCAGAAATTGCTGAAGATCCTGGCCGTGCAGACGAGGTAATTTACAAGCTCCGCGCTATGCTTCAGCCGTTCCCGGCGGATAATCTCGTAGCACAGAATGAGACCTTTAAGAAAAGAATACTTGATGAGAATGCATTTCCATTCGGTGAAGACGGACGAATGGTATCCATTCGGTACTTCGGCACCATGACATATGAAGATCTCGCGCTCAACGAGTACATCGTTACCAATCAATGGGTGTACCCACAGGCGGAGGGTGGAAAGCGCCTAGATATTGTGTTGCTCGTCAATGGCTTCCCGATTGCAATTGGTGAACTAAAGACTCCGGTCCGCGCAGCAATCACTTGGCTTGACGGCGCAGGCGACATTTCAGATTATGAAAAATCTATACCAGAGATGTTTGTACCGAATGTTTTTAACTTTGCTACCGAGGGTAAATGCTATCGTTATGGCTCTGTAGGAATGCCCATCAATAAGTGGGGTCCTTGGCATACGTCTGACCACAAATCCGAAGGAAGCTTGGCAGATGTTCAGGTCAGTATCGGAGATATGATTCAGCCTTCCAAGGTTATGGATATCATGCAGTTCTTCACGCTCTTTGCCACAGACAAGAAGCACGTGAAGTATAAGATTATCTGCCGCTACCAGCAGTACGAAGGTGCCAACCTTATCGTTGATCGTGTACGTGAAAACAAAATCAAGAAAGGCCTTATTTGGCACTTCCAGGGCTCCGGTAAATCCCTGCTTATGATCTTCGCCGCGCAGAAGCTCCGTATGATTGAGGAATTGAAGAATCCGACTGTTGTGATTGTCGATGACCGTCTGGACCTTGAGACCCAGATTACAGCTGACTTCAATGCGGCGGATATTCCTAACCTTGTGTCCCTAGGCACCAAGGAAGATCTTATCAATTTCTTCGAGCAGGATATCCGCAAGATCGCTATCACCACAATCTTCCGTTTCGGTGACGTGGATAAGTGTCTAAACCTCCGTGATAACATTATTATCATGGTCGATGAGGCACACCGTACCCAAGAAGGTGACCTTGGTGAAAAGATGCGGCTGGCGCTTCCTAATGCATTCTTCTTTGGCCTTACTGGTACGCCTATCAATCGCATTGACCATAACACCTTCAGAACCTTTGGCGCAGTTGAGGACAAAAGTGGGTATCTAAGCCGCTATACTTTCTCGGACTCCATCAGAGATAATGCTACCCTCCCGCTGAATTTTGAACCAGTGCCGGTCGATCTTCATGTAGATAAAGAAAAGCTCGATGAAGAATTCGATGCTCTGACAGAGACGTTATCCGATTCTGACCGGGCTGAGCTTTCTAAGCGTGTCAACATGAAGGCTATCATGTATGACCCGAAACGTATCCACAAGGTTTGCGAGCACATCGTAAAACATTACAAGGAAAAAATCGAGCCGAACGGATATAAGGCACAGATCGTTGTTTACGACCGTGAGTGCTGCCTCCGCTATAAAGCTGAGCTGGATACAATGCTCCCTCCAGAAGCCAGCACCATCGTCATGGATACGAACTCCGATAAAGAAGATCGCTTCAAAAAGTGGCGGCGTAACCGTGACGAAGAAGGAAAAATTCTGGACAGATTCCGTGACAGGAACAACCCACTGAAATTTGTCATTGTAACTTCCAAACTGCTGACCGGATTCGATGCTCCTATTCTCCAAGTCATGTACCTGGACAAGCCGATGAAGGACCACAACCTTCTGCAGGCAATCTGCCGTACTAACCGTACCTTTGATGAAGGCAAAACGCACGGCCTGATTGTTGACTACATCGGTATTTTCGATAACGTCGCTAAGGCGCTCGATTTCGATGAGTCCAGTATGAAGAAGGTCATCACTAACATTGAAGAAGTGAAAAAGCAGCTGCCGGCACTCCTTAGAAAGTGTCTCAGCTACTTCATGGGTGTTGACCGCACTGTTGATGGCTGGGAAGGCCTCATGGCAGCGCAGGAATGTATTCCTACCAATAAAGAAAAGGACGAATTTGCCGCAGACTACCGCGTTCTTAATAGAGCGTGGGATGCCCTTTCCCCTGATCCGTTCCTGGATAAATTCAAGTTCGACTACGTATGGCTCAGTAAGATATATGAGTCCGTAAAGCCAACAGATAATCGCGGTGCCCTGATATGGGCGGCACTCGGCGCTAAGACATTGGAGCTGGTTCACCAGAATATTGAGGTTGGCGAAGTACATGAAGATATGGATATCCTCACAATGGATGCCAATCTTATCGACCAGTTCATCGAGAAATATAAAGACGACAAGAAAAAGGTCAAGAAGATCGAAATCGACCTTGTGGCGAAGATCCGTGAGCATTCCGACGATCCCAAGTTCGTGAAACTTGGCGAGAAACTCGAAGAACTCCGTGACCGCCATGAACAGGGTCTGCTTTCCAGCATCGAGTTCCTGAAGCTCTTACTTGAGTTGGCCAAGGAAGCCGCACAAGCAGAAAAGGAAATCGTGCCTGAAAAGGAAATCGACCGTGGCAAAGCTGCCCTTACCGAGCTCTTTAATGGCGTCAAGAACGAAAAGACGCCGATTATTGTTGAGCGTATTGTCGCTGACATTGATGATATCGTAAAGATCGTCCGTTTTGACGGTTGGCAGCGCACCACAACTGGTAAAAACGAGGTCAAGAAAGCTCTCCGTAGTGTTATTTGGATTAAGTACAAGATCAAGGATAAAGAAGTGTTCGACAAGGCGTATGACTACATCGAGCAGTATTATTAAAAACATTTTTAAGGCCCGCGTGTTTATGCGCGGGCCTGTTGAGGCAGGTGAAATGAGTGGCAACATACAAGGATTTTAAGAGTTACATACAGGCCCATTACGAGAATGAGCTCAGGTCGGCAGTGCAGGGCTACGTTAACAGGACCTTCGATGGGAATGCATTCCACTCAAATGGCCCTCTATCACTTTGTAATAGCAGAGTTGAAAATGTCTCAGTTAAGGCTCTGTCATGCCGGACGGAGATGGCAAATATTATCGACATAGCCATACATGTATCAGCAGACGTTGTAACCCTTGGCCTGGGTAAAAAGGAGTATGAAGCGGGCCGGAAAAACAAGTGGTTTACCGTCAGTATGGAGGCCCGGCTTAATGACGGATTACAAGACATACGCATATACGATACCCGCGAATACTCTCCTTCAAAGTTTGATAAGGATACCACTCTCGATGAGTTTTTGCTTCCGTATATCTACGCAAAAGATTTGGAGGATGAGGCCGATGACTTTTTTAAGTTTTATTGTCAGAACGCCATTTATGACAGGTGGGTGTTCCCTGTAAGCTACGTCCTTGGTGAGATGGGAATCGAATATTATGAGGCTCCTCTGCCGGAAGGCTTATTTGGCGCAATGTATTTTTATCCGAGCATGGCTGATCACTATACTTTTGCTTATCCTGGCATACCGCCTCGATTAGTTAAAGAACAAATCAAGTCAGGAACGATGCTCATAAGCGACAAGGAATACTTCATGCACGATGTAGGTTCAAAGCTAACCACCATTGCTCATGAGATAATCCATTGGGATAAGCATGAATTGTTTTTCGAAATCCTGCATCTTTTAGACGAGGATGAAGATCGGCTTTCCTGCGGAGTGGCTCCGGAGGTTTCGCCCGAAGGCTTAGAGGGGGCACGGAAAGCTCTCTGGTGGGCCGAATGGCAAGCTAACGCGCTTGCACCTCGAATTTTGATGCCGAGGGTATTATTCCTGCCTTTATGGGAGCAGATATTTGAGGAAAAACGAGGGACGCCACATTTTCATAGGGCGGATGTTTATGAGGATACTGTTAAAACCATAGCAGACTGTTTTGGCGTATCCAAATATGCTGCTAAAGTTAGGGCTCTTCAACTTGGAATAAAAGAGGCAGAGGGAGCATTTTTGCACGCTGGTGGTAGTTATCATCCGCCATTCACCTTTAACCCGATCGCTCTTGGTGGATACCAGACATTTATAGTCGATAGAAAGAATTACGAGAAGCTGCTTGAGCAGGACGATTATTTTGCTGGCCTTATCGAGAGTGGAGACTTCGTATATACCGGGTGTGTTGTCTGTATCAACAGTCCCGCCTATATTAAAAAAGCAAATAGCCCTTGGCCTGAAATCGAATATGAGCTAACAGCATATGCGACTGATCATGTAGATGAGTGCTGCCTTAGATTCACAAGGGAGTATTATCCAAATAGCAAAACCGGCGATTTCTATAACCTCTGCTATCTGAGCAAGGATGTTAATTCAGAACAGTTCAGGGAAATTAAAACCATCACAAGAGAAGATAATCAGGATGTGTCCGAGAGAGCGAATGAGCTCAGAAAAATTAACGATGCCACTATCAGTATAGCAAATGCGCTAAATGCATTGCCACGAGGCTTTGCAGAAACACTGGATTGGCATATTACAAACAGCACAAAAGAAGATGGCAGAAAAATGACGAATGAAGAACTTTCAATGCGAACAGGAATATCCAAGGATCACATTGGATCGTTAAGAACAGGCAAGAAAAGTAAACCGGAATTTGCTACAGTATGCGCCCTGTGCATTGGGCTACATTTACAGCCCTGGTTTTCTGAAGATTTGATAATGAAATCCGACCATATTATTCAATATAGGTATACACCAGAGGGTTTATTTGCATGGAACCTGTTAACAAATCATCGTGATGAGGCCCTTGAACTAATCAATATGAAGTTGAAAGAATACAATTATCCACTCTGGGGAAAACCGGAAAACATAATTTCATAAAAATTTGTGGGCAAAGTCGAACTTACAGTTCGAATTAAAAAAGCCTGATAAGCAGTGCATTGAGAGAGCAGTCTAACCTGAAATATGGTTGGATTGCTCTTTTTTTATGCTCAAAAGTCGAACTAGCAGTTCGACGAAAGGCCAATTGATAAGCCCTAAAATATAGATCGATGGGTGACCATCACCACCGAATACTGCACCGACTGATCACCTGTGGCTCACTGTGCGGCGGGACGTTCAATCTATATGCGGATTGCCTATGAGCAGGCAAGCTGAACGCTTAGTGAGGTTAACCATATGACAAAAGTTGAAAAAGAAAACTGGCTGATTAACATCAATAACTCAGCCGTTGCCGTGGTTGAAAAGTACGGCAAGGACGTGGCTCTGTCGGTATTCCAGAGATACGACGCGACCAGCATTTACAATCTCAGCCCTTGCTACTACAGCGAGGTATTTGCCGACTTGGAACAGATAACAAACGACTAATCTCAGCGTCCTTGACAAGACGTAAAAAGGTCTGCCTGAATATCGGCTCACTTCTGTGGCCACGGAAGTGCGTTCGTAGTCGGTATGACGGCTTCACAAGTAAATAGAGTGCCAGCTGCGAACGGCTGGTCACCGATTTGAAGCGGAGAAATCCGCATGAGGTGACCATCTATGAAGTTTAGATCTGGCAGTTATGCAGGTTATCTCCGCTTCGGCTTAAACGCCGGAAGGAGAAAACCTAATGCAAATCCAAGACAAGCAACGTAAAATCTACATCCGCAGCACCAAACAGTGGGTGCCCGTAACCGAAGAAGTCTACCGCGAATACTATCGCCCCGTATGGCGCACACAGAAAGATGCTCAAAAATCCGGACAGTGCATCTGTCCCAAGGACAAGCTCTGGGTATGCGACGGCGACTGCACCGTCTGCGAATATCACACCACCGGTAACACGGTATCACTCGACGCTCCGATGGAAAACGCTGACGGTGAGAAATTCTCTCTATTAGATACCCTTGAGGACCCGACCAGTAGTTTTGCCGATGTCCTTGTGGACAGGCTGTTGCTCGAACAACTTCTCGATGAACTGGAGGAGCGTGATCCTGAAGGAAAACGCATATGCGAGCTCATTATGGAAGGTCAGTCAGAACGAGAAGCGGCTGTTACTTTGAATATGGCACGCTCGACCTTTAAACGCCATTGGACTGCTATCAAGGCAGAGCTTGCACGGCAGATAAAAGAATAATTAGTATCTCATTCGCTCCGAGCCAATTTCCGCTAGGAGCGAATTTTTTTATAAAAAATGTGGACCACTTGGCTTCTTTTTTTCCAGTGGGTAGTGAGGACAGGGAAAACGATAAGTCCCCAGATTGGAGGAAGCCCGAATGAACGACAAGAGAAAAATGAACGACACCGACGAGGAACTGATCGACACTTTGCTTGCGATCAGCGTCGTGTCCAAGCGGCTGGCGAGAAATCTATCTATCCTCGCAGCCCAGAGCAAATCCACGGAAGGAGGAAAAACAGATGAGCAAAATGAGCGAAATGGCTGTGACCATCGAAGAACTGCGCAAGTGTGCTGCTGCTATCAGCGACTCGGCTAATTGGCTGGCAGAGCAGTTCAGCGGCGATGAGCCAGTGCCGGAAGCTGCGCCTGCCGAGCCGGTGCTAACGCTGGAAGCGGTCAGGGCCGTCCTCGCAGAAAAATCCCGTGCGGGTTTCACCGCTCAGATTCGCTCTCTGCTCCAGAAGTACGGTGCCGACAGGCTGTCGGGTGTTGACACGGAAAACTACAAGGCACTGCTTGCAGATGTGGAGGGCTTGACCGATGCCACCTAAAGGACACGCGATTCTCTCCGCTTCCAGCTCCGACCGCTGGCTGCACTGCCCTCCGTCCGCTCGGCTCTGCGAAAGCTACGACGATAAGGGCAGCGACTACGCCGCTGAAGGCACTGATGCTCATGCGCTTTGCGAGTATAAACTCCGTAAGGCGCTGGGGCTCCCTGCTGAGGACCCGACCGAAAAGCTGACCTGGTTCAACGAGGAAATGAGTGACTGCGCCACGGGCTACGTCGCTTATGTGCTCGAACAGGTTGAGGCCGCCAAGCAGGTCTGCGCCGATCCCGTGGTGCTCATTGAGCAGCGGGTGGACTTCTCCCGCTGGGTGGAGTCCGGCTTCGGTACAGCAGACTGCATCATTATCGCGGACGGCACCCTGCAGATCATCGACTATAAGCACGGCCTCGGTGTGCTCGTCAGCGCCGAAGAAAATCCGCAGATGCAGTGCTACGCGCTCGGCGCTCTGGAACTGTTCGACGGTATCTATGATATTGACTCGGTGCGCATGACCATCTATCAACCACGTCGGGATAATGTCAGCACCTATGAAATATCAAAGGACGAGCTTTACCGCTGGGCGGACGAAGTGCTCAGGCCCACCGCCGACCTCGCTTTCGCCGGTGACGGTAACTTCCTCTGCGGAGAGTGGTGCGGTTTTTGTAAGGCGAAGCACGACTGCCGCGCCAGAGCCGACGCAAATCTGGAGCTCGCCAGGTATGACTTCAAGCTACCACCGCTGCTGACGGACGAAGAAGTCGAGGACATCCTTGCCCGCGCTGACGACCTTGTCTCGTGGGCGGCGGATATCAAGGAATACGCGCTCCAACAGGCTATCAGCGGTAAGGAGTGGCACGGCTGGAAGCTTGTCGAAGGTCGCTCCAATCGCAAATACACAAACGAAGCAGCGGTCGCTGGTACAGTCACCGACGCAGGCTTTGATCCCTATGAGCACAAGGTGCTGGGCGTCGCCGCCATGCAGAAGCTGCTCGGCAAATCCCGCTTTGATGAACTCCTCGCGGCTTACATCGAAAAGCCGCAGGGTAAACCAACGCTCGTGCCGGAGAGCGATAAGCGTCCGGCGATGAACACGGCCAAAAATGATTTTATGGAGGAAAACGATTATGAATAACAACACAAACAGAGTCAACAACCCGATGAAGGTTATCACCGGCCCCAGCACCCGCTGGTCCTATGCCAACGTCTGGGAAGCCAAGAGCATCAACGGCGGCACGCCGAAGTTCTCGGTAAGCCTCATCATTCCGAAGTCCGATACCAAGACGGTCGCTAAAATCAAGGCAGCAATTGAAGCCGCCTATCACGATGGCGAATCCAAGCTCAAGGGCAATGGCAAAACCGTACCCGCGATGTCGGTGCTCAAGCTGCCCCTTCGTGACGGAGACACCGAACGCCCCGACGATGAGGCTTACGCCAATGCTTACTTCATCAACGCCAATACCGCTACCGCTCCCGGCATCGTGGACGCGGACCGTAACCCCATTCTGACCCACTCCGAGGTGTACTCCGGCGCGTACGGCCGCGCCAGCATTACCTTCTACGCTTTCAATTCCAATGGCAATCGTGGTATTGCCTGTGGCCTCAACAACCTGCAGAAAGTCCGCGATGGTGAGCCGCTCGGCGGCAAGGCCAGCGCCGAATCCGATTTTGAAACCGATGACGATGACGATTTCCTGAACTGAGAAAGGACGGGTGAAAAGCTATGACAACCTTAGAAACTATCCTGCTGACAGTGCTTATCGCTTGCTGGCTTTGCTTCAGCATCGTGTTTCTGATCAACACGATTCAGAGTGCGGTGTATGACCGCAGGCGTGAAAAGCGTGAAAAGGAACAGGCCGCTCGTGACCTTGAGTATCACGAAAAGCGCATGAATGATTTCAAGTAAAGCACCTGGGACAGGCGGCAGAGAGGCTCTTTGCCGCCTTGTTCCTGTAAAGGACGGTTGATTATGAAAACACTCAGTATAGATATTGAAACCTATAGCAGTACACCACTTGCAAAATGCGGGGTCTATAAATACGCCGAAGCGCCAGACTTTGAGATTCTCCTGTTCGGCTACTCCGTGGACGTCGACCCCGTTCAAGTCGTCGCTCTTGCCTGCGGTGAAAAAATACCACCTGCTGTGATAGAGGCGCTCACGGATGAAACGGTGACTAAATGGGCCTTTAATGCAAACTTTGAGCGGGTCTGCCTGTCTCGTTTTCTTGGACTTCCCACCGGCGAATATATCAACCCTGCCTCGTGGAAGTGCTCAATGATATGGGCGGCTACAATGGGACTGCCACTTTCGCTGGAAGGTGTCGGTTCGGTGCTCAAGCTGGATAAGCAGAAGCTCACTGAGGGCAAAGACCTCATTAAATACTTCTGCCAGCCCTGCGCCCCGACAAACGCAAATGGGCAGCGTACCCGCAACTACCCGTATCACGCGCCGGACAAGTGGTCAGCGTTCAAGAAATACAACGCCCGCGATGTGGAGGCGGAGATGTCCATACAGGCAAAGCTCGCCAAATATCCAGTGCCGGACAACGTCTGGGATGAATATCACCTCGACCAAGAAATCAACGACAAGGGCGTGGCGCTGGATATGACACTGGTTAAAGAAGCTATCAACATTGACGGGCGCTCCCGCTCGGAGTTGACTGTCGCTATGAAAAAGCTGACCGAACTGGAAAATCCCAACTCGGTACAGCAGATGAAGCAATGGCTTTCGGACAATGGCTTAGAGACTGACACGCTGGGCAAAAAGGTGGTCGCGGAGCTTCTGAAAACAGCGCCGCCCGGACTCTCAGAGGTTCTTTCCCTCCGCCAGCAGCTTGCCAAATCGTCGGTGCGGAAGTATCAGGCAATGGAAAACGCGATCTGCGCTGACGGTCGTGCTCGTGGAATGTTTCAGTTTTATGGAGCCAATCGCACAGGACGCTGGGCAGGCAGGCTCATACAGATGCAAAACCTGCCGCAGAACCATTTGGAGGATTTAGCTGAAGCCCGCGCCCTTGTTCGCTGCGGCGACTTTGATGCGCTCCAGATGCTCTATGAAGATGTGCCGGACACACTGTCCCAGCTCATCCGCACAGCGTTTGTGCCGAGAAGCGGCGTCAAGTTCATCGTTTCGGACTTTAGTGCCATTGAAGCCCGCGTGATCGCGTGGCTTGCCGGTGAGCAGTGGCGGCAGGATGTGTTCGCCACAGGCGGCGACATCTACTGTGCTTCGGCATCGCAGATGTTCAAGGTACCGGTCGAAAAGCACGGTGTAAACGGTCATATGCGTCAGAAAGGCAAGATCGCGGAATTGGCGCTCGGCTACGGCGGCTCAGTCGGGGCGCTCAAGGCGATGGGTGCTCTCGACATGGGGCTTGCTGAAGAGGAGCTTCCTCCACTGGTGAACGCTTGGCGACAGTCCAATCCTCGCATCGTGAAATTCTGGTGGGATGTGGACAAAGCAGCTATGGAGGCAGTCAGGAATAAGCATACCAACTCGACACATGGGATTACCTTCTCCTGTCAGAGCGGACTGCTGTTCATTACGCTTCCGTCCGGCAGAAAGCTCGCCTATGTGAAGCCGCGCGTCGGAGAAAACAAGTTCGGCGGCAGTTGTATCACCTACGAAGGCGTTGGCAGCACGAAAAAGTGGGAGCGGCTTGACTCCTACGGACCTAAGCTCGTGGAAAACATCGTTCAGGCGACTGCCCGCGATATTCTCTGCTACGCCATGCAAACACTTCGCTGCTGTTCCATCGTCATGCACATCCACGACGAGCTTGTCATCGAAGCCGATCCGGGTATGTCGCTCACCGCTGTCTGTGAGCAGATGGGCAGGACACCGCCGTGGGCAAAAGGGCTGTTGCTCCGCGCTGACGGTTATGAGTGTGATTTTTATAAAAAAGATTAAAAAGTGTGGACCACTTCGGGCTTTTTATTCCAGTAGGTAGTAGAGACGAACAAGAAGCCCGTCGTGAAAGGAGTGTTCCAATTGACTATAAACAAATTCAACAGCGAGGGCTATTACGACCCTACCGCCTTTGAAGCCTTGACGATTATTGAAAACGAAGAAAGAGCTCTGCGGGCTTTCCGACCTATCGTGTACATCTGCTCCCCGTTTTCGGGCAATGTGGAAGGCAACGTGAAGGCCGCGCAGCACTACAGTCGCTATGCCGTGGACAAGGGCTATATCCCCATTGCGCCGCACCTGCTGTTTCCGCAGTTTCTCGACGATGATAATCCCGCCGAGCGCCAGCTTGGGTTGTTCTTCGGAAACGCCCTCATGAGTAAATGCGCCGAGATATGGGTGTTCGGCAGCACAATCTCCGCCGGTATGGAGGCTGAAATCAAACGCGCCAAGTGGAAAGATTACCGCTTGCGCTACTTTAATGAAAACTGCGAGGAGGTGCAGGAATAATGTCTAACACATGGCAATTCAAGGCAGGCAATCCGGAATATGAGCGATATATCCATAGCGCTGAATGGCGGCAAATTGCAAACCAGCGTCTTGAACTGGATAACC
>JAEAME010000336.1_pt1 | contig 52503 bp, 34 predicted proteins | sample 8958731 | NCBI WGS metagenome assembly JAEAME01 (sample SAMN16933194, study PRJNA681113) | bioreactor sludge metagenome | isolation source: anerobic bioreactor sludge (Control) | place: India:Bengaluru | collected 2018-10-24
ATTTCGATTCCGTTCTTAACGCTGCAGGCGTCCTTTCAAGAGGGCAGGTCTCAGGTGCTCCATGCGATCTGATATCCGGATACGCTTTGATGGACATACCGGAAGGTGAATCAATGCTTTTTGAACCGGAATTCTGTGCAATACCTGCTTCGGCTGCACTTTTGTCAGGAAAAAACATTGTATCATCAGAAACATTTACATGTTTATACGGATGGCCTGCCGATTACATGCGTGAGGAGCAGACTGCAGATTTGAAACTGGTTGCGGATGCCCTGTTCGCAAATGGGATAAACCAGATAATTTGGCATGGCAAAGCTCATAACCCGAAGGGATATGACACAGTGAGCTTCTACGCAACAACCCATGTTGGTCCTGAAAGTTCAATGGCAGCAGAGATACCTGCCTTCAATGAATACCTTAGCAAGGTGTCATCATATATGAAGAAAGGCTCAACGTATTCGGATATAGCAGTTTACCTGCCAACCGAAGATGCCTGGACCGCCGGAAAGATGCCTGCAGAAAAGCAATTCATCTGGGCCTGGGGATATTATGAGATGCGCTATGTATATTTTCCGGAGGAACTTGAGGGCTTTAATCCGGTCTGGATCAACAGTGAATTCCTTGAAAAATCTTCTGTTGAAAATGGCAACCTCAGTGTGGGTAATGCAAAGTTTAGAGCACTGTATGTCGATGCTGAATTTCTTGACTATAAGGTTGTGAAACGCCTGGCTGAACTGGCCTCCCGGGGCTTGCTAATTATACTGAAAAGAGATCCCCGTGAACCCGGAACGATTTCCTCAGTGGATTATGCTGAGCTTGTCGCTGAGATTAAAAAATCTGAAAGAGTCATTGAGCGCTTACCTGAAAATCTTATCCCGTTCATTAGCGGAGAGAAGATCCCCTCCCACTGGTGCCGCAGGGATGGCGATGACCTGTATGTCTTCTTCCCTAACCCCAAAGCCCGCAGGCTTAAATTTCCGCTTGAATACGGACAATCGCTCTGCGAAGTCAATGACACCATTGCGATAACTGTCGATTATATGGGAAGGGAACATAAGATAGATCTTTTATTCAGCCCATATCAGTCATTATTATACAGGATTAACAGAGACAGGATAGAGAATATTGATATAAGCTTTTTCCCGTCGCCACCAATTGTAAAACAAAGAGCCCCGGGATACAAAGCCCCGTGGCTGGTTAATTAGAAATATTTAATAAGGCAGTATAAAACAATTACAGGCTATGAAGAAAAATCATCTTGGAGACTTTGCAAAACCCGACAATTCAGGTCATTCCGGGCGCCGGACATTTCTAAAGACTGCTGCAACGGCAGCTGCAGGTGCCCTGATTGCGCCAAAGATCATGGGATCGGAACAAGATCCTTACCAGTTACCTCAGAAAAGATACCCCGATTCATCAATTGTGGTTCTTGATAAGCGTTTTGAGAAATACTTCATCTGGAACACTCCTGTTGAAAGATTATGGACCGGAGCGCTATGGGGCGAGGGTCCCGTTTGGTTCGGCGATGGAAGATATCTGCTTTTCAGCGACATCCCCAACAACAGGATACTGAGGTGGAGCGAAGATAACGGTCAGGTGTCAGTATTCCGGCAGCCCTCAAACAACGCAAACGGTAATACCAGGGACCGCCAGGGAAGACTCATCACATGTGAACATGATGCACAGCGTATTACCCGCACTGAATATGACGGGAAAATTACAGTATTGATGGACCGGTACCAGGGGAAGTCTCTGAATGCTCCCAACGATGTGGTTGTTCATTCAAACGGTTCCATCTGGTTTACAGATCCCGGGTATGGTATAATGTCTGCCTATGAAGGCCACCTTGATGATTTTGAGTTACCGGCAAATGTCTACCGTCTGGATCCTTCAACCGGAGAGGCAACAGTGGTGGCAGGCGACTTTATGAGGCCTAACGGATTGTGCTTTTCGCCTGATGAAAAACTGCTTTACATTATTGATACAGGTCAGCCTTCAGGCAAGCCTCAGCCGATAAGAGTTTTTGATGTTGTTGACGGCCGGAAACTGGCAAACGGAAGGCTGTTCTGCGATACCGGTGTAAAACCATCCGATGGTATCCGCTGCGATACTGACGGTAATATATGGTGCACTGCAAGCGGAGTGGGTGAAGGCAATGACGGGGTACATATTTACGCCCCCGACGGGAAAATGATAGGCAGGATATGCCTTCCTGAAGGTTGTGCCAATCTGTGTTTCGGTGGTGCTAAACGCAACCGCCTGTTCATGATAGCAAGCCAGTCGCTCTATTCGGTCTATGTGAACACACACGGAGCATTATGGCCCTGATCAGATGAATTGACTGAGTATTAAAATATAATTAAGCTTTTTTGAAAATGGAGCCTGCTGATAAAGAAAAAATAGAAAACATAATAAAGGCAAGAAAGAGGGCAAATGGATTTTACACTTCAAGATCCGAGGTTTATAGGTCCTTCCTTGATATGGAACAAAAAACTTACAGGGATGGTTCTCTCAGCCGGTTAAACAAGGAGATGATAGCAATAGGCATCTCCGTCGTTATCAACTGTGAGTCGTGCATGGAATGGCATATTAAACAGGCGCTTGATAACGGGGCTTCAGAAAAGGAGATAATTGAAGCAGTTGAGGTTGGGATTGAAATGTCAGGAGGACCAGGAACTGTGTCATCAAGATTTGCAATGAACGTTCTTGAGTATTACAGCCAGCCGAAATAGTCAAGGCATTATATAAATGAACCAAGGTAACTCTTATGCTGGAAATCCCTGATAATGAACTGGAACTGTTGCTGGATAAAATAAGCGGTGGTGATAAGGATTCTGAGCTTGGTTTTTTCTCAAAGCCATTCAGAATGACCTTTAAGGAAACGGAACTGATAATAAAAAAATATTCCCCTGTCAGGGATCCCGCAACAGTCGATTTAATTGTACGGAACCATGACAGATACGTAGCGGAATTAATGTCGCTGGGGATTAAAGTACCTGAGACCACTATCAGAACTGTAAAATTAAAAAACAGACATCAGATCATCATATTGCAGGAGGCATATAAGAAAGAAGAAATGCTGAGGTATCTTATTGAGAGATCCTCTGAAAAGGAGATGCTGGAACTATGCAGACTAATCTTTGACGAGACATTAAAATTCAGGAATAACAGAAATAATCCTGACGAAATCGGATTTCACCCGACATTACGGAATTATGCATATCACAACGGGGAGCTTTATTATTTCGACACCTTCCCTCCTATGCTTATGAGACAGAGAGAACTTAACAGGATAATACTCAGAATGTCACCTTTCGGGAGGCTGATAAAGCATCTTGTACCAACGGGCTTAATTAATATAGTGTCAGATGAGTATTATGACTTTGTAAAGATGTTCAAGGGGATAGTAGGCAGTTGCTGCAGACTAAAGCCGGGATATGTGGAAAGCATCCTTGATTTCAGTAAAAACTATATCAGCTCGGCTGATAGCGATCCCCGGGAAAAGGAGGCTATAATGAAGATTCTGAAGGCTCCTCCGCGCCTACCGGGCATCTGGACTTTCATCAGGAAATTATCAGGAAATACCGGTAAACCAAATCTCTGAAGATGCAGCAGATTATTGCCTGATACAGATTCCAAAAACAATCATCAGTTTATGATCGTAAGTATTTTTTTGAAAAGATATTATTACGATCTTTGAAGAGTTCGTTTTTCCTGACTAATTAAAAATCTAAAACAATGAAAAGACTTACGGCTTTTATAAATGTCGCTTTATTTATCGCAATTTTAGCTGCAGTTGCATCTTGCGCTATAAATCCTGTTACCGGTAAGAAGCAGATAATGCTGATGTCTGAGGCTGATGAAGTCCAACAGGGACTTGCTTATGATCCACAGGTCGTTTCTACATTTGGCGAATATAAGGACGAAGAGTTGCTAACATTCCTTCAGACAAGAACGAATGAAATGGGATTGATTTCACATCGTCCGAAACTTAAATATCACATCAAGATCCTTGACTCTCCAGTCGTAAACGCTTTCGCAGTGCCCGGGGGCTATATATATCTTACCCGCGGCATCCTGGCCCAGCTTAATAATGAAGCCGAACTCATAGGTGTCATAGGACATGAAATGGGGCATATAACAGCAAGGCATTCTGTGAGCCGGATGAGCAAACAGCAGCTCGGACAGCTTCTTCTTATAGGCGGAATGATAGCTTCTGAGAAATTCGCACAGTACGCTGAAACAGCTATGCAGGGGATGCAATTGCTCTTCCTTAAATTCAGCCGCGATGATGAACGGCAGGCTGATGCACTTGGTGTTGAATATTCATCTAAAATAAGTTATGATGCACATAAAATGGCTGATTTCTTTAGAGTGCTCCAGAAAATGAATATGGCTGAAAGTGAAGGGGGTGTGCCTACTTTCCTTTCGACTCATCCCGATCCGGGTGACCGTTATAATTCTGTTAATCAGGCAGCTTCTGAATGGCAGGCAACACTGGCAGAAACAAAAAACTGGAAGGTAAATACTGACAGTTATCTCCAGATGATTGATGGAATTATTTATGGAGAAGACCCCAGACAGGGCTATGTTGAGGGAAGTACCTTCTACCACCCTGAATTGAGATTCAGATTCACTTATCCTGCCGGATGGCAGTACGAAAACCAGCCTGCCCAGGTCAATATGGCCCCACAGGATGGGAAAGCCCTGCTGATATTCACTCTTGCCGGACAGAAAACACTGCAGGCAGCTGCTGACAGTACTATTGCGCAACTGGGACTCACGCTACAGTCAAGGAGAAGCATTAGTGTCAACGGATTGCCTGCTATAGCAACTGTTGCCCAGCAGGTGATGCAGGATCAGTCAACAGGCGCCCAGGCAGTAAATATGGTACTATCCTATTTCATCCAGATGGATAAATACTTCTATGTTTTCCATGGGGTAAGTACAGAGGCCGATTTTCCCAACTATGCAAATCCTCTTGAATCAACGATGAAAACATTTGCAAGACTCACAGATGCATCTAAAATAAATGTGAAGCCAAATAAGTTAACTGTCAGAAGAGTGCAGAGGGCAGGCACACTGGCAGATGCATTTGCTTATTATGGAGTAAAACAGAACATGAGGGATGAGCTTGCATTACTTAACGATATGGAATTGACTGATAGAGTCCAGGTGGGTAAATTAATTAAGATCGTGGGACAATGATCAGATATCATACAACAGATAACAATTTAATTATTGCAGAGATCACCGACAGCAATTTTCAGATTGCCGTAACTGAGGATGCTCTGGATCTTTTTGCCAACCTGGCTGAACCAACCTGCAGCAGGATAATAATTAGAAAAGGTAACCTGACAGATGATTTTTTTGATCTGAAGAAAGGGGTTGCTGGTGAGATACTTCAGAAATTCTCAAACTATAAGGTGAAACTGGCAATAGTAGGTGACTTTTCAAAATTTAAGAGCAAGAGCTTGCAGGATTTCATCCGTGAAAGCAACAGAGGCAGGACTATTTTCTTTGCAGATGACTTTGGATCAGCTCTTTCAAGACTGTCAAAACAATGATATTATCACCTGGCAACATTGTCATCAGGTTTTCTGATGACCATGTTGTTATCTATAAGGCGGTCGTTATATGACTGAATAACTGCCTTCAGCTTATCCTCCATGCGCTTTGCCAGTTCCTTATCGGAATCAAGCAGATTGTTTTCAAGGAACCTGTCATTTTTGTAGTTATATAGTCCCACCGGATTATTCTCTACCATTTCAAGTATGTGATCATCCATATACAGATGATAATTGCTCCCGTTTGTGTTGAAGGCAAAAGACTCCTGCGAGTCGTCAAGAAGATTGTTTCCGAATGCTATATACTCCTCATCATAGTTCAGGTAGCTCAATATTGTCGGCATTATATCTATTTGCTGGGCTATCCTGTTCTTTATCCCCTTCAGTTCGCTTCCGGGCTTGAAAAGGACAACAGGTATGCAGAAAAAACCGAAGTTATTCTGGAATTCCCTGTGTATTGACTCATTAGTATGATCTGCTGTTATGACGAATAATGTATTTCTGAACCATGGGGATGCAGAAGCTTCATTGAAAAACTGCCTCAATGCATAGTCTGAATATCCGATAACCTCAACAATGGGAACCGGACCCTTTCTGAAGGTATCCTTATATTTTTCCGGTACAATGAAAGGATGATGGGATGAAAGAGTGAAGACAGCTGCAAAAAAGGGTTCTGGAAGAGTGTCAAGAGTTTTCCCGAAGAACTTCAGGAATGGCTCATCCCATATACCCCACATGCCATCAATATCTTCATCATTACGCGGATATTGTTCATAGCCCACATAATTCTCGAAGCCTGACATCCTTGCAAAAGAGTCAAATCCCATTGATCTTGCCGGCCCCCCGTGGAAAAAAGTAGTATAATAGCCTTTCTTTTTAAGAAGTGATGCCAGGCCGTTTATCTGGTTGTTTGCATAATGGGAAATAACGTAAGGTGTCTCAAGGGAAGGTATTGATGCCAGGACTGAGGGCATCGCGTCAATCGATTTTTTTCCGTTAGCTATTGAAACATCGAAAGTAAGACTCTCGCTTATCAGTGAATCAAGGAACGGAGTATATCCCCTGTAAGTGCCTCCCTCGAGATCTCTGTTCAGGGACCCGATATACTCACGCGAAAAACTCTCCATAATTATTATTACTACGTTCTGTGCAGAGAATTGTTTTTCCTTGTCAGGTATGTAGTGCGGATTATACAGTTCCTTAAGCTTCGCCTCATCAAAGAAGCTGTATTTTTCAAGGACTTTCTTTCCTGAAGTACGCATCAGGCTGAATGGTGTGTTAAGCACGATTGCCACATTGCGAGGATTATTTACATAGCGCGCAGCATTGCTTATTGTTATAGGCCGTATCGATTCATTAAGTCCTCCCCTTGCGCCTCCGATAATAAATGCAGCAAATAATGGTATTGCAAGGATATTCAATGTATAATAAAGGACCCTTCCCGTTACCTGAGGCTTTACCGGTTTAACCCTGTTATACAGGTAAACCATCAGAAAAAGTATGAATAAGCCGAAAAGCGTTACCTGCCAGTAATCAATAAGGAACTTAAAAAATAACTTAACAAGATTCGATTCATTTTCAAAAGTCTTGAATATGTCGAAAGCTGCCCTTTTTAAAACAAACCGGTAATAGACAAAATCTGCGCAGTTAATTGCAAACATAAGTCCATTTGAAATAAGGAACAGGTATTTTGATATTTTCTGATATGTGTTGTTATACCTGAAATCGAATGGAACGATCTGCATCAGGATAAAGAGCATATTGGTGTAGACTGTTGCCGAAATGTCGAAAACAAGTCCGCCTCTCATTATTGATAAAAATTCACGGACATCAATACCCGGGAACATCCTCAGGTTAAAAATATAAAAGCCTATTCTGCAAAGAGAGAATAGGAATAAAACAGTTAATATCCTGTAGATTAGAACAACTACAGCATTTCTGGAAAAGACCCAGCTCTTCATCATTCAAAAAGACAATATATATATGTATATCAAAACAGCAGGCTGCACCTAATTCGCTGCCAATACTAAATCTTTAATCCACAGAACAGGATTTGCCGATTGAGGGTTTGCAGAAGGAGGCATACCACCTCCGCCTGGAGCACCGCCCCGTCCGCCACCACCACCAGGCATGCCTCCGCCCCCGGCAGGAATACCTCCGGATGCTCCTGGAGGAGGCCCTCCGCCAGGTCTCATGCCAGGCCCCATCATCCCGAATACCTGAGCCCCTGTTTCCATTCCAAGAGAGAATGGCATTTTACCATCACCGCTTTTGGCAGCTTCAAGGGTAAGCTTGCTGAGAGGGACTACAAGCCTGTAATACAGAACACCCTGATCGTTGTATCGCACAGAACCCCTTACATTATCTGTATTATCTGAGGGGAATAGCCTGACTTCATTTTCAGGGAATCCGATCAATTCCACTGTGTTGGCCTGTGCTATGGGACTTTTTGGCAACCCTGATTCAGCCTGAGCTCCTCCTCTCATCCCTTGCCGCCTGACATTTTCCGTACCAATCGGATAACGAATACCTTTGCTTTTCACCGATTTATTGTTAGTGCTTATCCAGACAACAAGACCTTCTCTCAATATCCTGGCTTCAGTCTCGGTATCTTCAACCCTTATATCTATGTAGTAATTCTGGTCGTCATTTGAGGTAAGATAATACAGGTTGCCCTTTTTAAAGAACTGAAAATCAGACTGGGGGATAGCATCCGGATTCGTCACATAATTATTCCATCGGCTGTTTGTTTTACCTCCCTTCTGGGGACTGGCACTTATGCAGATGGAGAGTGCCAAAAGGAATGAAATCAAGTATTTCATAAAAATTAATATTTAAGAACCCTTGTATATGATACTATAAGACAAAATTAAGAAATAGTTTATTCCTGTAAACTGCAATTCCCGGACTAAATTCCAATTTTGAAATAAAAGAAGCTGACAATACGAGATAAATCCTCCAAGTCAGCTTCAGTATATTTTATGATCCGGGTCACTCCAGATCATCCTCAACATCTTCTAATTCCTCCCGCGCTTCATCAATCATTTCCTGAAAATCGCTGTTTTTGAACTCTTCCATGAACTTGCCGGCTCTTCTTTTAGCTCCGAGACCAAGAATGAAAAAGAGAACAAGCAGGGCAACAAGGACGTACATTACGATCTTTGTCGTTTCTGGCTTAGCCTTAAGGGCTTCAACAAGCCCATGGTAAATCAGGTAAAGAGCAAAAATGTTTACAGCCAGGCCAACTATTGACCCTGCTGTCAGGTTGAGTCCTGAGATGAAGCTTAGCAGTACAGTTATCGGCATCACAACCATTACAGCAGCAGTAACCCTTGCACAGGCCTCAAAATCAGTGTTCCCTTTACATATAGCTGATATTATAAGTAGTATTACAGCTCCGATAAAGAGGCCGACAATTGCAGCAATAATATACCAGATGAACATCATAATTCCGAAAGCGCCTCCAAAAAGACCGCCAGTTGCACCACCGATCTTGAGAAAACCCCAGATAAGAGCGATAATCCCGGCAACAACACCGTAAATGCCTGCTTTAATAAGAGGTTCAGCAATACCACCTGTTGTTTTCATCGTTGAAAAGTAGGCCTTTGGATTCGTAAGGACATCCTTTGATTCCTTAATAAAGGAATTGAAATCAAACGTAGAATTACTCATAGTTTACAATCAGTTAAAAGGTTTATAGTATATCACATAAGAGATTAATAGAACAATCTAATTTAGAAAAAAAATCAATCTGAGGAAAAAAAATCTTACTTAGTATCAGGAATAATATAAAAAAAAAGCCGTCAGTTACAGACGGCTTTAAAAATCTTAACTATAGTTAATTAAGCAATCTTCTTAACATTAACTGCATTAATCCCTTTTTTACCTTCAGCAAGTTCAAAAGATACTTCATCGTTTTCTTTGATCTTGTCAATCAATCCGGAAACATGCACGAAATATTCATTTTCTGATTCTGCATCTTTTATAAATCCGAATCCTTTTGATACATTAAAAAATTTTACTGTTCCTTTGTTCATTGTATTGTGTTTTAAATTTCGGCGCCAAATTAAACAATAAAATCATAATATCAAAAAAATACAGTAATACCTCCTCCTGCTTTACTTATTACTCTTATGCGGATATAAGGATAGAAAAATAATAATACTTTTATAAGCTCTCACATCTATTGAACCATAATGAAAAAGCTGTTTGCCTTAGGATTTATATTTATGCTGTATGCAGATCTGCTTCCTGCTCAGGCTGAACTATTAACAAGAGCTGAGAGTTCAGGATTCACATCAACATCCGATTATAAAGATGTAATGTCATTCATAAACAGTCTTAACAAGATATCTGATAAAATAAGGGTTGACAAAATAGCTGAATCAGTGAACGGAATGTCGGTGCCGCTTATAATCCTTGGAGATCCCCTCCCTGATGATTCAGGACTGGCTCCCGGTGACAACAGAATTGTAATATATATTCAGGCAAATATACATGCAGGCGAGGTTGAAGGGAAAGAAGCTTCATTAATGTTTGCACGTGATCTGCTGATGGGAAAAGATAAGTCTCTTTTAAAAGATCTTGTAATCCTCATATGTCCTAACCTGAACCCGGATGGCAATGAAAAAATTGACCCGCTTAACAGGGCCTACCAGAACGGGCCCCAAAATGGGGTTGGAGTAAGATATAACGGCCAGTACCTTGACCTGAACAGGGATGGGATGAAAGCAGAATCTCCTGAAGTAAGGGGTGTCATCACAAAGGTCTTCAACAAGTGGGATCCGGCAGTATTTATTGATTGCCATACAACCAACGGATCTTATCATGTTGAACCGGTAACCTTCACATGGATGGCCAATCCGAACGGCGATAACTCACTGATAAGGTACATGGAAAAGATTATGATGCCCGAGATACAAAAGAACCTGCTCAATAAATATAAGGTCGAGAACTGCTTTTACGGAGAGTTCATAGATATGATGGATTTTGACAAAGGATGGCTGTATGAAGCTGCAGAACCCAGGTATATGACAAATTATTACGGCTTACGCAACAGACTTGCTATCCTTAATGAGAATTATGTATACGCCGATTATGAATCACGGGTAAGGGGCTGTTATTATCTCATCCGGACAGTGGCAGAGTACTGTGCAGAAAACAGATCATCAATGTTGCAAATGCTGAAGCTTGCCGACGAAAGAACAATCAGGCGAGGTCAGGATCCTTCTCCGTCAGACTCATTTGCAATAGAATTTGGCGTTCGGCCCTTAGCTGAAAAAGCCACCGTTAAAACATTCGAAGCTGAGCCTGATAATAATTCCGACGTCTGGCCCCCTTTCAGGAAGACAGACAGGCAGGTGACTGTAAGCGTTCCCTACCTCATTGATTATTATCCAACTAAAAATGTCAGATTTCCGTTTGCTTACATTATAACAGTAAACTCTCCAGAGGTTAACAAGCTTCTTTTAACGCAGGGAATAATGCTTGAGAAACTTTCAGCTGCATCCAAGATTGAAGTGGAAAGGTTTGAGATTTCCGAACTCAAAGCAGAATCAAGGTTAAACCAGGGTCACTATACAAATTCAATCAGGGGAAGATATATAAGAGAGAAAATTGAATTCCCTGCCGGGACTTTTGTTGTAAGAACAGCTCAACCTCTTGCCAATCTGGCTGCATACCTTCTTGAACCTCAATCAGGCGACGGCCTTCTTACTTGGAATTACCTTGATCGTTATATAGTTCCACAATGGGGCACTGGCTATAATACTTATCCTGTATTCAGGGTTATGGAACGAACAGATTTAAAAACCACTCCTGTTCAATAAGGAATCCTTTGGCGATCATCTTAGACAACTTCATTTATGTTGCTGACAGGCAGGATAATTATTTTCCATTTTTATCTCAATTTCACGTTATTTTAATAACATTGCACAAAATTATTTTTCCGTATCATTTGTCTATTAAAAAACAGTAATAATATAAGAGGAAATGAGAAAATGGCGAGTAGAGGATTCTGCAGAATTATATAATATCAAAGGCTGGGGAGGAGATTATTTTTCAATAAATGAAAGGGGGCATGTAACAGTTACCCCGACAAAGAATGGCGGATCGGTAGATCTGAAGGAATTACTGAACGAATTAATGCTCACCGATGTATCAACACCCTTGCTGGTGAGGTTCCCCGATATACTCGATGACCGTATTGTGAATATTTCCGAATGTTTCAGGAACGCTTCCAGCGAATACGATTACAAAGCTCAGAATTTCATAATCTATCCAATCAAGGTAAACCAGATGAGACCTGTTGTGGAAGAGATTGTAAGCCATGGCAAAAAATTCAATATCGGGCTGGAAGCCGGTTCAAAACCAGAACTCCATGCGGTTATCGCAATAAATACTGATCCGGAATCACTTATAATCTGCAACGGCTACAAAGATGAGGACTATATCGAGCTTGCACTTCTTGCTCAGAAAATGGGTAAAAGGATATTCCTTGTTGTTGAGAAACTTAACGAACTTAAACTTATTACAACAATTTCAAAGCGTCTCAGGATCAAACCCAACCTTGGTATCAGGATAAAACTTGCAAGTTCCGGAAGCGGAAAGTGGGAAGATTCAGGAGGAGATATAAGCAAATTCGGACTGACATCAAGTGAACTGCTCGATGCGATCGAATTCATCGAGCGAAACAAGATGAGGGATTGCGTGAAACTAATCCATTTCCATATAGGAAGCCAGGTTACAAAGATCCGCAGAATAAAGACTGCGCTTCGTGAAGCTTCCCAGTTCTATGTTCAGTTAAGGAAACTTGGCTTCAATGTTGAATTTGTCGATATCGGAGGAGGCCTGGGAGTGGATTACGACGGCACAGGTTCGTCATACAGTGAGAGCAGCATGAACTACACTCTCCAGGAATATGTAAATGACTCTGTAAGTACCTTTGTTGATGCGAGCAACAAGAATAATATACCCCATCCAAATGTTATAACAGAATCAGGCCGGTCACTTACTGCTCACCATTCGGTACTTATATTCGAGGTCCTCGAAACTGCAACTCTCCCTTCATGGAATAGTGATGATATTGTCAACGAACAGGATCATGAGCTCGTGAAGGAACTATTCAGTCTGTGGGATAATTTCAACCAACAGCGTATGCTTGAGACATGGCATGACGCCCAGCAGATAAGAGAGGAAGCTCTCGACCGCTTCAGCCTGGGACTTATTGATCTCAAAACAAGGGCACAGACAGAATGCCTCTTCTGGTCAATAGCAAGAAAAGTATATCAGATAGCCAGAACCTCAAAACATGTTCCGGATGAACTGAAACAGATATCAAGAATACTATCTGACAAGTATTTCTGTAATTTTTCCCTTTTCCAGTCCCTCCCTGATGCATGGGCAATCGACCAGGTGTTCCCTTTAATGCCAATCCACCGCCTGAATGAGGAACCGACAGTATGGGCAACGATCCAGGATATGACATGCGACTCGGATGGCAAGATCGATAATTTCATCTCAACAACAAACTACTCCCACCATATACCGGTTCATCAGCTTAAACCACGTGAACAATATTACCTTGGAGTATTCCTCGTTGGCGCTTATCAGGAAATACTCGGAGATCTTCATAACCTTTTCGGCGATACTAACGCCGTACATGTTTCGGTTGATGAGACCGGCTATAAAATTGACCAGGTGATTGACGGTGAAACAATAGCTGAGGTGCTCGATTATGTACAGTATAACGCAAAGAAAATGGTAAGATCTGTGGAATCCTGGGTAACAACATCGGTAAAACAGGGAATAATAACCCTTGAAGAAGGAAAGGAATTCCTTTCAAATTACCGTTCCGGACTTTATGGATATACCTACCTTGAATAGGAAGTTTGCAGGTATTTTGCTGATCTGTTGAATCAGAAGCGGTACAGATTACCTAAAACTGTACCGCTCCTGTAAAAACAATCCTAACCCTCCACGACCGGAGAGAGGCTCCTTAATCGCTGATGAACTTTTTATGAAACTGAGAGAGATTACTTCTTCCCTTCTTTCTTAGCTTTTTTTTCAGCCCTCTTTTCCTTCAGGGTCTTTGTAGCTTTCTTTTTAATTTTAGTCTGTTCTTTTGCCTTTTCGTGTGACATAACTCTTAGAATTAAATTTGACTGCTTATTAATATCAAAAATAAAAAAACACATCTAAAAGCAATTCGAAGTTTTTAACAGAAAAGCCCTCACTAAAATGCCTGTCAGGTATCCGCTTAAAGTGTCATAAGACCATTAGCCTGAATTCATCATTTCAGATTAGCCGAAAAGCCTCTGCTTCTGCAACTTTTTGCAATTATCATGTTGATTATCCGTATATTAATTCTACTTTTGCTCATGATACCCGAGACATAAGTATTGTTAATAACTTTTCCAGTTATTATTCTACTGTATAAAGGCATTTTAGTGTTGCAGGAAAACCCTGATATATCAAGGATAATTCAATATATTGTAAAAGAGAGGTTTTCTGTATTTTTTACAATACTATTATTATATATTTATACATTAATCATTATTTTAATTAATATTGTTAATATATTTTATGTTTTTTGCTATAATCTGTAAGATTATTTATATATTTGCCACAGAATTTAAATATGAAAAGGCCAAGATCCATATTAACATTTGTTTCACGTAAAAGGAATTATTGTTTTCAATGAGAATGGTATGTGACTAAGAATAAGGGGCGACCGTTCTCATCAGAAGCTGAGAACGGTCTTTTAATTTAGAAATGATTATGATGAAAAATGAACGGCCTCTCTCAACCGGATTTTACAGGGAGGAATTTGATCACGACAGCTGCGGAATCGGATTTGTTGCTCATATAAAAGGCAAAAAAACGCATTCAATTATAACCCAGGGACTGGATATCCTCAGAAATATGCTTCACAGGGGAGCAGAAGGAGCTGATAGTAAAACAGGCGACGGGGCCGGGGTGCTTATCCAGATACCCCGTGATTTCTATCTTATCCAGGGTTTTTCACTCCCTCCCGAAGGTCAGTTCGGAACCGGGCTTCTCTTCCTCCCAAAGGATCAGGATGATGCTGCTAAATGTACTGATATCCTGGCAGATATAATAGAAAAAGAAAAAGTCGAACTGATTGGCTTCAGGGATGTCCCCTGTGACAGCAGCGTCCTTGGTGAAATTTCTCTGGCCTCTGAACCCCGGATAAGACAGATCCTTCTGGGAGCCGACATACCACAGGAGGATCTTGAACGCAAACTATACATAATAAGGAAACAGACTGAAAGGATTATCCGCGAATCGGACATTAAACAAAAGAACTTTTTCTACATCCCGAGCCTGTCAACCAAAGTACTTGTTTATAAAGGTATGCTGACATCCACCCAGCTTGGTGAATATTTCAGGGATCTGACAGACGAGAGGATGCAAAGCGCCATAGCACTTGTCCATTCAAGATTCAGCACAAATACCTTCCCTTCATGGGACCTGGCGCAACCATTCAGAATGCTCGGACATAATGGCGAGATAAATACAATACGCGGCAACAGGATGTGGATGGAGGCAAGAGAGTCTATCCTCAAATCTGATAAGCTCGGAGATCTGACAAAAATATATCCTGTAATTGAACCTGGCAAAAGTGATTCAGCCTCTCTCGACAACGTCCTTGAATTCCTCATAATGAGCGGGAAATCACTACCTTATGCCATGTCAATACTTATTCCTGAATCAATTAATTCAAAAAATCCTATCTCCGACGAATTAAGGGCATTCTATCACTACCATTCAACATTCATGGAACCCTGGGACGGACCTGCCTCCCTGATATTTTCAGATGGCAGATACATTGGCGGCATGCTCGACAGGAACGGTCTGCGTCCATCAAGATACCTTATTACAACAAACGATATCATAGTGATGGGATCCGAAACAGGGGTTCAGACTTTTTCTCCCAGGGAGATAAAGGAGAAAGGCAGATTGAAACCCGGGAAAATGCTGCTCGTCGACACTCATGAAGGCAAGATCTACTACGATGATGAACTGAAGGCAGCCCTGGCAAGGGAATACCCTTATGAGCAGTGGATCCAGGAGAATATGGTAACGCTCGATAAGATCGAGACAGGACATATTGTTAATCCTGATATTGGTTCTGACTATGAGAAATATATAAACTCATTCAACTTCACGTCTGAAGACATAAACAGGATAATAAAAGAAATGGCTGCCACCGGCAAGGAACCTACGGGATCCATGGGAAATGACGCACCCCTTGCAGTCCTTTCCCACAAACCCTACAGGCTCTTTGATTATTTTAAGCAGCTTTTCGCCCAGGTCACCAATCCTCCTATTGATCCAATCAGGGAAGAACTTGTTATGACTTTGTCGGGCTATCTCGGGTCGCTCCAGCAGAACCTGCTTGATGAATCACCCGATAAAGTAAAAATGGTAAGATTTAAAAATCCTGTTATCTCCAACACATATTTTGAAATAGTCAGGAATTTGAGATATAAAGGATTTTCTGCAGCAAGCCTCTCAATGCATTTCGATGCAAAAAGAGGTGCCGAAGGTCTTCGCGATGCTGTTGAAAGACTCTGCCTTGATTCAGAAAAAGCAGTTGATGAAGGTAAGAACTATATAATTTTATCAGACAGGGGCATAAATGTTGATAAAGCGCCTGTACCATCATTAATGGCAGTCTCCGCTGTCCACCATCATCTTATCAGAAAAAGAAAGCGGATGCAGATCGACATTGTGGTTGAGACGGCAGAGCCTCGTGAAGTAATGCATTTTGCCCTGCTTTTCGGATACGGAGCAAGCATTATCAACCCCTATATGAGTTTTGCAGTGATCGACAGACTCGTAAAAGAGAAAGCTATTCAGCTCGATTATCAGAAAGCTGAAGCAAACTATATAAACTCTATCAATAAGGGATTATTAAAGATCATGTCAAAAATGGGGATCAGCACTCTCCGGAGTTACAGATCATCTCAGATATTTGAAGCAATAGGTATACACCCTGATGTAATAAATAACTATTTCTCCGGTACTATAAGCCGTATCGGAGGAATAGGACTTACTGAGATAGCTGAGGAAACACTTATTCCGCACAGAAGAGCTTTCAGTGCTGAGTCTTTTAGTGAAAACCTGAACCAGGGAATCTATTCATTCCGTAAAAACGGAGAGCATCATGCATGGAATCCCGAGTCCATCTCATTGCTCCAGTGGAGCACCAGGACAGGTGACAGGGAGAAATTCAGGGAATACTGCAGGCATGTGAATGATGATACTGCTTATCCGGGATTCATAAGGGGATTGCTAAGACTGAAAAAAAATCCTGTCCCTATCGATGAAGTGGAGCCTGCTGAGAATATAATGAAACGTTTTGTTACAGGTGCGATGTCATATGGCTCCATAAGCCGTGAAGCACACGAGACTCTTGCGATAGTCATGAACCGTATCGGAGGAAGAAGCAACACCGGAGAAGGTGGTGAGGATCCTGCGCGATTCAGGCTTAATGAGGATGGTTCAAGCACAAGGAGCTCAATAAAACAGGTAGCAAGCGGACGCTTTGGCGTTACGACCGAGTACCTTGTTAATGCTGATGAAATACAGATCAAGATAGCCCAGGGGGCAAAACCCGGCGAAGGCGGTCAGCTTCCCGGCCATAAAGTCGATAAAATAATTGCAAAAACAAGGTATTCAATACCGGGGATAACACTTATCTCCCCCCCTCCCCACCACGATATTTACTCTATCGAGGATCTTGCCCAGCTTATTTTCGACCTCAGGAATGTCAATCCGTCAGCCAGGGTGAGTGTAAAGCTTGTTTCGGAAAGTGGTGTCGGAACCATCGCAGCAGGAGTGACAAAAGCAGGAGCCGACCTGATTACTATAAGCGGTTTTGAAGGTGGTACCGGAGCCAGCCCTTCCTCATCAATAAAACATGCAGGACTGCCTTTCGAGCTTGGTCTGACTGAGACACAACAGACTCTTGTAATGAATAACCTGCGCCGTAAGGTGAAATTGCAGGTTGACGGACAGCTTAAAACCGGAAAGGATATAATTATGGCCGCACTTATGGGAGCTGAGGAATTCGGGTTTTCAACAAGCGCACTTATAGTCATGGGCTGTGTCATGATGAGGAAATGCCATCTAAATACATGCCCTGTCGGTATTGCTACGCAAAATCCGGAACTGAGAAAACGCTTTTATGGCAAAGCAGAATACCTGATGAACTTCTTCCGTTTTCTTGCAGAAGATGTAAGAGAATATCTTGCAGAGCTTGGTTTCCGCCAGCTTGATGATGTGATAGGTCGCCTGGATCTTCTTGAACGAAATCCCGGGATCGATCACTGGAAGATAAAGAACCTTGATCTGTCGGGTCTGCTGACACTTCCTGCTGAGCATCAAAATTTTCCTGCGCGCTGCGTTGAAAAGCAGGAGAGCAAACTTGACCGAGTTCTTGATAATGAGCTGATCTCTGAAGCTATGAAAGCTATCTCTGAAAAACAAGCAGTTGAGATCTATAAAACTATCAGGAATACTGACAGAACAACCGGGGCAATGCTTTCCGGCAAGATAACATCAATCTATGGTTCAGAGGGATTGCCGGACGGAACAATAAAATGCAGTTTCTCAGGATCTGCCGGCCAGAGTTTCGGAGCCTTCCTCTGTAAGGGAGTTGAACTGTTCCTTGCCGGAGACTCCAACGACTACCTGGGCAAGGGGCTCTCGGGAGGAAGGATCATTGTTGTGCCTCCTCCGGGATCAACATTCGAACCCGATAAGAATATAATCATAGGTAACACTGTTCTCTATGGTGCCACGGCAGGCGAAATCTTTATCAGCGGTGTTGCAGGGGAAAGATTTGGTGTGCGTAACAGCGGCGCCACGGCTGTCGTTGAGGGTGTCGGAAACCACTGCTGTGAATATATGACAGGCGGAAGGGTAATAGTTCTTGGCCGCACAGGAAGTAACTTCGCCGCAGGTATGAGCGGCGGCGTAGCTTTTGTACTGAACGAAACAGGGCACTTTGACTATTACTGCAACATGGGAATGGTGGAGTTATCGCTTGTCGAGGATCTTAATGATATAAATGAGCTGAATAGCCTCCTGACCCGTCATTATGAGTTCACAGGCAGTGTTAAAGCAAAAATGATACTTGATGATCCTGATAAATATCTGCCAATGTTCATTAAGGTCATCCCTTATGATTACAAAAAGGTCCTTCAGGAACAGAAACTTGAAGAGCTGAAAAAGAAAATTGCAAGTGTTGAGATGGATGTGGAATTTGATGCAGGGAAGTAAAAAAGGACAAAGAAATAAAGAAAAAGAAAATGGGCGACATTAGCGGATTTTTAAAGATAAAGAGAAAGGAAGCAGGGAACAGGCCTCTGCATGAAAGAATATATGATTTCAGTGAGGTTGAACAGACACTGAACAGTGAAGACAGGATGTTGCAGGCTTCACGCTGTATGGATTGCGGCATACCCTTCTGTCACTGGGCATGCCCGGTCGACAATCTTATTCCTGAATGGAACGATCTGCTCTACAGAGGAGACTGGAAGGCGGCATACGAAAGGTTGCAGGCGACTAACAACTTCCCGGAGTTCACCGGGAGGATATGCCCTGCCTCCTGCGAGCATGCCTGTGTCCTTAACCTGAACCTGGAACCTGTCACAATACGCGAAAATGAAGTTGCAATAGTTGAGAAGGCTTTTGCCGAAGGCTATATCAAACCTGTACCGCCAAAGATCAGAACAGGAAAAAATATAGCTGTCATTGGAAGTGGCCCTGCAGGGATGGCTGCTGCCGATCTTTTAAATAAAGCCGGGCATACTGTAACCCTCTTTGAAAAGGATGAGAGAGCCGGAGGACTCCTCAGGTTCGGGATACCTGATTTCAAACTAAGCAAGGCAACAATCGACAGAAGACTTAATGTGATGGTAAGTGAAGGGCTTCAGATACGCACCGGTGTAACTGTCGGAAAGGATATCTCAACAGGCAGTCTGATTGATGATTATGATGCTGTCTGCATAGCTATCGGCGCAGGTCAGCCTCGTAAACTGCCTGTTGAAGGAAGTGAATTTGAAGGTATTCATTTTGCAATGGACTTCCTGTCAGCCCAGAACAGGATCAATTCCGGATCTCAGTCACCAGCAGGCAATGTTATCTCAGCTGAAGGAAAAAGGGTGCTTGTAATTGGTGGCGGAGATACAGGTTCAGACTGTGTCGGGACAGCTATCCGCCAGAGGGCAGCCAGGGTGACTCAGATAGAAATAATGCCTAAGCCTCCTCTGACACGAACACCCGATAACCCGTGGCCCTATTTCGGGAAAATACTTAAAACATCAACATCACATGAAGAAGGGTGTGAAAGGTTATGGAGCATCTCCACCGTGAGGTTCGTCGGCGACGGGAAACTGACACGCGGAGCTGAAGTTGAAGAAGTAGCCTGGGAAAAGAAAAACGGTTCTTACTCAATGACACCTGTCAACGGGACGAGAAGAGTCATCGAAGCTGACCTGGTGCTTCTTGCCCTCGGATTTGTCCACCCCGTACTTGACGGATTGGTTACTGAACTGAGCCTGGAACTAAATGAGAGAAAGAATATCAGAGTAAACAAGTCCCTGGCAACAAACATCCCAAAGGTGTTTGCTGCCGGAGACTCAGTTAACGGTGCAAGCCTTGTTGTCAATGCGATCGCTTCAGGAAGAAAAGCTGCACGTGAGATTGATAATTATCTCCGAAGCATCTGAAGGGATCAGTCATTCCTCTGGTTCTCTTTTTCGGCAGTACTACCCATGTCCCGGACAGTATGGATGAGCCTGACAAGCTCTCCCCTGTAGCCTTCCGGATCTTCGCCTCTGGCTGATGCAGCAAGCTTTGCTGCACTCTCAAGTGTTGCAGTCCCTGCGAATTCAGATCTGCCCAGTATCATCCCGAATTCAGCGACAGCAGCAGCAAATCTCATATTTTCAGATGCCGTACCGATATCTGCTGAAGCATCTGTTACTGATCTTTCAAACATTTTGCTGGCTTTTCCATCCGGTTCCTTGTAACGCACCTTTATTGTAAGCATCTCGTCTGAGTATCTGTTATTGGCAGGCACACGCGACTCCTGGTATTTAAGAGGATCAATTGATGGCTGATTATCGGCGGAACCGGCCAGAACTATCTCATAGAGAGCTGTAACAGTATGTCCTGAGCCCATCTCACCGGCATCCTTTGCATCGTCATTGAAATCTTCCTCATTGAGAAGGCGGTTCTCATAACCTACAAGACGGTATGAACTAACAAGTGCAGGATTAAATTCAACCTGTAATTTTACATCTTTTGCAATCGTAAAAAGAGTGCCTCCGAATTCACGTACAAGAACGCGGCGGGCCTCCTGAAGATTATCTATGTAAGAATAATTGCCGTTACCCTTATCTGCAATGATCTCCATCTTGTCATCCTTTATATTTCCCATTCCGAATCCCAGAACTGTAATGAAGATATTCTTTTTACGTTCCTCTTCAACAAGCCTTTCAATACCTCCGTTACTTGATTCCCCGACATTAAAATCACCGTCGGTTGCAAGAATAATCCTGTTATTTCCATTCTGAATGAAGTTCTTTTCCGCCTCACAGTATGCAAGCCTGAGGCCTTCCCCTCCGGCTGTCGATCCGCCTGCCTCAAGATTGTCAATCGCATGCATTATTTCAGCCTTCCGGTTCCCGGGTGTCGATTTAAGGACCAGACCGGCTGCTCCGGCATATACGACAACAGCAACATGATCCTGAGGACGTAATTCCCTGACAAGCAAACCAAAAGCTGATTTAAGCAAAGGGAGTTTGTTTTGCTGTTTCATCGATCCTGATACATCTATTAGGAAAACAAGATTTGAAGGAGGAAGCGATTCCTTATCTATACTTTCAGCCCGAAGTCCTATCTGCAGAAGCAGATGGTCCCTGTTCCAGGGACAAACAGCCGTTTCAGCTGACAGGAAAAAAGGATGCTCACCCCGTGGCTCCGGATAACTGTAAGTGAAATAGTTGATCATCTCTTCAATCCTTACGGCATCAGGAGGAGGAAGTGTGCCGGTGTTTATGAACCTTCGGATATTTGAATATGATGCATTATCAACATCAATTGAAAACGTAGACAGCGGATTGCTACTTACACTCCTGAATCCGTTTTCATTCACTGAAGCATAGCCCTCGGTATTGAATTCCTGCCTTCTGCCAGGGATAAAGGCACTTGATTCATAAGCCATGTCGGCAACAGGTAACGAATTATAAAAAATCTCAGTGAGAGCATTTTTTCTTCCTGTTATCTTCTGGGATTCAAACTCTGGTGAGATCATTCTCATAACAACATTTACATTATTTCTGTCGTCTATCCGGACTTCTTCATTTTTGTATCCTTGAAGAGAGAAAACAAGGGCCCTGGAGTTATCATTTACCGATAACTTAAAAAAGCCATTCGAATCTGTAACAGTACCATTCTGAGACCCTTTTACAATTACATTAACTCCTGCAAGCGGCTGACCATTTTCATCAGTTACATTGCCTGTTATGACCCTCGATCCTGCAAACGAGATAAGCAGTGAAGCAAGGATCAATATTCCTAATAATTCCAAACTTTTTTTCATGTCGTATTAATTTTGATTAACGTTCACTTACATGATGCAAAAGCCGGTAAAATTCCATAAAAGGATTTCAGTTATTTTTTATTTCAGTTATCTTTAGAGGCATTTTAGAGGGATTATCAGGACTTTACATAAAATGAACGATGAAGAGCTGGCTGATGAATTCAGCTCATCGCATGACCTTGAAATACTTGGTGAGCTCTATCTGAAGTACATTCATCTTGTTTATGGAGTATGCCTTAAATACTTTAAGAACAGGGAAGAAGCTAAGGATGGAGTAATGCAGATCTTTGAGAAACTGATACTTGAAGTGCCAAAGCAGAAAATTGGGAACTTCAGGAACTGGCTGCATGTTGTAACAAGGAATTACTGCCTTATGCAGCTCAGGGAGAAGAAGGGCGAAGATGAAAATCTGAAGGAATGGCAGCTAACAAACAGGTTTGTGGAAAATGAGTATTTTGTGCATCCTGTTGATAAAGGGGAGCAGGAAATTGACAGCATTCTTGCGGATTGTATTGAAAGACTCAACAGCGATCAGAAAGAATGTATAAAAATGTTTTATTACGATAACAGATGCTATAGAGAGATTGCTGAGGATCTCGGGATTGATGAGAAAAAAGTGAAAAGCAATCTTCAGAATGGCAAAAGAAATCTGAAACTTTGCATTGAAGCAGGAAATGAAAGAAACGAATAATAACAAAAAAGGATATCTCTCTGATATTGAAAGATATGTAAGAGGAGAGATGTCGCCAAGGGAGGAGAATTCCTTTCAGAGAAGACTCCAGAGTGATCCGTTTTCGGATGAAGCTGCAGATGGTTATTCAGGGATCACGAAAAAAGAAGCTTTAAAAGACCTGGACCAGCTTGAAAAAAAGGTTAAGGAGAGGATCAGCCCGAAACAAAGGATACTCTATTATCGTATTGCAGCATCAGTGGCTGCCCTGCTTGTACTGGCTTCTGCTACAGTACTGATCCTTAAAAAGAGATCTGACGCAAAGATAGCAGATATGTTTGTTCCTGCCAGGAGCATTGAGGCATTTCAACCCACACCGGCTTCAGATTCCGGTTTAAATTATGAAACTGTGCAAGCAAATACTGTTCAGGATGAAGCTGAAATAACGAACCAGCAGATGGCTGTAAATGAAGTTAATACAGTGCCGGAAGCTGACAATCCGACTGTCGCTGAACCTCAATCGGAGACCGGATTACCTGCTGATGCAGTGGAAACAGAGGCCTCCCTTGCCGATTCTGAGCAGGCAAGACTGGCATCAGACTCAGCCGGAAATCTAATGAATGCCGATGTTGTTACCGGATACGCTGCTTCAAATGCGATGATGGCTGCTCCTGCCATGGATGAAGCCGAATCAGTTGAGCCGCAGCCTGACGCTCCACCTCAACCTGTTGATGGCCAGGAAAATTATGCAAAATATATAAAAGAAAATATCAGAAGGCCTTCTGCAACTGAATCAATGGAGAATGCTGTAGTTGTAGTCAGCTTTATAGTGCTGAGCAGCGGCGCTGTCGAAAATATAAGCATCGTTAATACGCCGGGAGATGAATTCTCTGAAGAAGCAAGCAGACTGATAAGAGAAGGTCCGGCATGGCTGCCTGCTATAAAGAATGGAGAGAAAGCCGACGATAACGTTATGCTGAGGGTTGTATTCAAATAATTGAAATCAAATTCACCCGATGAGGCGATCCGGTTATCGGCCTGAAAATAATCCGGAACAAGAGAAAAATATATGATTGTCTTACGCGAACTTTCACTTAATGATAAGAAGATATTATTGCCTGCTTATTTTTTTCACAGCAATTAACATCCCTGTTGTATTCAGCCAGCCTGCTGACTCAACATCATTTGCTTCAAATACAAGATTAAGCTTTTACACTTTTGAGAAGAATGCGGAGATATTACTGCACGTACCTGCGAAACTTCAGTATAATAATATTATAGCCACAGTAAAGATAAATGACGATACTCTGGCCACGTGGAAAGGGATCCCGTCAGAAAAAATCCTCAGGATTCCTTTCGGACTTAAGCTCAGTCCGTCGGATTATAAGGTAATAACCCTGATCAGTACCCCAATTTCAGGAAAGAAATTCATAACAAGCTGTAATCTAAAGATCCTTGATTATAAGCCAAATGAAGTAAAAACTGACAGGCTTACAGGGGGACTTATAGTGAACAGGAGAGCCTTTTTTCCCTTCGGTTTTTACTGCTATTCACCGGTCCATCCTTTGTTGCCGGAAGAAGAGGTCGTAAAAGGGTTCAATACGATATCCCCCTATCAGAAAATTCTCCCTGAATCTTTCCATGAAAGAAAAGCTTACATGGATCGCTGTGCAGAACTTGGCATGAAGGTCCATTATAACATACTTTCTGTTTCCGGGGGAGGCGGAGTGAATTCAGTTATTGAAGGTATAAGTGATGCCGAGAAGAAGGAACTGCTTGAATATGAATTAAAAGCTTTCAGGGATCATCCCGCCCTGCTGGCATGGTATATCGCCGATGAACCTAACGGTTTCGGAATAGCACCTGATTCCCTGGAATCGATATACAGAATAATAAAAACAATTGATCCCTGGCATCCTGTCTCCATTGTGTTCATGGCTCCTTTCCTGTCATCAGGAAAGTATATTAATTCCCTTGACATAGTAATGGCTGATCCATATCCAATACCTGACATGCCTGTAACTTATACCGGCAATGCAGCCAGATCCCTCTCCCGGGAATTTTCCGGGAAAAGACCTGTCTGGATAGTGCCGCAGGCTTTCGGAGGCGGAGAGCTCTGGAGCAGGGAACCAACGCGGCAGGAGATACGATCAATGACCTACCAGTCGATAATTAACGGAGCATCAGGTATTCAGTATTTCGTCAGGCAGGGATTGAATCTGTTCCCGAAATCGACAGGTACATGGGCAGAATGCGGCATGATGGCTGTTGAAATAGCCGAGATGACACCATGGCTTCTCTCGGAGGAAAAATCAATACCCGTCATATGCGGGTCGGAAAACATTTCAGTCAGATCAGCCATGCATGACGGACAGCTTCTTGTACTTGCAGTGAATAAGGCAAATATTCCGGCAAGAGCCGATTTTACGATCAGCAATTCATTCTCAGGAAGAGCCAGGGTTTTATTTGAAAACCGGAACATCACGGTAAGCTCCGGTTCCTTTACTGATAATATTGCAGCTTTCGGTTCCCAGGCTTACCTTATAAGCTTAAAACAAAAAAAGGATACACTTGCCAGATGGAGAGATAATCTCATAAAAGATCCCGGTTTTGAAGATATATCAAGTCCCGGAGTACCTGCATCATGCTACGCCCGTAACGGAGGTGACAGGGGAGCAACATATTTCCTCGACTCACGGGAGCATTTTGAAGGAAATCATTCTATCCGCCTCATAACCCCGACAGAGAATGGCTCAGCAAGATTAAGATTCTTCCCTGTTAAAGTGATGGCAGGCAGAACCTATTACATATCAATCAGGGCAAAAAATGATCCGGAAATCGGCCTGCTTAAAGACACAACTTCAAATAACCCGCATTATTTCGAAATTTCGCTTGGAGAATTCGGGTCCACACGATTTGAACTTAGCCCTGAGTGGAAGGAATTTGTAACACCTGTTACACTCCCCTATCCTGTTGAAGATCTCCCGGCAAAACTGAATGTTGTACTTCAGATGCCCTCAGCCGGTACCGCCTGGTTTGACATGCTTCAGATCATCGAAGCAGTTGATGTCAATAAGAGTGTCGATCCCACTTTAAGGAAACCATGGGAAGATGAGATATGGAGAAGGCAGTGACTGATGCGGTGAAGGGTGCAGGGGAAAGAGGCCGTGCAGGTCGTGCAGGTCGTGCAGGTCGTGCAGGATTTGTTCTGCGGTATATTTCGTGATCTGAGGGAAAATCAGAAGAAATAAAATAATTTATGTAAATTTCATTGTCAAAATCATGATCATCATGAACAGGAAATATTTTTCATTTTTATTTATTGCTACCCTGATTTCATACAGCTGTACAAGACAAATTGATAATACGAATTATAAGGGGAATATAGAGCCATTAAAGCAGAATGCCTATATAAAACTACCTCTTGGGTCGATAAAACCGGAAGGCTGGCTGAAAGATCAGCTACGGGCCCAGGCTGATGGTCTTACAGGCCACCTTGATGAGTTCTGGCCCGATCTTGTCAATTCAGCCTGGAAGAACGGCAGCGGTGAATCATGGGAACGGGGCCCCTATTTTCTTGATGGTTTAATTCCCCTGGCCTATCTCCTTGATGATGCCAGGCTTAAAGAAAAAGTCAGAACATGGATAGAGCCCATATTGGCCAGCAGCAGAGATTCAGGATGGTATGGTCCGCTTAAAAACACTGACCGCTGGCCTCTGGCCGTATCAAATAAAGTCCTGATGCAATATTATGAAGCCTCGTCAGATGAGCGTGCAATTGATATCCTGAAGAAGTATTTCAGATATATCCATGATACGCCACCTGACTGGCCCGATAAAGACTGGAGAGGGGTCAGGGCAATGGAGAATGCCGTTACCGGATACTGGCTGTTCCGTGAAACAGGTGAGCCATGGATTTTGGAAACGATCGAATCAATACAGAATAACAGTTTTGACTGGACAGGCTATTATGAAAAATTTCCATGGGATTCCCTTGCTGTGGCTGAGAAAAAGATGCCCCTTGACTGGAAGGAGGCTGGCCTTACAGCTCATGTAGTCAATAACGCAATGGCAATAAAATATCCCGGATTATGGTACCAGCAATCAGGTGATGACAGATATAAAAAGGCTGTTTTTGCCGGTATTGAAAAATATGACAGGCATCATGGACAGGCAGGTGGCAGGTTCTCTGGTGATGAGCATCTCTCTGGCAACAGTCCCAATCGTGGAACGGAGCTCTGCTCAGTCGTGGAATATATGTTCTCCCTTGAAGAGCTGTATGCCATATTTGGTGACAATAGTCTTGCTGACAGGTTAGAGCTCCTGACATTCAACGCCTTACCCGGGACTACAACTCCGGATATGTGGGCTCACCAATATGATCAGCAATCAAACCAGGTGCTTGTGACAGGGGAAAAAAGAGACTGGACATCAAATGGAGATTACTCTAACATTTACGGACTGATGCCGAATTTTGCCTGTTGCCTGGCAAATATGCATCAGGGCTGGCCAAAATTCGCTGCCAGCTTATGGATGGCCACACACGATAATGGCCTGGCGGCTGTAGCATATAGCCCTTCAACTGTTACAGCAAAAGTAGGTAAAGGAACGACAATAGTTATAAGGGAAGAGACCTCTTACCCGTTCAGTGGTAATGTCACTCTCAGAATAGAAACACCTGAGAGTGTTAAATTCCCTGTTTACCTGAGAGTCCCCGGCTGGGCTGATTCAGTAACATTCAGCTACCGGGGCAGGTTCCTGACCGGAAAAGCAGGTGAAACAGTCAGGCTGTACGAGAAATGGGAAAACGGAGACCAGATCTCTTTCGCTTTGCCGATGAAACTGACATTCGAAAGAAGATACAATAATTCGGCTTCTGTTATCAGAGGGCCTCTCTATTTCGCCCTCAGAATTGACAAAGAATATAGGAATGTCAGGATTAATTACGACAATTTCGGTTACATGGGCAGTGTGGATTGGGAAATCAGGCCGCTGAGTCCATGGAATTATGGATTGATGATCGATAATTCAAACTTAATAAGAGGATTCGATGTAACTGAGAATCCTGTTACAAAATACCCCTTTGCAGACAGAGGGGATATGATCTGGTCGGCTGACTCAGGAAAATACATTGCCTGGGGAAAGGATGCTCCGGTTGTAATAAATACCCGTGGTGTCAGGATCCCGGGCTGGACTCTCAGAAATAACTCGGCAGATATACCACCTGTAAGTCCTGTAGCACCAGAGGGTTTCCCTGAAGTAATTCAGCTGGTTCCTTACGGAAGCACAAGACTAAGGATCACAGAATTTCCTGTTATTGATGTTACAAGAATGGTTGATGTGATCAGACAGGATTAGTCTTTAAGCGAAGCCAGTTTTTCTCTCCGGCTTCAAGATAAGGAGCAATCTTAGCGTAGAGCTCCTCATGATATTTATTCAACCAGTCAGCTTCCTGCCTTGACAGAAGATCCCGTTCAAGAAGGTTCCGGTCAATATAGCATAATGATACTGTATCAAATTTCAGAAACCTGCCGAATTCAGTCTCCTCATCTTCATAGCATATCATAAGATTCTCTGTACGGATTCCATACTCACCGACTCTGTATACAGCCGGCTCATTTGATATCAGCATTCCCGCTTCAATGCTTGTCCGGTTTGCAGCAGGACTTATGCTCTGTGGGCCTTCATGAACATTCAGGCAAAAGCCAACTCCATGGCCTGTACCGTGACCATAATTGAGGCCTGCTTCCCACAGGAATTTCCTTGCAAGCATATCAAGCTGATAGCCTTTTGTGCCAGCCGGAAATTTTACTGAAGCCAGTGCAATGAGCCCTTTCAGTACGAGTGTAAAATCCCTCTTTTGCTTTGGCGATGGGTTCCCGATAATTATTGTCCGTGTGATATCCGTCGTCCCGCCATTGTAATGAGCACCTGAATCTATCATGAATATACCGCTGCCGGCAATAGTTGAAGAAAGAACAGGATCAGTCTCATAATGAGGAAGAGCAGCATTCTCATTAAAAGCAGATATCGTTTTGAACGAGGGACCAATATAATCAGGCTGTTCCTCCCGCAATTCCTGGATCTTTAAAGCAAGAGAGAATTCAGTCATTCTCGTTTTTCCGACATTGTTTTCCAGCCAGCAGAAAAACTTTGTCAGAGCAATACCATCCCTTATCATCACATGCTCAATATTCTTTACCTCAGTATTATTCTTTACAGCTTTCATCCTGCCCGGGATACTGACATCCTCAACTATGGTAACGTTTGCGGGTATGGAATCGTAAAGAGCTGTGGAAGTGGTATCAGGAGATAAGAGGATTGAGGATCCTTCTTTAACTGAAGACAGAACTTCTGTTACGGTGCTATAATTCTTTATCCCGATCTTAAGCAGGGAAAATTCTTCAAGCAACTCTTCACTTATTTTCCCGATATCTGCAAACAATACAGCCGATCCTTCGCCCAGGAGAAAATATGATAGCATAATCGGGCTGAATTCCAGATCATTACCACGAATATTCAACAGCCACATTATATCTTCGGAAGATGTAAGAAGATGATTATCAACAGATATCTTTTTCATCTTTTCACGCACCTCTGCCAGTTTCTGGCTCCTGTCTTTCCCGGAGTACTTTATTAAATGGTCCCTGACTACTGATTCGGATAAGCCCGGACGGTCTGTCCATATCTTTGTAAAAAGATCCGAATCTGTAACATACCTGACTGATCTGTTTTTGAGCTTATTCTTTATCTTCCGGAAATCAGTAACCGACACAAGCCTCCCGTCAAAGCCTATTGCATCCCCCTGCTTTGTATTTTCTGCGAGCCAGTCGGTATGATCAGATGACTTAAGGTTCCCTGGCAGCATCAGCTCAAAACCTGATCCGGCAAGCTGTTTCCCAGCCTGAATATAATATCTGGAATCAGTCCACAGCCCTGCGAAAGACTGACTTACCACAACAAATGCATAAGAACCTGTGAAACCTGTGAGCCATGCAATTATCTTCCAATGCTCCCGGACCTGGTCGCTGATATCCGGACCGTTTGAAGGAATAACAAGATAGTCGATCTTGTATTCATCCATCAAAGACCTTAGTTTGCTTAGCTTATGAAGTCGATCCATTGACAGGGATTTTATTACAAAATAAACAAAATGCAAATAAAATCCAACAAAGGAAAATCAATGAAGAACTTCAACTATAAGTTCTTGACTTCATTAATAAGATTCTGGAGACTTGACTTGGCATCCCCGAACAGCATTCTTGTCCTGTCGTTAAAGAAAAGCATGTTTTCTATTGCAGCATATCCTTTGCCCATTCCGCGTTTCATAACAATTATGTTCTTTGCATCCCGCACCTTTACAATAGGCATTCCGTAAATCGGACTCGACGGGTCATCTTCAGCTGCAGGATTAACGACGTCATTTGCTCCTATTACAACAACAACGTCTGTATTTGGCATATCAGGGTTAATCTCCTCGCTTTCAACCAGCAGTTCATAAGGGACATCAGCTTCAGCCAGCAGCACATTCATATGTCCCGGCATTCTTCCGGCTACAGGATGGATAGCGTATCTGACTTCAACGCCTTTGTCTGCAAGAAGCTTATCAAGTTCATGGCAGGTATGCTGAGCCTGGGCAACTGCAAGTCCGTATCCCGGTACTATGACTACCTTTTTGGAATAGCTCAGCAGGACAGCTGCATCAGAGAGTGTTATCTCCTTGATAGTACCTGTTACTTCTGATCCCTGTGCTCCGCCTCCGCCAAAGACTCCGGCAATTACATTCAGCAAAGACCTGTTCATTGCCTTGCACATAAGAATTGTAAGAATTGTACCTGCTGATCCCACAAGGATACCTCCTGTGAGCATAGCCTGGTTATTGTAGAGAAATCCGCCCATTGCAGCTGCAACACCTGTAAATGAGTTTAACAGGGATATCACAACAGGCATATCGGCACCTCCGATCTGCATTACGAATAAAACACCATAACGAACCGAAACAGCAAAGAGTATATAGATATAGACAGATAGTTCGGTACTGACTGTAACATCACGGGTCATGATGAAAACAACAAGGGCTATTATTATTGCCATCATTGCCATATTAACATATCTCATGGCCTTTATCCTCATATCACCTATTTTCCCGTCAAGTTTTCCGAAAGCGATCATGCTGCCGGCCCATGATATTGTACCGATCACAAGTCCGAGAAGAATAGCCAGCACATGCCCGTTAGCCATACCATGTTCGGCAATGAACTCAGGTCTCAGATGCGGGAATTCCATCATTGAGATAAGAGCTGCTGCAGCACCACCCATCCCGTTAAAGAGAGACACCAGCTGAGGCATTGCCGTCATTTTCACCCTCCGCGCTATTATCCATCCAATAGCTGTGCCTAAAAATATTGCAATAAGTATCCAGGGAATGTTGGCAATTGGTTCCCCATCCTTTTTGTGAAACACAATAGTTGCAATTATTGCTAAACCCATACCAAATGCGGCAAGTATATTGCCTCTTCGTGCTGTAAGAGGATGACTCAGCATTTTAAGGCCAAAAATAAAAAGCACTGATGCTATAACGTATGCTATCTCAAGTATCGGTATTCCGTAAGTAAAATGTGACATATTATCAATCTTATTATAAAGTCTCAGTATTAGCGATCTTTCTTTTTGAACATTTCAAGCATCCTGTCGGTAACGACAAATCCTCCCACAACATTGAGGGTGCCAAGAACAACAGCAAAAAAACCAAGGACCATCGATCCTGTTGTATCTGCATGTCCCATAACTATTATTGCACCTATTATAACAACTCCATGTATTGCATTAGCCCCTGACATAAGCGGGGTGTGGAGTATAGCCGGCACATGGCTTATAACCTCAATACCGAGGAAGACTGAGAGGATAACAATGAAGATCGTCTCCCTGTACTGTAAGAAAAAATCAAAAATATTTTCCATTAAATGTCCTGTTTGATATTAAGTAATTGTTTAATTCTCTGACTTACATATTCCTTTAAATGAACAGCTGTTGTTCCCTTTATTATTTCATCATCCATGTTAAGCTTAATATTGCCCTCTTTATCGATCATTATCTTAAGCAGGTTTATAAGGTTGTTTCCAAACATCTTGCTTGCATCGGCCGGCATATCTGTCGGATAATCTGACTTACCGATTATTGTAACACCATTGACGCTAATAGTTTTAGCATTCTCTGTCAGTTCGCAGTTGCCCCCTGTTGATGCAGCAAGGTCTATTATTACTGAACCGGGCTTCATTGAATAAACTGTATCCTTGAGAATAAGTACAGGTGCTTTTTTAAATGGGATCTGTGCTGTGGCTATTATAGCATCAGCTGCTTTTGCCCTTGCCTGAATTAGTTGCTGCTGTTTGGATTTATATTCTTCAGTCTGTTCGACAGCATATCCTCCGGCAGCAGCATCTTCTTTAGCTCCTTCCACTTCAATGAACTTGGCACCGAGGCTCTTAACTTCCTCTTTTACAGCTGAACGAACATCAAATACTTCGACAACAGCTCCAAGTTTTCTTGCAATAGCCACAGCCTGCAAACCTGCCACTCCTGCACCAAGGATAAGCACACGTGCTGGTTTTATAGTACCGGCAGCTGACATGAACATTGGAAAAAATCTGGGTAAGAGAGAAGCAGCATGAAGAACAGCCTTGTAACCCGATACTGTTGCCATGGAAGAAAGTATATCCATAGCCTGAGCTCTTGTTATTCTTGGGATCAGATCAAGACCAAGCACCGTAAGTCCTTTCTGGCGCGCTTTCTCAAGCCATTCGCTGTTTTCAGCAGGATTCAGAACTGAACACAGTATCTGTCCTTCCCTGCATAATTTAAGATCTGCCTCAGGAAGCGGATTAACAGATAGAAGCATAGCGGCCTTTGTTATCAGATCTGCTCTCGGAATTGTAAGCGCACCTGCTGTATTGTAGTCATTATCCGAAGCAAAAGCCTTCATGCCTGCATTATTCTCAACAACGATGTCAGCTCCCATCTTCTTCAGTACCGCTATTTCACCGGGGAGCATCGCGACCCTATTCTCGCTGGCTGTTTCACTCAATATGCCAATAATCATAACTGATATGTTAGAATTTAGAATGAGATTGTTTTAAAAAATGAGCTGCGAATATAATAAACAAAAATATTTTACAGACATTTTACAGAAAAAAACTGCTCATAACTCAATTTATATTGATATTATTCACCAAAAAAGTTAGTCAGCCAGAATTCATTTTTTTCGTTTGTACTGTGCAGCCTTTTAGCCCCCCACCATCCGTGTCTTCCACCGGGATAGATCATGAACTGAAAGATCTTTCCCTCGTCCTGAAGCTTCGAGATCAGCCATATACTATTTTGCATATGGACATTATCGTCGATATCGCCATGATTCAGATACAGTTTGCCTTTCAGATCACCAGCATAAGTTATTGCTGAACCATTGTCATAACCATCTTTATTCTCCTGAGGAGTATCCATGTACCTTTCTGTATATACACTGTCGTAGAGTCTCCAGTCTGTAACAGATGACCCTGCAAAACCATGTGTCCAGTAAGCTGCTCCCTTTGTGAGGGCGAGGCAGGTCATATATCCGCCGTAAGAACTGCCTGTAATGCCGATCCGTTTACTGTCGATGAATGATTTCCCCCTGAGCCATTCAACAACATCTGCATAATCAAGTATCTCCCACTTGCCAAGAGATCTGTGAAGGTAATCGAGTCCCCTCCTTCCGAAATGTCCTGATCCCCTGTGATCAGCCTTTACTACAATGATCCCGTTCAGAGAATACCATGACGGAGAGTCCCCCTGCCAGATGTTCTCAACATTTTTCGTGTCAGGTCCTCCATAGATATCAAAAACAACAGGATATTTGCCAGATGGATCAAAATTAACCGGATAAGTTACTATGACAGGCATGCTGAACAGCCTGTCTGATGTCGCCACCCTGACAAATTCCGAAACCGATTCCCTGTTCGTTTTGCTGCTTTTTTCAAAATTATGGATCTCGCCTGCAGCCCTGCCTCTTCTGTCATAGGAAATTATAGCCCCCGGACTTATTACACTGCTCCAGGTATCAAGAAAATATAATCCTGATGGTGAAATACTTACTTTATGCGTCCCGGGACCTTTTGTTATCTGCATCAGGTCTCTGCCGTCGAGCCTGGCACGGAAAAGATGAAGATCGGCAGACTCTTCACCTGTTGCATAGAAATAAACAATTCCGGCTTTTTCATCGACCTTTTCAATTGATTTTACCCTGAAATCAAGATCTGTTATCCTTGAAATCATATTACCGTTCCAGTCATAATAATGAAGATTCTCCCATCCCGATTCCGGTTTCCTTACTATGAAGCCGCTTCCATTCATCATCACATAAATATCTTCATGAAATTCCACCCATGTCTTATTTGTTTCACGGTATATCTGATCATAATCTCCGGTAATCGGATCAGCCAGGATGATCTGCAGATCTGTCTGATCACGGTTCATCACCTGAATTGCAAGTTTTCTGCTGTCAGGAGTCCAGAAGGGCCATGCAATATATTGATCTGCGGAATAGTCTGTCCTGACCCACACTGTTTTACCTTCAGTTACATCTGCCACTCCCATTTTTACCTTAGGATTGTGATCACCTGCTTTCGGGTAGTTAACCTGTTCAAGATCTCCGTGAATATCATCTGTCAGATCAAGACGGTTAAGGGTGAAGACCGGAACTTCACTTTCATCAGTTCTGAGATATGCCAGCTTCCGGCTGTCGGGCGACCACCAGAACGCAGCATATCTGCTTGGACGGCCGAGTATTTCTTCCATATAGACCCATGATGAATAACCATTATAAATTGTTTTGGAAGCGTCAGAGGTCAACCTGATCTCCCTGAAGGCAATAAGATCGTAAACATACAGATCCCTGTTCTTTGTATAAGCTATCTTGCTGCAGTCAGGAGAGAAACGAACATTAACTGCATTACCGCTGTCTATTAGCTTCCTGAGGCTTTTATAACCCTTAACAAAATAGAAAAGACCGTCATCACGAATAAGTACAATACTCTTAATATCAGGACTTATAACATCAGCCGGTCCGGGACTTACCCCGGCCGGTAGCAATTCGATAAGAAGCTCCTGATCTGTTTTCGACTCAGGGATTACTGTCTCCTTACCTGAACGGATATTCACTTTCGTTGTGACCGTTTTTCCATTTTCATCTGATTTCCTCAGTAAATAATGCAAATCATCAGCCCAGCCAGAAACAGTGACTTCCTTTGTGCCTGAAGCCGGCATCTGAGCAGATAGCTTCTGACCCGGGAAGCTTAAGTAAAACTGGGTCAGCACTATCAAAATTGTCAAGGAGATTCTTCTCATAAAAATGATTTAAAAAATTTAACTACGCCGGTAAAAATAGACATTTTTAACAAAATGCTTTTTGTATATTGGAAGATAAAATAAAAGCCTCCCCGAATGAAAAAAACAGTTATACTTCTATGCCTAATAGCTTGTATTACAGCGTGCAATACAAAAGAGAAAGAAATCAGCAATGCCATAAAGAGTATTACTACGGACTATCTTGCCGGACACGTTGCAAAACTGGGTTCAGATGAGTTTATGGGAAGGCAGCCCTTTACAGAAGGTGAGACCATAACAGTAGATTATCTTGCTGAACAATTAAATTCACTGGGATTTGAACCTGCATTCAGTGGAAGCTACTTCCAGGACGTTTACATGACTGAGATCTTATCTTCAATAAAAGAGTTAACTGTATCAATTTCAGGCAATAAAGTATATAAGCTCAATACCCCTGATGAGGCTGCTATAATATCACCGCAGGTGAAGGAAGAGATAGGGATCAATAATTCCGAGCTGATCTTTGCTGGCTTCGGTATAGTGGCACCCGAATATGGCTGGAATGATTATAGGGAACTCGATGTGAAAGGGAAAACTGTAGTAGTATTGGTTAATGATCCAGGCTTGTATACAGGGGATACTTCTCTTTTTAGAGGAAGGGAGATGACGTATTACGGGAGATGGACATACAAATATGAGGAAGCTGCAAGACAGGGTGCTCTGGGAGTAATAATCATTCATGAAACAGAAGGGGCAGGATATGCTTATACAATACCAAGGAAAAGCTCAATAACATCGAGGTTCTATCTTGAGAGCGCCGATTCAAATGCTTCCATGTGCCAGTTTACAGGATGGTTTTCAGCTGATGCTGCAGCAACTCTTTTCGCTGAACGCGGATATGATGTTGAAAAACTAAGAAAAGAAGCATGCAGGAAAGGATTCAGTGGATTCCCGCTCAATATGAAGATTTCCATGAATATCAGGAACACAATAAGATTTAACAAATCATTTAATGTTGCAGGTATACTGCGGGGATCACTCAAACCTGAAGAAGCTGTTGTGTATACAGCTCACTGGGATCATTTCGGTATCGGAGAGAAGGAAAAAGGTGACTCAATATATAACGGTGCTGTTGATAACGGGACCTCAATGGCCTGGGAATTAGCTGTGGGAAGGGCATTTGCCTCCCTCCGGAGGAAGCCTGAAAGAAGTATAATCCTGCTTTTCCCAACAGCAGAAGAACAGGGGCTGCTCGGATCTGCTTACTATACAGATCATCCTGCCATTCCTCTTAAAAACACAGTGACATGTATCAATAATGATGGCCTCCTGCCTATCGGCAGAATGAAGGATGTGACAATAACAGGCTATGGACAAACTGATCTTGACAGTATTGTAAGAATAGCTGCAGAAAAACAGGACAGGTATGTAACAGGAGATCCTGATTCACATACCGGAATGTATTTCAGGTCGGATCAGTTTTCATTTGTACAGAAAGGGATACCTTCGCTGTATTGCAAAGGCACTGTTGACAGCCGTGAATATGGGAAGGAATGGGCTGCATTTCAGAACCGCGATTATATAGAAAACAGGTATCACCGGCCAGCTGATAATTATTACCCGGAGATCTTTAATTTTGAAGGCATTGCTGAAGATGCAGCTCTTGCATTCATGATAGGATATAATATAGCTAACTCAGATTATTTCCCGCGGTGGAGAAAGGGATCGGAATTCGCCATGAGCGTTGAGTGATGAGCGGTGAGTGATGAGAGGTGAGTGATGAGAGGTGAGTGATGAGAGGTGAGTGATGAGAGGTGAGTGTCTAATCCTGAAATAGGTTGACACCTAAACAGGAAAAGACAAATGAAAAGGAGTAATTATGAGCAAAAAGTAATTAAGAAGTACAGTTCTGCTTTTAAGCTTAAAGTGGTAAATGAAATAGAAAGTGGAAAACTTTCTATTAACCAAGCAATGGAAATTTACGATATTGGAGGTTCAACGACAATTAATAAATGGATAAAGAACCTGGGTAAAAACCACTTGTTAAGTAAAATAGTCAGAATTGAAATGAAAGATGAGGCAGATAAATTAAAAGAACTGAAGGAGAGGGTCAGGCAGTTGGAAAAGCTTCTTGCCAATAAGGAGCTGGACAACTTAATGAATGAGGCCTTTCTGGAACTTTTGGCAGAGGACCAAGGGGTAGATCTTGAGGAGTTAAAAAAAAAAGTAGACAAAGAGCGGTTAGAAAAACGTCTCTGACAAGATTTAAGATTGATCCTGCTCCAACGATGAAAGATCTTTGCGGGTATTTTGGAATTAGTCGTCAGTCATTTTACAAATGGCTCAGATACGAAGCAAAGAAGCGATTAGAGAATCATATAATAACAAGCTGGGTAAAAGATAACAGGAAGGTCCAGAAATTAGAGGGATGTTACAAACTATGGTTAAAGCATAAAGTTGAATTTAACATAGAAATGGCACTGGGCCGGGATAAGTTCTTTGATTTAATGAGGGAAGAAGGTTTATTGATCAGAAGAAAGCGCAAGTATGTGAGAACGACCAACTCAGAGCATGGTTTTAAGGTATACAGCAATAAAATCAAGGGTCTTATGATAGTAAGGCCAAATCAGGTGTGGGTTTGCGATATAACATACATCGCAACTAACGAAGGATTTATGTTCTTGGCGTTGATAACCGATCTGTATTCCAGGAAAATAGTTGGATACGACATCAGCGACAGCCTGGAGGCAGAAGGGTGCAGAAGAGCGCTGAAAAGAGCATTGTCAATGGTAAAGAATCCGAAAGGAATTATACATCATTCCGATCGCGGGATCCAGTATTGCTGCAAGGAATATATTAAGCTTCTTAAGAAACATAAAATGGAGATAAGCATGGCAGCAAAAGGTGATTGTTACGAGAATGCAGTTGCAGAAAGGGTCAATGGGATTTTAAAACAGGAATATGAACTGGGAAGCAAATTTATAAATAAAGAGAATACTGTCAAGGCAACCAAAGAGGCTATAAATCTTTATAATACAATAAGATTGCACAGATCAATAAACTACAAAACACCAGCTGAAATATATGCAGCATGATCATGTTGAAATATTGAAAACTTCTTATAAAGTAAATCTTTAATGGAAAGAAGTTATCAACATTACAACATGACATTAACATTAAAAATAAGAGAGAAAAAAGAATACTAACTATGTCAACTTTTTTCAGGACGAGACAGAGCGGAGTGATCATATTGAATAATGTTCATCTATTAACAAAAACATGACAAAAGACATAAAATCACACCTTGATTAGAATCATTATAAAATACTGTTATTTTATTAACATTGTTATTTATTTAACAGATAATTTATTAATTTTGTATCGGAAATTTATACCTGGAATTTAAAAATAATTTTATATTCTTGTAAATCAAGTATATATGAAAACAATAAAATCGCCAGCAGATCTTAAAAAGATCAAAGATGAGGTCCGTGAAAAGATGTACGGAAAAGAGAAAATCAGGATAAGGGTGCACATGGGTACCAGCGGACTGGCATCAGGAGCACGGGAGATATATGATTTTCTCCGGCTGGAGCTTGAAAAGAGAAATATTCAGGCTTCAGTTATAAGTACCGGTGATCTGGGGTACAGCTATGCTGAACCAACACTGGAAGTAAAACGTCCGGGAGAGGAACCGGTCGTATTCGGTAATGTCGATAAGCTCAAAGCTGATGAGATAATCGAAAGTTACATTAAGAACGGTGAATTTGTCGACGGGATCCTTCCTGCCAATTACCAGACAATCCAATAATTTAACACAATTTGAGAAAAACAATGGCAAGAGAAAAAATGCAAATATTGATTTGCGGAGGAACATCTTGCTCTGATAATCAGAGTGAAGCTGTTTCCGATAATCTCAAACTGGAGCTTGAGGCAAACGCGCTCGAGAACGATATTAGAGTGGTTCGAACAGGTTGCTTCGGTCTCTGCAACCTAGGGCCGATAGTAAAAATTACACCCGGTGATGTAATTTATACCAAAGTCTCTCCGGATGATGTAAGAGAAATAGTTAGTGAGCATATAATGAAAGGCCAGAAGGTAGAAAGACTTCTCTATAAAGACCCTTCAGGAAAAGTTAAAGCATCAACAGAAAAAGAACTCTCTGCCAACAAAAAGCAGCTGAGGATAGTACTCAGGAATTGCGGCATCATTGATCCGGAGAACATAGAAGAGGCAATAGCTCATGATGCTTATGCAGCCCTTGGCAAAATCCTGACCGAGATGAAACCTCTTGAAGCAATTAAAATAATAAAGGATTCAGGGTTGCGCGGGAGGGGCGGTGGTGGATTCTCCACCGGTCTCAAATGGGAGATAGCATACAAGAACAAGGCAGATCAGAAATTTGTTGTATGCAATGCCGATGAAGGCGATCCCGGGGCATTCATGGACAGGTCGGTCCTTGAAGGTGATCCCCACTCCGTTCTCGAGGCAATGGCAATATGCGGGTACTGTATTGAAGCCAATAAGGGACTTATCTATATCCGCGCCGAGTATCCTCTTGCTGTTGCACGCCTCAAAACAGCTATAAACCAGGCAAGAGAATATGGGCTCCTGGGCAAGAACATAATGGGAACCGGATTTGATTTCGACATTGAGATAAGATACGGAGCAGGAGCTTTTGTCTGCGGAGAAGAGACAGCGCTAATCCATTCTATGGAAGGATTGCGCGGTGAACCTACTGTTAAGCCGCCTTTCCCTGGCGAATCAGGTTTCATGGGCAAGCCTACAAATGTAAACAACGTTGAAACTTTCGCCTGCATATCCCCTATCATACTGAAAGGTGCTCAATGGTTTGCAGGTATCGGAACAGAACGATCCAAAGGCACAAAGGTCTTTGCCCTGGCAGGCAAAATAAACAATGTTGGTCTAATAGAGGTTCCAATGGGAACTACTCTCAGGGAAGTTATCTTTGAGATTGGTGGCGGCATAAGAAACGGAAAGAAATTCAAAGCAGCACAGACAGGAGGACCTTCAGGAGGATGCCTTACTGAAAAACACCTCGATACTCCGATAGATTTTGACAACCTTACAGCAGCTGGTTCAATGATGGGATCAGGCGGCCTTATCGTTATGGATGAAGACGACTGCATGGTCTCTGTTGCCAAATTCTTCCTCGAATTTACTGTTGAAGAATCCTGCGGTAAATGTGCACCATGCCGTATCGGCAACAAAAGACTGCATGAACTTCTTGAACATATAACAAAAGGAAAGGGAACGCTAGCTGATCTTGACAGGCTTAAAAATATGTGTCATGTGATCAAAGACACTTCGCTCTGCGGTCTTGGTCAAAGCTCCCCGAATCCTGTACTGTCGACTCTCGAAAACTTCAGGGATGAGTATGAAGCTCATGTGACGATAAAGAAATGTCCGGCAGGAAAGTGCAAGGACCTTATGGAGTATTTTATAATTGCTGCAAATTGTGTAGGTTGTACTGCCTGTGCAAGGGTTTGCCCCGTCGGCGCAATAACAGGAGAACGAAAAGAACCGCATCTTATAAACCCATCAATATGCATCAAATGCGGAGCCTGCATGGAGAAATGCAAATTTGACGCAATCATCATTCAGTAATCTTAAGAAGAGTCGGAAATGGAAAATATCAAGCTAACAATAGATAATAAAACAGTTGAAGTACCAAAAGGTACAACAATAAACAAAGCTGCCAAAATGCTGGGTATCGATATACCTGTTCTCTGCTGGATGGAGCTTCATGATCTCAATATTGAAAATAATCCTGCCGGTTGCCGGATTTGCGTTGTGGAAATCCAGGGCAGACGCAATCTTGCCCCATCGTGCGTTACAAAATGTGAGGAAGGCATGGTTGTCAAAACCCACACAACCAGGGTACTTAATGCCCGACGGACTGTCATGGAGTTTATATTGTCAGATCATCCAAAAGACTGTCTGATATGTGCAAAATCTGGAAACTGTGAGCTGCAGACTATGGCACATCAGCTTGGCATAAGGGAAATCCCCGGCCAGGAAATTGCTGCCATGTCTACTTACAGGAAAGATACTTCTCCTTCAATAATAAGGGATCTTGATAAGTGCATTATGTGCCGCCGCTGTGAAATGATGTGCAATACCGTTCAAACAGTTGGAGCCCTGTCGGCAGTAAACAGGGGATTCATGGCTGCTGTTGCGCCTGCTTTCGAGCAGAATCTTGAACATTCAACATGTACGTACTGTGGCCAGTGCGTAGCTGTATGTCCCACAGGAGCTCTTACTGAAGTGGATCATACGCCTGAAGTGCTCAGGGCTCTGGCTGATCCTACAAAGACTGTTGTTGTTCAGACAGCCCCTGCAGTAAGAGCAGCCCTCGGCGAACTCTTCGGCATGAAACCCGGGACACTCGTCACCGGTAAAATGGTCACTGCCCTGAGAGCTCTTGGTTTTGACTATGTCTTTGATACCGACTTTGCTGCCGACCTTACAATCATGGAAGAGGGAACCGAGCTTCTCGACCGTCTTACCCGGCACCTGAATGGCGATAAAACTGCCAGGCTGCCAATACTTACTTCCTGCTGCCCGGGATGGGTAAACTTTTTTGAAGAGTATTTCCCGGATCTGAAGGATGTGCCTTCAACGTCAAAATCACCCCAGCAGATGTTCGGTGCAATAGCCAAAACTTATTTCGCTGATAAAATCGGAATTTCACGAAAAGATCTTGTTGTAATATCAATAATGCCCTGCCTTGCCAAAAAATATGAATGCCAGAGAGACGAATTCTCTGTTGACGGAAACAGGGATGTTGATTTCTCTATATCCACGCGGGAGCTTGCAGCTTTTATCAAACAGGCTAACTTAGACCTTAATAATCTTGAAGATGGAGAATTTGATGCTCCCCTTGGTGAATCAACTGGTGCGGGTGTTATTTTCGGAACAACAGGCGGCGTTATTGAAGCTGCTGTCCGTACTGCTTATGAGGTCTATACCGGCAAAAAACTTGAAAGACTCGATTTCACAGAGCTAAGAGGATTTGAAGGTGTACGATCAGCAACAATAGATTTTAACGGATTACCGCTTAATATAGGCATCGCGCATGGCCTTGGCAATGCAAGAAAGCTTCTGAACGATGTAAGATCAGGAAAATCACAGTTCCATGCCATTGAGGTGATGGCCTGCCCCGGTGGCTGCATCGGAGGAGGAGGCCAGCCTCTTCACCATGGCGACTCAGAGATCCTGAAGGCAAGAGCTGCTGCCATCTACAAGGAAGACAAGAACAAACCACTCAGGAAATCACACGAAAATCCTTTTATAATAAAATTGTATGAGGAGTTCCTTGGCAAGCCCAATTCAGAAAAGGCTCACCACCTGCTTCATACAAAGTATTTTGACAAGAAGAAGAAAATCATTGTAAAACAGTAAGCAATTAGTTGATCCAAAAAATATTGTAATATCATGTCGAGCATTAAAATTGAATTGAGACAGGAAGATGTAAACAAGATCAGGGAGATCTGTGCTTCTTTCAATAATGATCCTCAGGAGCTTATAAATGTCCTGCATAAATGCCAGGAACACTTTGGATACCTTCCGGCTGAAATTCAGGAAGTTGTATCACAGGAACTTGTAATTCCGGTAGCTAAGATATACGGTGTCATTACTTTCTATTCATTTTTTACAATGACTCCGAAAGGGAAGCATCCGATAAGTATCTGTATGGGAACGGCATGTTACGTAAGAGGTGCAGAAAAGGTCCTTGATGAATTCAAGAAAGAACTTGGATTACAGGTGGGACAAACTACCAAAGACGGTAAATTCTCGCTTTCAAGCCTGAGATGCGTTGGCGCATGCGGCCTTGCTCCTGTTGTTATGGTTGGGGACAAGACTTATGGCCGCGTTGCTCCGGACGATGTGAGAAATATACTTAAGGAATACGATCATTAAAAATAAAGTTTAGGGTTATTTTGCCAGCGGGGGTGTTTCTGTAACCTTGTATCTTCCCACTGCCCTATAAAAAGGGCTCCGGAAATTTAATTATAAGAAAGTTCTGCTTTCTTATTATGAAGGGAAACTAAGAGAAGAAGGTTTTTGAAACACTCTCTTTTTTTTCAGGCGGCTAAAACTAAAACCAGCCTGATGGACATAATGATCCGGTATTTATAAGAATTCACTTCAACCGGATTATTAATGTAAAAAATAGCTCCCTTCGTCAAATTCATCCCGGCTGATAAATCTCAGCCGGCTGCTCAAAGACCCGATAAACCTTATTTATCGAATGCTGAGAGACCTGTGTTTATCAGATTTCACTTCAAATGGTTTTTGAAATTTAGAAAAATTTTATTAACTTGTTGGACTTTCGGGAGTTATCTGCACTAAACACTGCTATTAAATGAAATAATTTACATGAGAAGATTGTTTTTTACAATATCATTTATTATAGCTTCAGTGGTCACAGGGTCAGTTGCGCATTCAAGTAATGCTGATTTATATTCTTATTCAATTTCTGCTGCAATGAAACCATTTATTTATGCAGTGGCAGAAGATGACGTATTAAGAGATTATGGCGATGCCCCTTTGAGTTACGGTTCTGCAGATCACACAATTAATAGCAAAGTCTACCTTGGATCACTTATCGATGCAGAAACTGCCTACCAGCCATCAGAACAGGCTGACGCAGATGATCTGAACGGCCGTGACGATGAAGATGGCGTAACAATACCGGAAATGATACAGGGAAAGAAAGCAGTTTTCCAGATAAGAATTACCGGTCTTGCCTACCTTAACATATGGATTGACTGGAATGGGGATGGTGATTTTCAGGATGGGGATGAATACGTTCTTAAAAACTCACTTCGCATCACAGGCTTAATTAATGTGACTATTAACGTACCTGATAATGCAATATTCTCAAAGCCTACCTTCGCACGTTTTCGCTTCGGACCAAGCAACACTTCAAAGCCTGTTTACAGCAGTTCAGGATCAGCAGGGAACGGAGAAGTTGAAGATTATTTAATTAAGATCCAATGTGTTGCCCCTAATCCTCCAAAGATAGAATCAGTATCTCAGCCAAGCTGTGAAGAACCGGCAGGATCTGTTCTTCTATCAGGTTTACCTGAAACAGGAACCTGGACACTTACACGAATACCCGATGGAACTGTTATTAAAGGTAAAGGCAAAACAGTACTTATCCCCGATTTCCCGTCCGGCACGTACAGGTATATAGTAACTAACGAAAAAGGCTGTTCATCAGCTCCGTCAGATGAGTTTACAATTAACAAGAGCCCGCAGGTGCCAGCTGCTCCCATTATCGGGAAAGTAACACAGCCTGACTGCGAAACTGCCACCGGAAGCGTTGTTCTTAACGGATTACCTGAATCCGGCACATGGCAACTAACCCGTTATCCTGACAATGTTACAATAACAGGAACAGGTGCAACTAAAATTATAAGTGAGCTTATTGCCGGGACATATAATTTCAGAGTAACCAATGAGGACAACTGCACCTCGGAGGCCACATCAGATGTTGTCATTGATCCTCAGCCCCCCACCCCTGCCGCACCGATAATAAAAAGTGTCACTCAGCCTACCTGCAATGTGTCGACCGGAAGCGCAGAGCTCTCAGGATTACCTGCATCAGGAGACTGGATCCTGACCCGCCTGCCTGACAATGTTATTACTACCGGTACAGGGACAGGTACAACAATTACAGGATTAGACCCCGGAACATATAACTTCACCGTAACAAACTCAGAAGGATGCACATCTCCTGCTTCTGAAGATATAGTTATCACCGAAGGAGCAACGACCCCTGAAGCTCCGGTAATTAATACAATAACACAACCCACATGCACCAGATCAACAGGACAGGTTGTCCTGACAGGTTTGCCTGCAACAGGTACATGGACGCTATTCCGTTATCCCGACGGAATAATTGTTAATGGCACGGGCATCAGTATTACCGTGTCAGATCTGACAGCAGGCACTTATGGTTTTAACGTTACAAATGCAGAAGGATGCACTTCTGCCCGCTCATCTGATGTAATTATTGAAGAACAACCCCCTACCCCTTCAGAACCTGTCGTGAATAGTATAATCCAGCCTACATGTACACTTGCAACAGGCAGTGTGGCTTTAAGCGGACTCCCGCCGGAAGGTACATGGACCCTGACCCGTTATCCCGGTACTGTTAAAACAAGCGGATCAGGAACTAACACAACAATAACTGGCCTGAGTCCCGGAGCATATAATTATACAGTAACAAATGACCGTGGATGTACTTCCCTGGCTTCTGCAAATATTATAATAACAGTGCAACCTGTAACACCGTCTGCACCCGTTATAGGCACAATAACCCAGCCTACCTGTATTGTAGCAACAGGTACAGTAGTAATTAAAAACCTGCCGTCGCAGGGTAACTGGACATTAACCCGTTTCCCTGATGCAATAAACCTTGCCGGATCAGGCACAAGTACTACAATCAGGGATCTGCCACCAGGAACCTATTACTTTACTGTAACAAATTCCGTGGGTTGCACCTCAGCCAAATCCTCAGATGTTGTTATTGATCCTCAACCTTCGACAACGCCTTTAATAAAGATCACAAATCCTCAGCCCGTGTGTTCACCACAGACTGTGGACCTGACAGATCCTTCTATCACCCAGGGGTCAACAGAAGACCTAATCTTCACATACTGGCAGGACTCTCAGGCAAAAATTCCCTATGACAATCCAGCCCAGGCTACGAAAGGCACATGGTACATAAAGGGTACCACCTCACTGGGCTGCTATAGCATCCAGCCTGTAGTTGTGCAGGTATTCCTTCAACCAGAGGCACATGCAGGAGCCGACCAGATACTTAAATACAAATTTAATGCTTCATTGGATGCAGATTATCCCGTCGAGAATTCAACTGGCACATGGTCACTGATATCAGGTTCCGGTACTTTCTCGGATAATAATGATGCAAAAAGTTCAATCGAAGGGTTGTCAGTGGGACAGAACATCCTGCAATGGAGCGTAAATAACGGAGTCTGTCCAGCGGCAGAAGACTTCCTGTCAATTACAGTTAACGACCTTCTGATCCCGACACTTATTATTCCTGATATGGACGGGAGGAATGATTATTTTATACTTGAAGGCATTGAATCGCTGGGCAGGACTGAAATAGTGATCTTCGACCGGAGGGGAATGATCGTGTATAATAATGTTGATTACGACAACAGCTGGTATGGTCTTGACAACACAGGATCCCCGCTTCCCGAGGACACATATTTTTATGTTCTTCGCTCTGAGACCGGGTTTTCAAAAAGCGGGTTTATTGTTGTAAAAAGGTAAGAATAGAAAAACAAGGCATAGCCTTTAGAATAACTGCTATTCAGTATTTTATAGAATCGTCTTTAGGAACAGAAAGCAGTTTTATGGGTTTCTGAGACAGCTACTTCTTATACCAGAAAAAATACTGTTTCTGTCGTTTCTTTTCCTCCGCTTTCCTTGCTACATAAATCTTCTTCCCGGTATAAGGATCAAAGCCTGTATAATACATAAGAGTTGACAGTGTCATCGGGGTGGGTGTAAAATCCTGAACCTGCTCCGGCCTTATACCCATAGACTTCACCTCACCGGCAAGCTTCTGCATATCTTTTAAAGTACATCCCGGGTGTGAGGAAATGAAATATGGTGCTATCTCATAGTTCAATCCTTCCTTGCCGATAATCCTGTCGAAGCGTTTTTTTAACTCCCTGAACATTTCAAAAGGCACTTTCCTCATAAGATGAAGCACTTGTTCATCTGTATGCTCCGGGGCCACTTTGAGTCTTCCCGATACATGGTTTTTTACAAGTTCTTCAAGGTATTCTGCTTCTGCCCTTCCTGCATTCCTGTTCCAACCCTGCAATAAAAGGTCATATCGCACTCCGCTTCCAATAAAAGCTTTCTTGATTCCCGGCAGTCTGCTAACCTTTCTGTACAGTCTTGTTAGCTCAGCATGATCAGTATTCAGATTCTTGCAGACTGATGGCCAGATACATGAAGGCCGTGAACAACCTGAACAAATATCAGTATTCCTGCCCTTCATGCTGTACATATTGGCTGAAGGTCCGCCCAGATCTGTCAGGTAGCCCTTGAAGTCATCCATCATAGCTATTTTTTCAATCTCGCGAAGTATTGATGCTTCCGATCTGCGCACTATTTGTTTGCCCTGGTGGGAGGCAATAGCACAGAAGCTGCATCCTCCGAAACAGCCGCGATGTATATTGACAGAGAACTTAATCATCTCATAAGCCGGTATGGCACCTTTTTTAAGGTATCTGGGATGAGGCTTATACATGAAAGGCAGGTCATAGCAACGATCGGCTTCAGCCTCATCCATGGGATAAAATGGAGGATTCACCAGTGTCAGCCCCCCCTTTGCAGGCTCCACAAGCCTGGCAGGGAACAATTTATTCGATTCTTTTTCAAATATCAGAAAGTTGGAGGCAAATAACCGCTTGTCGGCAAGGCATTTTTCATAAGAATTCAGGACAATATCCTTCCATTTTTTCTGAGGTGGCAGGGAATCATTTTCAGATATTATTACAGAAGTCTGGGGAATTGTCTTCAGGGAACTGAAGGGAACTCCTTTTTTTAGCAAACGGATTATTTCCCTTACAGGCTGTTCGCCCATTCCATAAACAAGCATATCAGCCCCGCTGCCGTTAAGGATTGAAGGCTCTACTTTATCTATCCAGTAATCATAATGGGTCAGACGGCGCATTGATGCCTCTATCCCTCCTATCAAAACAGGAACTTCAGGAAAAAGCCTTTTCAGGATCTTTGTATAAACTATCGTCGGATAATCCGGCCTGAAACCTGCCTTTCCGCCTGGCGTATATGCATCATCCGACCGTAAGCGTCTCGCAGCCGTATAATGATTGACCATAGAATCCATGTTGCCGGCAGTAACCCCAAAGAAATATTTTGGTTTGCCTAGCTTCTTGAAATCACGCAGGTCATCTTTCCAGTTGGGCTGAGGCACAATAGCTACCCGAAATCCCTCATTCTCAATAACCCTACCTATTACTGCCGGCCCGAATGATGGATGATCAACATAGGCATCGCCACTGAAAATAATAACATCTGGCTGGTCCCATCCCAGGTCTTCAAGTTCCTTCTTCGTTGTCGGAAGCCATTTCCCCTTTAGTGTCGTATCGTTCTTCACAGTGTAAAAATAAGGAAATTTAGTATCTTGGGGGTTAAACTTTGCACACAAGAATGTTTTGCAGGATGTCTATAAGATCATCTATTCCATTTACTTGCGGAACTAAAATAAACAGGTTCATTCTGTTTGTTTTAATTTCAATAATATTCCACTTCACCGCAGCGGCCCAGGATATTGCACAGAGGCCCCGCCTGGGCCTGGTATTAAGTGGAGGAGGTGCATTGGGCATAGCACATGTTGGAGTCCTGAAAGTTATGGAGGAAGCCGGGTTACGGCCTGACTATATTACAGGCACAAGTATGGGCAGTATAATCGGCGGCTTTTACGCGTTAGGATACAATGCCGACAGCCTGCATAAAATATGCAAAGCAGTAAACTGGGACCTGATAATGCTGAATACAATACCCCAGAACAGAATTATTTACCATGAAAAAAAACATTTCAACAACAGTATAATATCCCTCCCTGTTTCATTTAAAAAAATCAAGCTTCCTTCCGGAATGATATCAGGACAACAGATTGAAAACTACCTTAGCTATTATGGCTGGCCCGCTGCAGATATAAATGATTTCTCAAAATTCCCAATACCTTTTGCCTGTGTGGCAACTGATCTCCATACTGTCAAGAATATAGTAATCAGGAAAGGCTATCTTCCTGATGCCATGAGAGCCAGCTCCGCCATACCTTCAGTCTTCTCCCCAATAAGGATAGATACTACATTATTATCAGACGGAGGTTCCATAAGGAATTTCCCGGCATTTGAAGCGAAAGAGATGGGAGCAGACATAATCATCGGTTCATACACTTCTTTCCACCCTGCAACTGAGGAAGAGCTGCAGAATGTAACTGGTATTGTGAAACAGATTGTGATGGCAAGAAGCATCGAGGACTTTGAAGAAAACAAGTCTCTTGTGAACTATCTTATATTACCAGAGCTGAAAGGTATCTCATCACTTGATTTCAATGCAACTGATTCCCTTATTGAAAGAGGCTACAGAGCAGCGCTCCCTTTTAAAGAGAAATTCGTGAAACTTGCTGATTCACTCAACAGGCTGGGGACTCAGGAAGCACTTCCCGATATTCTTCATAAACAGTTGTACTCATTCGACAGAATAGAAATAACCGGAAACAAGATAATCCCCGACAGGCAGATCCTGGGTATTCTTAATGTTAAACCGGGTGAGGCAACAGAAAAATCAAAGTTGTCTGAGGGGATCGACCTGCTATTCGGAAAAGCATGGTTCGACAAAGTTAAATATAAGATTGAACCGCGAAATGATTCATTGATCCTGATAATAGACTGCATCGAGAAACCTAAGTCAATACTGTACGGATCAGTACATTATGATAATGCTCTCGGATCAGGCATCTTAATGTCGCTGTCAGTGAAAAATTTTCCGACAAAAGCTTCAGTAATAGATCTTGATTATTATCTGGCACATTACTTCAGAATCAGGAATTCTTTCCGCCAGTATATCAACAGGAATGAAAGAATGGGATTCTCAATAGATTTCAATTCTGATAATACATTAATTCCGAAACTTGATATGGGAGCAGAAACAGGAGATGTTGAAAGCCTTAATTTTTCGACAGGACTGAGCATTAACAAGACTTTGGGGCTTAACCATATGATGAGTATTTCCCTGAATTATGATAATCTTTATCTTATACCAAAATATGTCTCGGAATTATATCTTAAGAATATATCCTATGACTATCTGTCGCTTACATATAGTTATAATTTAAACAGCCTCGACAGACAGCATTTTCCGGACAGAGGGACAATACTTGATATATCGGCCGGTGCTTCAGATCTTATTAAGGGACATGTAAAAACCGGCTCTATACGAAAGAGTTACTCCACGGAAGATCCCGGTCCTTTTTCATTCAACAGGTTTTACACCCTAAGGGCAAACTACAGTCAGTATTTTACGAAGATAAGCAAACTGACTTTCTCATTTAGGGGTGATGCATTATATCTAACTGATTGTGATTCTATTACATCACAAAACAATTTCTACATGCTTGGCGGCCAGGCTCCTCTTAATAAAAGATCCGTTCCGGTAACCGGTTTCCATCCAAATGAGATCCCGGTTAAGGCCAGTGCAGGATTAGGCGCAGAGATTGACTGGGAATTTATTAAGGATCTTCATTTAAGTTTTAAAGGGAATGTTTTTGCATTACAGGAAGCAGGAAGGGAAAATGGCTATTCTTTATTATATGGTTATGGCGCTGAGCTGGGATATATGTCTATTATAGGACCTGTCAGAGCAGGTATAATGCATGGCTTGTATGAACATGAGAAATATTACAGCAAAGTTAAGGCATATCTGAGTGTGGGTTATCTTTTCTGATAAAATATTGTCAGCTTTCTGCTGACGGCCTGATTATTGCATATAAGATTAAAATTACATTAGTGCAACTTTCTGATAAGAACTTTGTCTTTAGAGCAGACAGATGGATATAAAAAGGGTCATATTGCAACATAAACAGCTTTGCTCGCTTGTTTCGGAGAAAAGGATCAAGCAGAGCCTCGATATTTTGTCGGATATGATTTCCAGGGCATCATCAGGGGATCTGCGAGATCAATACGACAACCTTGTAATGACATACAGGAATATGCTTACTTATACTATTGAAGGTATCAATGACCCTGAACGGAACAAAATTCACACAAAACTGATACAATCTATACTGGAGCTGGCAGACAAGGTAAGGCAGGACATATTGTCACACTATTCCGGATGGAATACATACTGGGTAAAACAACAGGCGGAGAAAGAGCAGAAGCTGAGCGGGAAATCAATTATTGAATCTGTCGATGATCTTATGTTCAAATCAGACCTGGATGAATGGCTGAGGCTCAGCAATGAAATAAATCCCGATCCGGAATCTGAGATCTCAAAAAAACACAAACAGCTGATAAGTAACATTTTCAATCATCTCTGGCTTACAGATTACTATGGTGAAGCAGAAGAAAGTCTTATCAACATAATCCTCAGCTCCGGGAAATTCAGGTGGTACGAAGCAAGTATATTCACAACTGCAATCACTCTAAGTTCACTCCGCAGCTGGCAGTCAGTTAAGTTATTGAATCTGATAAGCATATACAATTCAGGACAGGAACAGGTTATGGAAAGAGCCCTTTCGGGGCTGATATTGAATCTTCACTATTACAATGGCAGAATACTTCTCTACCCTGAAATCGGCTCTGCGATAAGCACACTGTCACAATCGGCACTATTTAAGGAACATTGCAGGATAATTGTGCTTCAGACAATAAGGTCGCGTGAGACGGAGAATCTCAGCAGAAAACTGCATGAGGAGATCCTTCCGCAGGTAGCCAAACTGAGGCCTCAGCTTGAAGATAAACTTGACCTTGATAATATCCTCCCAAAGGATAAAGCCGAGGAGAAAAATCCTGACTGGTCAGAAATGTTCAGTGGTTCTGAGGAGATCTTCAAGACAATGGAAGAACTGACAAAATTACAGATGGAAGGAGCTGATGTTTATATGTCGGCATTTGCAAACCTTAAGCATTTTGATTTTTTCAGGGATTTTCCCAACTGGTTCATGCCATTTCATCCTGACCATGAGGTTGTTAATGAGATATTCAGGGACGAGATACTGGGTCAGGGGACAAATGACCTGGCGGAAGCAATGTACAGAACTCCTTTTATATGCAATTCTGATAAATATTCACTTATACTTAATCTTAAATTCCTGCCTGCTTCCCAGAAAAGCATGATGCTTAAAGTATTCCGCATGGAACTTGAAGGCTTGCAACAGCTTGGTGATGATGAATCAGTTACAGATCCGAATCGGAAATTCCGGATCAATGTGACTCAATATCTTCAGGATATATACAGATTCTATAAGCTTTCTCCATACAGAAAGGAATTTGAGGACATTTTTTCAGGCAGGCTTGATATCTATAATTCCGAGTTCTTCAGGCTGACATGCGATGCAACTGAAGTTGAGGCTGGCCTGGCAGATTATTTTTTCAGCAAGAACTTTTATGACGATGCACTTTCCCTGTATCTGAAGCAGGCACTTGCGAAACCTGAAATTG
>JAEAME010000334.1_pt1 | contig 52478 bp, 41 predicted proteins | sample 8958731 | NCBI WGS metagenome assembly JAEAME01 (sample SAMN16933194, study PRJNA681113) | bioreactor sludge metagenome | isolation source: anerobic bioreactor sludge (Control) | place: India:Bengaluru | collected 2018-10-24
GTTTAGGCCCGTTTTTGTGGATGAACTTGGGATTTTCCGCCTTTCATCCACGTTTTGGGCGGTTTTTGTGGAGGAACTTGGGAATTTCTGCCTTTCGTCCACGTTTAGGCCCGTTTTTGTGGACGAACTTGGGATTTTCCGCCTTTTGTCCACATAAAGACCTGTTTTTGTGGATGAACTTGGGATTTCCCGCCATTCATCCACGTTTTGGGCGGTTTTTGTGGAGGAACTTGGGAATTTCTGCAACTCATCCACATAAAAGGCTGTTTTTGTGGAGGAACCATGGTTTATGAAAGGAGAAATGGATTAACAGGAAGCTTCCGGGACAAATAGCAACGGAAAATAAAGAAAGTATGCCGAGATTTCCCTTTTGCTATCTGCCCCGGAGCCCTTTCCGCCTTTCGTCCACGTTTAGGCCCGTTTTTGTGGACGAACTTGGGATTTTCCGCCTTTTGTCCACATAAAGACCTGTTTTTGTGGATGAACTTGGGATTTCCCGCCATTCATCCACGTTTTGGGCGGTTTTTGTGGATGAACTTGGGATTTCCCGCCTTTCGTCCACGTTTTGGGCGGTTTTTGTGGAGGAACTTGAGATTTTCTGCCTTTCGTCCACATAAAGACCTGTTTTTGTGGTGGAACTTGCGTTTTTCTGCTTTGCAATCAGAGAATGATATCCGGAGAAGTTGCAGATATTTTGTGAACCTTCAACCTTAATTCATTGTTTTCATATCCGGCATATTCTGAATCATCCTGGCTTTCCCGGACTTAATCATTTCTTCGTTAGCATGTCTTACTTCTTTAATAGTATTTTTTACAACACTGTTATAGTGAGCTAGCATATCTTCAGCATCCTGGCAGCAACATATTTCAGCAATTGATAAAGATCTTATTACAGCTGTTACTGATTGTTCGGTTGACCCAAACAATGTAGTCTGTATTGAGAATACTGATCGTGGGATTAAGTCCATAAGAATTTCCATATCCTGTGTTTTAGACAGAACCAGGTCACTCTCAAAGTGAAGCATTCCATTTGAATCCATAGTTACCTCCAGCATTTTCTTCATTCGCATTTCTTTTTCTTTTTTCATGGTATGTAAGTTAAAAGTGAAACAAATTAGAATTAGGAGAATTTGTTGGAAGTTCCCCTGTTTAAAGCGTGATCCCCTCAGCTCTCCCTCTTCCTCTAATATATATATGATAATAAGTTATTTATATGCGTTTTGGAAATAGTGACTCTATGATGCCCGCATCAATTTTCAGGATCCTTTGAATTTGCTTATTCGATGCGTTGTATTCATAATGCATCTTTTTTGCTATATCAATCTTAGCAGCGGAGGGCAGCAAGGCTGGTTTTTGAAGGTTGTAACCCTTTAAACACATAGATTGCACTGCTGAATACAACTCTTCATCACTAAGAAAAACCGAATCTTTAAGTCTTTTGGCGATTTCGCAATATACCTCATAATTTTTTGATAACAGGTTGAAGTAATGATGTGCATCTCTAAAGAAATACTCACCTTCTTTAATGTAGCAAAAACTTGATGGCAAAATAATATTATTAAACACCCTGATACCCTCTGACATGGCCACATCCCTACTGCGACAAATAGTTCTTTTTTCCCTTATTGAAAGAGAATTGAATGAATTAGAGGGCAGCAAATCGTAAATGGGATTAAAATACAGATAACCTGCACCCCATAAATATGAATACGGTGTATATGAAGATTTTATCAGATACCCATTACGATTAACATATACGATCTCATTTCTAAGTGCGTTCAAATCGGGAATGCTGAGAAGAGACGGCCTAAAAGCAGACATATCTACCAATCTTCCCGTATTTGCCAAATACCTTTGCAGACGTGTCTGATACATATCAAAAAACGCTTCACAATCTTTTCTATCACCGGACAGAATACAGTGTAGATGATTGTTCATCAATTCAAAAGTGTAGATCTTAAGCTTTGAATACTTGTCTGCACAAATTCCCATCAGATTCATCCCAAATCCAAATTCCTCATCAGTAGTAAACAAAAGCTCCGTCAATTGGCCGGGAGTACACAGATGCCAGAACGGGCCTGATTGATTGAATAAGTATTCACACTGATTTTCTTTGTCGAAAAATGTGCGACTGCGACTAGAAGCTGCAGAATGACCGGAATATTCCTTTTCCATTTTTCTTCATGTTTAATCTCCCTCACAATGGTAAGGCATACAAATTTAGTTATTTATTAATTGCGAATATAACCCGGCAGAGTCCCGGCCACCACTAAAAAAATAGCAAGACAAAATTTTGTCATGAAAAAGCGTGTCAATATTTATCGGCGAAGATTAATTATCTATTTATCAAAATCCGGAAAGCAATTATTAGTGGTGAATTTGGGAAAATCGTATGGGAAACCACCAGAAACCAATCTGAAATTTAATTGTCCTGTTGATAATTATCTTTTTTATTGATTTTGTGTTATCCGTGACTGTGGCTTATCCGTGACTGTGGCTTATCCGTGCCTTATTCGTGGCCGTGGNCTTATCCGTGCCTTATTCGTGGCCGTAGCTTATCCGTAGCTCCCCGGGATTTTAACCCCGGCAAAGCAGACTTTTGCTTTTTCCGGTGGCACAGGAACTTATTAGTGTGTATACTATAAGCAGCGCAGTCAAAACGATTACGATCCAGGCAGTGATGATGATGTCTTGATGGGCACCCATGTCTGCCGTGCGTTTGATGATGATGCCGTAATAGGCCCAGATAATTACAAGGGGATAGAATATGTCGCGGTTGCGCAGGGTGACCAGGACTGCCAGAATAAATCCCACAACCATTACCGCTATGGTCCAGATATTTTCACTCAGGCCAAATCCGTCCCAGTTCCGGAATACCAGCAGTGCAGTAACATTGGCAATCGTAGCTACTGAGATCCACCCCAGGTAAACACCAATAGAAACCCTGAAGGCGAATTTTCCCATACCACTCTGGATGTTCACATTATAGAGTGAATTATAAAGGGATATCAAACACAGCAGCAATGCGATCATAACGATTACTGACCAGAGGATCAGTTGATAATGCCAGGTGATTATCCAGGCTGCATTCAATATACAGGTTAGGGCAAAAATCTGATTTTGTCTGATAGTCAATGCAAAACGGTTTTTTTTGCCGAAAACGGCAGCTACCTGATACACAACAAAAACCAACAATAATAGATAAATGACTCCCCAAATGGAAAAGGTAATTCCGGCAGGTACAAATAAATTCGGATAACTGTCTGACAATTCCCCTGTAGTCATACCGTTTATGGGGAGTGCGTTTGCCAGGGCATTTACTATGATCATTCCCAGGTACAGGAAGATGTTTATGACAGATAGTGTTTTATTTTTCATGGTTATTCTATTTAGGTTACCCAAATAACAAAAAAAAGTGACCTTCCATGCAAGGTCACTTTCAATGGGTTCAGTTATAAAAGAGGCTACATGCTTCTGGGCGTATACTTGGTATGAAGCAAATGATGAGACTCTTCACTCAGGGGATGTCCCAGGAAATCTTTGTAGATTTTTATAATCTCGGGATTCTCGTGTGATTTTCTTAAAGGCATGCCCGCATCCTCGGCGTAAATGGCCTCGGCCCTGCGTTGACGGATCTCGGGATTGGTGGGGATTGGCTGGCCCCCGCCTCCCAGGCAACCGCCGGGACAGGCCATGAATTCTATGAAGTGGTAATCGGCTTTACCCGCTCTTACTTTATCCATCATATATTTGGCATTGACCAGCCCGTGGGCAATGGCGCACTTGAGTTCCACGCCATCCAGGAAGGCCCATTCCTTCAGCGGATTTTCGATTTTAATTTTGGCTTCACGAATGCCTTCCATCCCGCGGACCGGGTTAATGTTCAGATTTTCAAAAGGAACCTCTCTGCCTGTAACCAGCTCGTAAGCCGTACGCAGGGCAGCTTCCATAACACCTCCGGTAGCTCCAAATATAACACCGGCTCCGGTTGATTCACCCATCAATCGATCAAAGTGCATGTCTTCCAGTTTCTTGAAGTCGATACCGGCCTGTTTGATCATAATGGCCAGTTCGCGGGTGGTCAATACGTAATCTACGTCACGGTAGCCGCTGTCGTGCATTTCCGGCCTGGCTGCTTCAAATTTCTTGGCGGTACAAGGCATTACAGAAACTGACACGATCTTTGCGGGATCCAGCTTCCGGGCTTTTGCATAATACGTTTTTACCAAAGCGCCAAACATCTGCTGGGGTGATTTACAGCTTGAAAGGTGTTCCAGAAACTCGGGATACAGGTGCTCAATAAATTTGATCCACCCGGGAGAACAGGAAGTGGTCATGGGGAATTTAACGGTTTTGTCGTTTTCGGCCAGGGCTTTTTTCAGCCTGGTAAGCAGTTCGGTCCCTTCTTCCATGATCGTCAGATCGGCAGTAAAATCGGTATCCATCACAGAATCGAATCCCAGTCGTTTTAATGCTGCCACCATTTTACCGGTGGAGCGGCTTCCAGGATCAAAGCCGAGTTCTTCGCCCAGACCCACGCGCACAGCGGGCGCGGTCTGGATGACTACGTATTTGTCTTTGTCCGAGATGGCGGACCAGACTTCCTCGATGTAATTCTTTTCCACCAGAGCTCCGGTGGGGCAGTGGTTTACGCATTGTCCGCAGTTGGTGCAGATCACGTCGTTCATGGATTTTTCAAAGAACGTGGTGATCATGGCATATTCACCTTTGTGCGCCATGGTTAGTGCGTTCACGCTTTGCAACTCGGCACATGTTCTGACGCAGCGCTGGCAACGGATACATTTGCTGTCGTCTTTGATGATGGAAGGCGAGAAGTCATCTATGGTGTAATTCCGGAAGGGTACAAGGTGGATGAAATCCTGGCTCATGATCTTGTATTCCGAGGCCAAGAGCTGCAATTCGCAATTGCCGTTCTTGTAACAGCTTGTACAATCGGCATTGTGCTCCGAAAGAAGCAGCTCAATGATGTGTTTCCTGGAATTCCTGACTTTGTGTGTGTTTGTCAGAATATCCATTCCGTCTTCACACGGAGTGGCACAGGCAGGAGCGAGTCTTTTTTGTCCTACCACTTCAACAACGCAGACGCGGCAGTTTCCGGCTACGCACAGGTCCTTATGGTAACATAAAGTGGGGATGATCACCCCTATTTGATTGGCGGCATCCAGTATAGATGTGCCTTTTTCAACTTCTACGGGTTGTCCGTTTACGGTAATTTTTATTTTCTTTCCCATTACTGTCAATTTTCTGGTTTAGTAAATCATCTCCTCTCTGAAATTCTCCACAATGGAAGAGAAGGAATTTGCCACGGATTGTCCCAGGCCGCACTTTGCAGTCAATTGCATGGTCTCGGCCAGACTAAGGAGTTTGTCCAGGTAAGCAGCCGGTTTCTCTCCACGCTTTACCGCTTTTATGCCTTTGAGTAATTGTTGGCAACCAACACGACAAGGCGTGCACTGACCGCAAGATTCCTCGGCAAAGAAATTCAGGTAATTGTCCAGTACGTTAAACATGGAACGGGAACTGTTGAACAACATCATGGAGCCTCCTGTAGGAAGTGAGATCCCTACCAGTTTGCCTTCATAGCCGATGCTTGTCTCGGCGAATTTTTTACGCGGGACAAGGAACCCGGCAGCACCGCCAACCTGAACCGCTTTGGTATCATCATCCCCGAATTCTTCAACAAAATCAGTAAGACTCATTCCAAGTTCAAGTTCATAAATACCCGGTTTTGGTGTGTCACCCGAAACAGAGAAAAGTTTCGTTCCGCGGGAGAACTGAACACCCAGGTCATAAAAGCGTTTGGATCCGTAATTGAATATTGTGTAGGTATGGGACAGCGTTTCAACGTTGTTTATAACGGTTGGTTTTCCCATATAACCGTAAGCTGTGGGATAGGGAGGCTTGTTGCGTGGTTCTCCCCGTTTCCCTTCCATGGATTCAAAGAGGGCTGTTTCCTCGCCGCATATATAAGCACCGCTTCCCATAAATATGCTGATCTTGAAATCATATTTAATTTCCTTACAGAAAAATTCAAATTCACTGATTGCTTTTTTCAATTCCTGTTGCAGGAAAAAATATTCTCCCCGGAGGTATATATAACCTTTTTTTGCGCCTATTACGTGGCCACAGATTGCAATAGCCGTTAATACCTTAAAAGGCACCCTGGAGAGGATCTCCCGGTCTTTAAATGTTCCGGGTTCTCCTTCATCGGCGTTGCAGATGACATACTTCTCATCTGATTTTAATTCAGAGGTAAGTTTCCATTTTAATCCTGTGGGAAAACCGGCTCCGCCTCTACCTTTTAATTCAGAGCTGATCAATTCGTTGATCAGTTCGTTAGGGGTACGCGCCAGGCTTTTGGTAAGCACTTCTTCCCAGTCATTTTCGTTCTTGAAAATGAAATCGGCTCTTTTTAGAATGTGACTAGTTGACATGTTCACCTCCTATGATTTTATCATTCAGGTAACCGGTTAAAATTTCCCGGATCTTTTCCGGGGTAAGTTCTGTGTACACTTCGTTGTTGATCAACATGGCCGGAGCTTTGTGGCAAAATCCCAGGCAATTGGTTTCCAGCAGGGTAAACTTCCCGTCCTGGGTTGTTTCTCCAACTTTGATTTTCAACATATCCTCTATGGCCAGAAGGATTTGTTTCTCTCCTTTCATGGAGCAAGTAATGGTTTTGCAAATACGGATAATGTATTTACCCATCTTTTTGCATTCCAGAAAAGAATAGAAAGTGGCAGTCCCGTAAACTTCCGTTACCGGAATGTTGAGTTCGCGGGCAATTTCAATCATTGAAAATTCAGAGAGATATTTTTCCTGTTCTACAACTCCTTGGAGGATCGGCAACAGATTACGTCGCTCTCTGCCGTGCCGGTCGGCAAGGTCCTTAACTAGTTCGGTAATTGGTTTCATCCAAAATCAATTAGGTAGGTTAATAAATCTTTAGTGTGTATATATATATAGTTTAGATTTTCGCCTCTGTAATTGTAATGATCGGATTCACTTCTAATTCTGAACTTTTAGGTATAAGCATATTGTAAATATAACGTAAAATCACTCAAAAAAACAATGATTTCACAGAGAAATTTTTTAATGAAAGGCCTCGGGAGGGAATAATAATTTTATAACATTCTCATAGTCAGAAGTGAAAGCCGGAACGTTATGGTTACAATTTTTGTAACAAGAATAATTCCTATCTTCGTGCTCTGTGAAAATACCTGAGAACGTTTTAATATCCGGAAGATCTTTGTATAAATATATTCCGCACCGTCCGCCGGTTTTCCTCATAGATTCTTATTACGGCAGGGATGGAGAAGCCTCTTATTCGGGTTATACTCCAGTACAGAATTCGTTATTTTGCCCACAAGATATTTTTCTGGAAGAAGGTATTATTGAACATGCAGCCCAGTCAGTGGCTCTGGCGGCTGGAGTTGATACCCTGGAACAGGGCGGGGACGTAGTTCCCGGTTTTGTGGGGTCTGTGAACGAATATCATTTTTATACCCCGGTTCATGCCGGTGACAAAATAATAACAGGTATAAAAGAGATACATAAATTCACGGGATTTTCTGTTTTAAGGGTAAAAACTTATTGTTACAGCCGGCTTATAGCGGAAGGAGAATTGAAGGTAATAATCATTAAGGGATTGTCAGGATGAGAATATTTGCATTGGCGGTATTGGTCTTTTTATTTGCTGCCTGCGGCACTACAGGAAAAATTCCTCCGGAAAATGTAAGTCCCTTACTGGACACATCTGAAGGTGTGAAAATGTATGACTTTCAACTGATTTACGGAAAGAATAATGTAGAAGGATGGTTGTTGGTAAATAGGAACAAATCAGGGAATCAGCGATTTATATTAACGTCACACATCGGCATGTCCCTATTCGATTTGGAAGGAACATCCGATGAATACCGGATATTGTATGTGGTAGATTTCCTGGACCGGGAAAGGGCACTGGATCTGTTGTGGAGTGATTTTTCAATTTTATTTTCCCCGCAAATCTTAAAAAAAACAAATTTTGAAATAAATGAAAACGGAAATATCCGGATGCTGGAAACCGGTCACGGACCATTAAAAACATTGATCACTGCGAAAGACTACGAAGGAGGTTTTCCTAAAACCATACAAATTGATCATCCCCGATTAAGATTGAGCGTATTGATTAAACAACCGGATAATGTTGAAGGATCTCTTCTATATTGAATCAATAAATAAAGAATGTGAAAACACGCTTACTGCCATTGCGGGAATAAATGGCACTAACCCTGTTTTTTTGGGGCATTTTCCCGGCAAACCGGTCTTACCCGGCGTCTGTTCGTTGTCCCTGGTGAGAAGGTGTATGGAACTTTTTTTGGGATTGGAATTACGATATCATGAGATAGATTTCTGTAAATTTACAGGGATGGCAGATCCTGAAAATCCTGATAAAATATTCCTGAGGATCTTGTGGGAAAATGTCAATGAAAGTAAAAAAATAAGAGCGGAAATGAAGCACGGATCATTAACCGTTCTTAAATTGCAAGCCTTTTTAAAAGAGATTTGAAATGAGAAAAATTCTTTTATTATTGCCGGTCATACTATTTATTTTGCCAATTGGTAAAACAACGGCCCAGGACAAAGATTTCTACAGTCAACTGGCAAGTATCTCTTCCCAAATAGAAATGTTATCGGGATCTTTCACGCAGACAAAAGAAGTCATCTCGCTTGATGTAAAAATTGTATCAACGGGGACTTTCAGGTATGAAAAAAACAAAGAGATCCGGTTTGACTACGAAACACCCCGTGTTATGAGTATTGTGGTCAAAGAAAAGGAAGTCGAGATCATTACGGAAGAAAAAACAACAGTCTATGCCTTTAAAGGCCAGAAAAATGCGATGGCGGAAATGGCCCAGATAATGAACATCTGTATGAAAGGCTTTTTAAAGGAGTTGGGGACAAATTACGAATTGAACTACAAGCTGAATGAAAAAGGTCATTGTGTAACGATAAAGAATGCAAAAAAAGAATCAGAGAATTCTTTTGTCAGTATAGATCTGTGTTTTGACAGTTCTAAATATGCACTCAAAGAAGTAGTAGTTCACGAAAGATCAGGTTACGTTACCACCTATGTTTTCAGTAATGTAAATATTGAGGGTTTACTGTAAAGTCAGGGTTGAAAAAATAGTATATTTGCAACTAAATATTCGAACCATGAAAGTCAAGGACGTTCCACAAGATGACGAGTTTCTGCAACCGGACGGAGATGTTTTATTAAGAGATCGAACGTATGCGCTGGATGACGATGGAAAATACCGGGAAATTCCCAGTGCCGGATGGGCTCCAAAAAATGAAGCCATTAAATTTTCATGGAGTAATAAAAGCGAAGAAGCACAGGAAATTCGTAAAGAAGTCATTGCCGGCAAATACAGTCCCATAATGTATCATATGATCCGCTTACTGATGACACCACGAATCCTGGCAGATTATACCGGTTTATCAAAAAGAAAAATAAATAAACTCTGTAAACCCAAACACTTTGCTTTTATTAAAGCCGAGGATCTTTCCCATATTGCGGATGCCATGAATATAAGTGTTGAAGAACTTACCTCTATCGATTAAATATGGAAATCAATTTTGAACACAGGCACGCCGCCCATTGCGAAAACGGTGTTGTGAGAAATTTACTGAATTTTTACGGGATTAAACTCAGTGAACCCATGGTTCTGGGACTGGGGTCCGGTATTTTTTTCTCCCACATGCCTTTCTACAGATTGCACGGGATGGCCCTGACTTCTTTCAGGTACTTCCCGGGTAGTATTTTTACAAGGGTAACGCGTGCTTTGGGGATTGAAGTGCAGTGGCATAAATTCAAAGATCCGGACAAAGCCATGGCCAAACTGGATGAAGTGCTTGCACAGGGGATACCTGTAGGCTTAAGGGTAGGGGTATACCATTTGTCGTATTTTCCGAAGGAATACCGGATGCATTTCAACGCCCATAACCTTTGTGTAATTGGTAAAGAGGGGGATGAATATATTGTTTCGGATCCCATAGGGATGAACAAAAACCGTCTTTCCGCCGAGAATCTCAAGAAAGTCCGTTTTGCCCAGGGGACAAGTCCTCCGGAAGGACGAATGTATTACATAAAAAGTACGGAACATTACAAACCGTTGACTGCCGATATGCTTTATAAAGCAACACTCAAGACTTGTTCCGGGATGTTAGGAATTCCTTTCAACATGTTTGGAGCAAAAGGGATCGCTTACCTGGCAAAAAGAATGCGCAAGTGGGAAAGACTCTACGGAGAACGCGGTGCTGCAATGAATCTGGCTCAGGTTATCAGGATGCTTGAAGAGATAGGTACCGGCGGGGCGGGATTCCGGTTTATGTATGCTGCTTTTTTACAGGAAGCATCGGAGTTTTTAAACAAACCCGAGTGGAATCAATTGTCCATGGAATTGACAGAAGTCGGGGATTTATGGAGGGATTTTTCCTATCATGCGGCCAGGTTTTTCAAAAAACGTGAAGGGATCATTCTTTCTTACAATGATATTGCTGATAAGCTGGAAGTTATTTCTGCCAGGGAAACAGAGGTCTTCAGGAAACTGGAAAATTCAATAAAGCGTGGGTGATACATACGCCATAGAAACAAGGGATCTGAATAAAACCTACAAAGGCAAAGATCACCCCACACTCAACGGGTTGTCGCTCAAGATCCCTTATGGTTCGCTCTTTGGTCTTCTGGCCCCAAACGGGGCGGGAAAAACCACTGCGATCAACATTATTTGCGGTCTTCGCAAATACGATAGCGGTGAAGTGATTGTGGACGGACACTCCCTGGCGAACGGGATGAACCCCGTAAAACCGCTGTTTGGGCTTGTGCCCCAGGATATTGCATTATTTCCTACCATGACTGCGTATGAAAATCTGAAAATTCTGGGAGGATTGTACGGGATAAGAAAAGAATTGTTGGAAAAAAGGATTGACGAACTCCTGGGCCTTTTTGATTTGTCCGCAAGCCGTAATTCGTATATCAACCGCTTCTCCGGCGGAATGAAACGTCGTGTTAATTTGATTGCCGGTTTGCTTCATGCTCCCAAAATACTGATCCTGGATGAACCTACTGTAGGGGTGGATGCCCAGTCAAGGAGACTGATATTGGAAAAATTGGTGGAAATTAACCGTTCCGGAACCACTGTTCTTTTCATATCCCACTATCTGGAAGAGGCAGAACAGATATGTACAGAGGTGGCGTTTATGGATAACGGAGCAATTATTTGCCAGGGACATCCTTCAGATCTCAGGAATATATACACATCTTGTGACAGCATGGAATCAATGTACCTGTTGCTTACCGGAAAAAGAATGAGGGACAACCAATGAAAAAATTCAGGTACCTGCTATATAAAGATTACCTGTTATTGAAAAGGGATCTGGCCGGGTTGCTGCTGATGTTCCTGATGCCGGTTGTTCTGGTGATCCTGATGACGTTGCTTCAGGAGAGTACATTCAGGGCCATCACCGACGCCTCGGTTCCCCTTATACTGATCAATAACGACAAAGGTGAACTCGGCAAAGCCATTGACAAAGAACTTGAAGCGTCCGGGGTTTTCAAGATTGAAAGGCAAATTGAAGGAAAGGTTCCCACTTTGCAGCAAATCGAAAAAGAAATTGCATCCAGCCGGTATACCCTTGGAATATTTATTCCGGAAAACACAACGGAAAACATTCAAAAGAACGTGGCCAGGTATGTATTGGCCACATTTAGTGGTGCTGTGGAATTGCCGGCCATGGACAGTGTCGGTTTTGTTATCTATGTGGATCCGACGACCAAAGCGTCCTTTTATACGACTATTATGAGTACGTTAAAAGAGAAGACGCAAAAAATTGAATTTGATTATATAATGAAAGAAATCACCCGGCAGGTGAACGAAATAAGTCCTATTCCCATATCCACCGCCGGTTTTGCAGGTCAGCAGGTATATATTGACATACGGGATGCACAGCTGGAAGGAAAAGATATGGTTCCCAATCCGGTGCAGCATAATGTGCCGGCGTGGTCTCTTTTTGCCATATTTTTTATTGTCATATCCCTTTCCGGGAGTATTATCCGGGAAAGGCAGGATGGCAGTTTTTCCCGGTTGTTGACAATGCCTTGTTCCTATACAGAATATTTGTTGAGCAAAGCGATCGTGTTTACATTGGTTTCCCTTATACAGTTTGGACTGATGTTGCTAATAGGTGTGTTTGTTTTACCGCTTTTTGGAACTGAATCACTTAATTTGGGCAGTTCTCCGTTGGCTCTGATCATCTTGGGACTGTCTGCTGCACTGGCTGCGATCGGATACGGCATAGCTATAGGAAACATAGCCGAAAACTTCCATCAATCGGCAGTGTTCGGGGCCATATCCATAGTTATTATGGCTGCCATCGGAGGGATCTGGATACCGACTTTCATTATGTCCGATACATTGCGTATGATAGGAATGTTTTCTCCCATGCACTGGGGCCTTTCCGGCTTCCTGGAAGTCTTTATGAAGGATGCCGGAGTAAAAGCTATTTTGCCCGAAAGCGGCATGATGGTTCTTTTTGGGCTGGTATGCTTTATCATAGCCATCGCTTTCAATTACCGCAGAAGGCTGGACGTTTAAATCCGTTGTTGATCGCAAAAGCCGGGTTGATTATGCAGGTTGCGATGATCTCGTACCATTGAAAGCCGTTTTTTCTCATGGCCAGTGTTGCCCGATGGCTTAATTCCCCCAGCAAGATGCCACCCAACGGAGTGATTATCAGATCCTGGATGCTGGGTTGTTCCAGCCCGCCTTCCCATACATATTCCCAAAGCGCGGATTGTAGGATGGTGAAAAGAGAAGCCTGCCAGAACCTTGCTCCTTGTGACCGGGTGGCATTGAAGTAGAAGCTTCCCTGGTAGGGATGACCAATGTAATTAATGACTGCCAGATCATTATCCTTAACGGGAGCTGTTGTAAAAGTCTTTTTGTATTGCTCCCTCATAGCAGTCGCAGTAAACGCCTCTTTTCTGTCCCATTGACTTATGTATTCTGGGGATAAGACAAGGGCAGTCATAATTACTGCGTTGTACCCCAGGGAATAACCGGTTCCGCGGATCATTTTATTACCGAAGGTTTTTTCGCTGTGCTTTAATCCCGGGTCAGGAGTCCGGATGTATTGTGCGTTTATAGGGATACAAGGGAGCATTATCACCGTAAGGAAGAAACCGCCTATGAACTTCATAAGTATTTGTCAGATAAGATAATCAAATATAGAAAGATTTTTACTTAACTTGCAATATGTTTGAAATTATCAAACAGCAGTATTCATCCTTTCATTCTATCCGGCCCCGTGGAAGACTGGATACGGTTCATAGTGCTTTTTTCGATCAGACTGTCCGGGAGGTGACTTCCCTGCAACGTAGTTTAGTGATCGATTTTTCGGAATGTTCTTACCTGTCCAGCAGTGGTATACGTGTTTTACTGCGAACATCAAAAGAATTGGGAGCACAGGGAGGAAAACTGGCTATATGCGGGTTTTCAGAAGATTTGTTCCGGGTGTTCCAGACAGCCGGATTGGATTTGGTGTTCAACCTGTTTAATGAGCTTTCGGAAGCCGAAGCTTTCATTGAGGAAAAGGAAAATGCATTTTCAGAGAATGAAAGAGTTTTTGCTGAAAACATTCCCTGGAAGACGGAACTTCTAAAAAAAATACCGGATACAGGTCTCCGGATATGGGAAGAACCGGTTTTAACGGATTACGGATCATTGACTATTGCCGCAGGTTCCGGAGCATTTGGTGAGACCTTGTTAAGAAGCGGATCTCCCGGAGGATCTTTTTTTACATTGTTCCATTGTACCGGGCTCATTCCTGACGACCGGGATTATGCACCTGATTTCCGGATTGCAGGTGACCCCTCATTGGCAACTGTATTTGTTGACCGGGCACTGTCTGTCCGGGAATCTCCTATGGTAAAGATATCTGTTGAGGATGGTCAAAAGGTAAAAGTCTCTGATATATTACAATATACTACACATTTATCCTGCGTGGACGGTTGTTTTCTTTGTGCTGCCGTATGCCTGGAACAGGACCCTGACAAACCGGCATTATCTATTTATCTTAGCCGGGACAGCAGGATATGGCAGGGAGGCACATTCCTCTTACAACGAGTAACCCGGATGCAACCCCATGAAACATTTCAGCAGTATTGCCGTTCCTTGCTTACCTGGGAAAACGTGGAAGGAATAGCCGCGGGAGATGTTTCTGCGATGCTCAGGGCTCCGGTGTGCTGGTTGTTTTATTCACAAGGCGTATCAGCGGGAGCCGGGTATATACCCGAGGTCATATTCACCGGTGAGACACTTACGGAAAAATACTACGGTTACCTTACCAGGGCCTTATACCGGGATTCTGAGAAAGTGGAGATTAAAAGACTCCATGGGGGGTATTCGGCCAGTACCTTTTATGTAAAATCATTCGATGACAGGGGAAGGGTCCTAAGGCCTACGGTGCTGAAGATCGGGGCAAGGTCCCTGATATCCAGGGAAGCGGAACGATGCCGGAAATATGCCATGCCCTATATTCTAAACAACAGTGCCATGGTTCTTGGAACTGCTTTTCATTGCCAGATAGGCGCATTGCGATACAATTTTGTAGGAATAGGCGGAGAGGATACCGGATTGAAATGGTTGACCTGGTATTTTCATAATATGGATATCGGATCGTTGAAGCCGCTGTTTGACAAAATTTTCCTGAAAATTTTAAAACCCTGGTACGGACAACCGGTCAAAGAAAAGATCTATCCCTTCGATGACCATGATCCTACAAAAACTTTTTTTCCGGATATTTTTGAAAAAGCCGAGTCGATCCTTGGTATAGATGCCCGGGACGTCTCTTTTCGGATAGACGGTAGCCTGGAGGACTTTTTGAATCCTTACCGGTTTCTTAAGGAAGAATATCCCAAAAGACGGCAATGGAGCCTGGATTATTATACGTGCATATGCCATGGGGATCTGAACATGCAGAATATTCTGCTGGATAATGAGATGAACGTATACCTTATTGATTTTTCCGAGACCCGGCCCCGGTCCGTTGTGTCGGATTTTGCCCGTCTGGAAGCCATTTTTATGATAGAATCATTTCCCATGCAATCGGAAGAAGATTTTTTGATGGTGCTCGAACTCCTGGTCAACTTCTATGAAAGGCCGTGCTCATTGGACAAGATACCTGATGTTTCGTGGAAAGGCAGGCTTCCGCAAGTGATGGAACGGAATATCGCACTCACAAAAAAGATGAGAAAATATGCGATATCCTCGGCCAGAGAGGAGAAAACGTTTGTTCCTTACACACTGGCATTGCTGGAATGGGTATTGCCCATCGTTTGTTATTCCAGTGCGACGGTATGGCAGAAACAATTGTCTGCCTGTGTGGCCTCTTTGTTATGCGAATCTTTAAAAAATAAATAATGAAATCTATTGTTATTGTGAGTGCTTTACTAATATCTTTATTTACCGGCAGCAACAAGCAGAATGACCGGAAAGTCGTAGATCCGCCTAAGGACTTTTATGAATTGTCGTTTAAAACCATCACAGGAGAAGAGTTCTCCTTCGAACAGCTCAGGGGAAAAAAGGTACTCCTGGTCAATACGGCCTCCAAATGCGGTTTTACCCCGCAGTTTGCGGAACTCGAAGCGCTTAACCAGACCTATGCGCCCGGATTGGTGATCCTGGGATTTCCTTCCAATGATTTTATGAACCAGGATCCGGGATCCAATGAAGAAATCCTGGAATTTTGCGAGATCAATTACGGGGTAACTTTTCAAATGATGGAAAAATCATCGGTCAAAGGAAAGGAACAAAATCATGTCTTTCGTTGGCTGTCTGATCCGGCAGAGAACGGGTGGAACAAAAAAGCACCCGGCTGGAATTTTGCCAAATATTTGGTGGATGAGCAAGGCCGGCTTATTGGATACTGGCCTTCAAAGGTAAGACCCAATGATCCCCAAATCCTGGAACTGCTTTAAACAAGAAAAACTACTTTTCCGGTATCCAGACCAGCAGACGCAACGGGGCACCGCTGCCGCCTTTGATTTTCATTGGCGCGGCCACTACGTAAAAATTACGCGGGGGAACAAGTTCCATGTGAGCAATGTTTTCATAAGCCGTGACATCGTGACTGAACAGAATGCGGTGTGTTAGAAATTCGGTTGACTGTCCCCTGTCAATACTGGGAGTATCCAGACCGAATGCCTTGATCTTTCTTTCACTGACAAGCCATTCTGCCGCTTCCGGATCCAATCCCGGGAAATGAAGTTCGGCTACTCCCTGGGGACCCTCTTTCAATGTCCCCGTGTATTTTAGCGGATCCCCCCAAAACCTGCCAAAACCGGTTCTTAATAAAACTATGGCCCTGTCCGGGATCCTTCCGTATTGTTCTTCCCATTCTTTGAAATCCTTAACAGAAGCAAGGTAATCCCGGTCATTGAGTGCTTTTTGGGATACATCCACACAGACTCCTTCGCCGGTAAATTCTTCAGGAAGTATCTGTTCAATAGACCTGCCGTTTTCGGCAAAATGCAAGGGTGCGTCAAAATGTGTACCTCCGTGCTCTTCCGCTGCAAAGAAAAAAGAAGAATAAAAATACCCTTTATCGTTGATCCCGTATGATACGGTGTCGTGACTGAAAGTGATGTTGGTAGGCCAGTATGTAGTGCTTTCTTCAAAATCCCAGGTCAGGTCCACCCAGCTTCCCTTATCCCAGCAAATTTCAAAGCCACGGTTGATATTGCATCCGGTGATCGTACAGAATGTAATAAAAATGAGAATATTTTTCATAACGTTTTTTAAAGATGTTCAAATATAACATAAAAGAGAACTTGTTTTTATTCTGAATATTGTCATTTATGCAGGTAAAAAGTTATTTTTGCTGACTCAGAATTAAACTCAATAATTATATGGTTAGGTTTTTTTTATTGCTTTTCGTTTTTTTTGGCAATGTTACATGGAACAATGCCTTTGGGCAGGAGGCCGGACAACAGGAGTCGGGTCCTTATACTGTCACCCGAATTACTGATGGTGTGTATAATATACAGGATGCCAACCGTATGAATCCTCCCGGAGTTCATTTGGGAGAAAACGGAGAAACGACCGGAATGAACAATTGTTCCGATCTGTATTTAATTACAGGAACAACAAAAGCCTTGCTCATAGATCTGTCAAACAAAATTGAATGGTATGACAATCCTGATAAATGGCTCCGGGAAATAATTTATGATAAGATCGGGAACAGGAAGTTGATTATAACCGCAACCCATAATCACGGTGACCATTTGGGTATGCTGCCTGCTTTTGCAGATGATCCTCACGCTGAATTTTGGGTTCCCCGGGCGGATTTTTCTGCTGACCGGGATCTCTTCCCTTCAGAGAGGACCGTTTATTTTGAAGCAGGTGCTTCATTGGACCTGGGAGGTCAAAAAATTGTAGAAACATTTTTATTGCCGGGTCACACAAAGGGATCCACCCTGTTCTTCCTGAAAAATGAAAACATTGTGTTTACTGGAGATGCTTTGGGATCGGGAGGCGGCCTGTGGCTTTTTGATTACGAGAGTTTTGACAGGTTTAGTTTGAATTTTCGCTCTTTTATGGAATATATCGGTGATCCCGGCAACAATATATCAGAAGAAGAGTTGACTTTGTGGGGAGGTCATTCCTGGCAAAAAGGATCTTTGAACAAATTGGGCAAAGAATACCTGGATCATATGGCAGTTCTCCTGGAACAAATAGCTGCCGGGGTGGCAGAATGCACACCTTATAGTACTTTCATACCCTCCTTAAATGCAAATTTCAGGTACAAAACGGCAGTTATTACCTGGAACAGGGAATCAGCAGTCCGCTATGTAGAAGAAAAACGTTTCCCTCCCGGGAATGATTTTATTGGGAAAGGGCCCACACATAAGGACGATAATATGGAATTGATCCGTTTGCTGGATCATTATACTTTTCCTGGAATTGATCCGCAGGTAGGAGATATGCAGTATTACCTTTATGATCCGGTAGCCCACGGAGCCGATCCGGAAAAAGACTATCCCCTGATTGTCGTCTTTCACGGAGCTGCCAACGGCCTGGAAGGGGTAATGTGTGCCGCTTATACGGATTTTGTAGTATATGCGGGAAGGGGGTACCAGGAAAAGCTGGGAGGTGCTTATATATTGTTCCCCAAAGCAAACGAATATTTTGACACCACTACCGGTGGTCAGCAGTTGCCCAAAGGTACATGGATGACAAAAGATGAAAAAACCGAAACCTCTATATATATTCCGACCCTTGAATCTTTGATCAGGGACGTAACAAAACAACACAAGATAGATAAGGACCGTGTAATTGTTGGCGGCACATCAGCAGGCGGGTATATGACATGGCGCTTTATGGCGGCTTGTCCCGACCTGATCCGGGGCGCATTCCTGGTTGCTCCAGCTGACAACCCTTCTTTGGAAGAGATGAAGATGTATGAACAAAAAGGAATACACATCTGGGTCATTCACGGGAAAAAAGATGAAATATGTCCCTATAATATCTTTACAGGTCCTGTAAGACCGTTGCTGGAACAGATCGCCAATGTTCGGGTTACTGTTCTTGAAAACGTACGTTACGGGGACGGGGGCCTGGTACGTATGGAAGTAAGAGGCAGTGAAATGGGACAGCACCTGCCCGTTTTCTGCGTGGGTGCAAACATGATCTATGATAACGGTTTGCCTTATGACCCGCGCTTTCCTGATGGGTTTACCGGGTGGATAAACTTTGTTTTTAGTAATGATTAAAACTATAATTTTTGATTTGGGCGGGGTCATTATCAACATTGACCGGGAACGTTCCGTGGCTGCATTTCAGGATCTGGGCCTGAAAAACGCCTCTTCTTACCTGGATTGTTATAAACAAAAGGGGTTTTTTCTGGAATTGGAAGACGGACGAATTGATGCCAGCGGTTTTTGTTCGGAGTTAAGCCGTTTGTGCGGAAAAACCATAACCTGTGAGCAGGCTTCGCATGCCTGGTTGTCCATTATAAAGGATGTCCCCGCGGAAAGGCTCTCTTTTCTTGAATCATTGAGAAAACAGTTCCGGGTATGCCTGTTAAGCAATACAAATCCTTTTATTATGGACTGGGCAGCCAATCCGGATTTTTGCGGGACCGGGCATTCCCTTAATGCATACTTTGATCATCTTTTTCTGTCTTACAAAATACGCTGTGTAAAACCCGATGCGGCCATTTTTGAAAAAGTACTTGCTACACTGAATGAAAAACCCGCTGAGATCCTGTTTATTGATGACGGGCAGGCGAACATACTAATGGGGCAAAAGCTTGGTATGAAAACATTTATGCCGGTCAACGGAGCAAACTGGATACCCGGTATTCAGAAACTGTTGGCAAATTCCGTCACAAGTCTGAATAAATCCAGATAACGGTTGGAATATATATGAGGGTAGTCATCCAGTGGGGTGTGATAAACCGAGTAGGCATCCCCGTCTACCATAATATATAATGCGGGAACTTTGTTGATGGCAAACGGGTAATGGTCACTGTCATTGGAAAGCGGATGCTGTTCTATGGTTCCGAAAAGGTTTAACCGGCTGTTTATCTGGCGAAAACGCAGCAGATTTTCTTCACCTTCCGGTCCGGTCTCCACAAATAAACGGTCTCCGTTATCAGCCACCATATCCAGGTTGATGACCTGCAGCGTTTTTTCCAACGGAACAACGGGGTTCTCCGTGTAAAAACTTGATCCCAGAAGGTTGTTCTCTTCAGCGGCAGCTGCTATAAAAATATATGTCAGATCAGGTCTGTTCTCAGGCTTGGCATAATAACTTGCCAGGGTCAGCAGGAAAGCCGTTCCGGATGCATTGTCATTGGCTCCGGGATAAAAAACATCTTTACCGAAATGTCCCAGGTGATCGTAGTGGGCTATAAAAACAATGCAGGAATCTTTACGGTCACTCCCCGGAAGCAGTGCAATAACATTGGAGGAAGTATAATTTTCTATCCATTTCCTGTCAAAGCGAACGGTTATAGTTTTTGCGTTCTCCGGGAATCGGGGGCTTACCCATATCACGGGTACAGGTTGCATTTTCCCGCTGCGGGATTTGAAAAACGGAGGCTGTCCGTCACGTATCATAATAAATCCTGCCACAGGCATTGTGTATAGAACCTCGGGTGCGATTCCCAGGTATTGGTATACCAGGTCAAATTGTAAGACAATGTAGGAATCTTTGAACCTCCCGGTTTCAAGTAAGGGCAGCAGACGTTCCGGATTGTGATCTTCTTTGGAAATATACTCCAAATGGTAAGAGCCTTTTTGTGAGGGAGAAAATTCGCGGACAATAAAATCTGTGCCGGGGACCATTTCAGAACCGTCCAGGCTCATTTCCATTTTTTTGTGGAAAACATTCACGCCGTAAGAAAAAGGTTGCAGGTATCCGTCTTTCAGAGCCGGTTCAATACCTTCAATGCTTTTAAATTGCCGGACCAGGAACCTCGCCGCTTTTTTATCACCATTCTTAAAATCGGAGCGGCCTTCGTATTTTTCAGAAGACAATTCCCGGATGACACTCCTGTAGTGTACAGGGTCTTGCGCCATTAAGAAACTTCCGGTTAGAAGCAGAAGCGTGATTATGCCAGTTATTCTATGTTTCATGGAGACAAAGATATATCTTTGCGGCTTATTTATGATACATTCCATCTTTTTTGACATTGACGGCACACTGGTAAGTTTTAAAACACATTCAGTATCCGGGTCTGCCGCAAAAGCGATCAAAGCGTGCCAGGCAAAGGGCATCAAAATTTTTTTGTGCACGGGCAGGCCAAAAGTACTGGTTCAGGATTTCACGCACCCCCAAATGGGCAATATTCATTTTGACGGAGTTGTGGCACAAAACGGTTGTTATTGTGCAACGGGGGATGGAACGGTAATATACCAGAGCAATATAGACGGTAAAGATATCTGGGCACTTGTGCATTACCTGGAGAAAAATGAACCTTTTCCTGTTTCGCTTATGACGCGGGACAGGGTTTATATCAATTATATCAATCAGGATGTCAAAGATCTGTCTGAATTTCTTGGAGTGGATCTTCCCGTAATTCGCCCATTGCAAACCGTGGAAGAAGATGTTATGCAGGTTAATATATACGGGGATCTGCAACTGGAAGAGAAGATCATGAAAGAAGTCTTCACAAATTGTGAGTCCAGCCGGTGGCATCCACATTTTGCCGATGTGACCCCTAAAGGGAACAGCAAAAAAACGGGCATTGAAAAGATCCTGAAACATTTTAACCTGGACCGTGAAGGGACAATGGCATTCGGAGACGGAGGCAATGACGTTCCCATGCTGGAATACGTACAAGTGGGTGTCGCCATGGGAAACTCGGATGATCCCAAGGTTCTTGAGGCGGCTTCACACATAGCCCCTTCAGTAGATGACGACGGCATTGCAAGGTTTTTACACTCCTTTTTTCTACATTTGTGACTATGAAACGATTGGCATTGATTGTACTTGCGATCGCAGCGTTCGCCTGTACAGAAAAACAAGTCCGGACCATATCTCCGGAGGCAGATATTGTTATGGATCGGTTGCAAAAGGCAGCCGCTGACAACCAGTTCTTTTTTGGTCAGGAAGATTATCCGTTTTACGGGTACTCCTGGGAATACGAAGAAGGCAGGGGAGATGTGAAAGAAGTATGTGGCAGTCATCCTGCCGTATTGGGCTGTGATCTGGGGCATATTGAACTGGGAGATGATAAAAACCTGGACGGAGTGCCTTTTGATGTGATGCGTCAGGCTATTAAGGATCACTATCTGGCAGGAGGAATCGTTACGATCAGTTGGCATATACGCAATCCTGTCACTTCTTCCAACGCCTGGGATACCTCTGACAATACAGTTGTGGCTTCGGTTCTGGAAGGAGGATCACACCATGAAATGTTCCTGGGCTGGCTTGAAAAAGCGGCTCTTTTCCTGGAATCGCTTACCCTGGAAGACGGTACAAAAATACCTGTAATCTTCCGCCCCTGGCATGAGCATACCGGATCCTGGTTCTGGTGGGGGAGAAAGATCTGTTCAACCCAGGAATACATCTCTTTGTGGAAATTGACGGTCGATTATATGAAAAACCGCGGGCTGGACAACCTGATAATGGCTTTTTCTCCCAATTACGGAGGGTTGACCGAACAGGTTTATATGGAAAGGTATCCGGGTGATGATTATGTAGATATTCTGGGCCTTGATGCTTACGGGGACGGACCGGAATTTTTAGAAGTGTTGCGCAATGAACTGACCATGGTCTCACGCCTTGGCAAACAACACAACAAACAGATAGCACTTACCGAATGCGGTATGGGAGGTTTGGGCAATCCTGAATGGTTTACTCAGATCATACTTAAAGCAGCAGAGGATATTCCAATTACCTATTTATTGGTATGGCGTAATGCTCCTGAATATAAAATGCCCAATCACATCTTTGCCCCCTATCCCGGACATGCTTCTGTGGATGATTTTATTCAATTTTTCCAGGATCCCAGGACTCTTTTCCTAAACGATTGAAAAGCCCGATATGCGTAGAATAATCATTCTGTTTACGATCCTGGCTGTTGCCGGGATACAGGGGGCAACAGCCCAGAATCTTCAATTGCATTACAAGACAGGACAATGGCTGTATCCGGATTCGCTTGGCAGCGATGCCCGCATACTAAGTACGGCTGAAATGTTTCATGTAGATGCCTGGGGAGACACCTTTTTTTTCATAGATATGACCTATACTCCACAGGGTATCAATTACGCGTATTGGGAAATTGCACGTAACTTGAGATTTTGGGATGTTCCGGTTGCCTTACATCTGGAATACAACGGAGGGTTATTGGGCAACAGCTTATTCAACAATGCTTATATGGCGGGGGTGAGTTATGCTTTTGCCTCCCGGGACGGCACCAAAAACATTTCGGTGGCACTGATGTACAAATACATTCAGGGTTTGCCAAAACCATCCAATTACCAGTTTACAACTGTGTGGGGAATGGATTTTGCCGGAGGAAAATGTACTTTTGCCGGATTCCTGGATTTCTGGAGGCAATCAGGGACTTATGTCCTGCTTTCACAACCGCAGTTCTGGGTCAACTTGAATGCATTTAAGGGTGTTGACGATGATTTTGGGCTGAGTTTGGGTACAGAAATTGAATTGAGCAGCAATCTGTTTTACCGTGGATTCTATATAGTGCCTACGATTGCCGCAAAATGGACTTTCCGCTAACCGGGTAAGATCATTTCATTACTTCCCTGATCTCTTCAACAGTAACGGGTAACCGTTTACTGCCCAGCAACCTGTATCCGTCGTTTGTAATTAGCACGTCGTCTTCAATGCGGATCCCTCCAAATTCATAGAGGGGTTCGCATTTTTCAAAATTGATGAATTCCGCGTTGTGGCCTTCAGCTTTCCACATTTCCAAAAGAGTAGGAATAACATAAAAACCCGGCTCTACTGTCATAACATTGCCTGGTTCCAGAACGCGTCCCATACGCAATGATTTGAGGCCAAACTGGGGACTGCGGGAAACGGTGTTGTCGTATCCCACAAACTGTTCTCCCAGGTCTTCCATGTCGTGGACGTCAAGTCCCATATTATGTCCCAGTCCGGTAGGCCAGAATGCGGCGTGTGCTCCAGCGGCAACCGCCCGGGCGGTATCTCCTTTCATCAGACCCAATTGTTTCAGTCCGTCGGTTATTATGTGAGCCGAAGCCAGGTGTACATCTTTGAAAGACACTCCCGGAGCGCACATACTAATGCAATGGTTGTTTGCTTTCAGAACCAGGTTGTACAGGTCTTTCTGAATTCCTGTAAATTCTCCGCTTACAGGGATGGTACGTGTAAAATCACTACAATAATGACTTGGCAGTTCTGCTCCGGCATCCATCAGCAATAACCGGCCTTTGGTTAAGATCTGATGGTGTGAGTGTCCGTGCATTACTTCTCCGTTTTGGGTAAGGATGATAGGGAACGAGGGCATGTAACCCCCGCTTACGGCAATTCCTTCCATGATGCCGGCCAGTTCCTGTTCTACCATACCCGGTTTGGCCATGTTCATTGCAGTATAGTGCATGGCGTAGCCCAGATCACAAGCCCGGTCTATTTGAGCGATCTCCTCGGGTTGTTTGATCATACGCATACTGACTATGGCACGTATCAAGGCTTCGGACGCTGCTTCTTTCTGTTGACCGGGATGAATTCCCAGCATATCCATCAATTCAATCATATTGTCCCCTCTGTAGGGTGGCAAAAAATGAATGGGACGTCCTTTCTTTTTTTCTCCCGATATATAAGTTGATAATGAACCACGTGGTTTGGTCTGATTTACCCCTATCCTTTCTGCTTTTTCCTGCATGCCGGGAAGCGGCCCGGTCCATACCACGTCGTCCAGGCTGACATCGTCTGCAAAAAGTATTTCACGGCCCGTTTCGAAATCAATAACTGCGGCCAGATCGGGTTCATCCAACCCGAAGTAATACAAAAAGTTGCTGTCCTGCCGGAAATGATAGGTGTTTCCCGTGTAATTACAGGGAGCTTCATGGTTGCCCATAAAAAGGCCGATCCCTTTATTCAATTTTGATTTTAATGTCTGACGGCGTTGTTTGTAAATATCGGTTGAAAACATAACAGTTGATTTTTTCTCAAAGATAGCAAAAACTCACTTACCTTTGTGGCATGTTGCCTACATCAAGGAAAGAACTGGACAAGCTGGGATACGCCAATGTGGATATAATCCTGTTTTCGGGGGACGCTTATGTGGACCATCCCTCCTTTGGGCCTGCCGTCATAGGTCGTGTCCTGGAAGCGCAGGGGTACCGTGTTGCATTGGTCCCACAGCCTAACTGGAGGGATGATCTGAGGGATTTTAAAAAGCTGGGCGAACCCCGCTTGTTTTTTGGCGTGACTGCCGGCAATATGGATTCCATGGTCAATCATTATACGGCTGCCAAACGTTTGAGAAGCAATGATGCTTATACGGCTGAAGGAAGACCCGGCATGAGACCTGACTATGCTGTTACGGTTTATAGCCGGATTCTAAAAAAACTTTACCCGGATGTCCCTGTGATCATAGGAGGAATAGAGGCTTCTCTCAGACGACTTACGCATTATGACTATTGGTCGGATTCCCTGATGCCTTCCGTGCTGGTTGATTCAGGAGCTGATTACCTGGTATACGGAATGGGAGAACGTCCCATCATCCGGCTGGCTCAATTGTTAAGAAATAATGCATCTTCAAAGGAACTCCGGGAAATCCCGCAAATAGCCTATATAGCTGCGACAACCAAAGAGATCCCCGCTTTATCCCGACAGATCTTGTACCTGCCTTCCCATGCTGCCTGCCAAAAAAGCCGGAAGGTGTTTGCAGAACATTTTAAAATTATTGAGAAACAGGCTAATACATCCAACGCTCCTGTTCTGGCTGAACCTATGGATACTCAAGACGGCCCTGTAGTAGTGGTTAATCCTCCGTTTCCGGTTATGAGTACTGAAGAAATTGATAGGGTGTACGACTTGCCTTTTACTTACCGGGCGCATCCCCGGTATAAAGGGAAAACTATTCCTGCGCTGGAAATGATCCGGTTTTCAGTTTGTTTACACAGAGGTTGCTTTGGAGGTTGCAGTTTTTGTACCATTGCGGCTCACCAGGGGAAACAGATAGCTTCCAGATCCCGCGAATCCGTTTTAGGAGAAGTGGAACATCTGATTAAAATGGGCGAATACAAAGGCCATATCACGGATCTGGGTGGCCCGACAGCCAACATGTACGGGATGCAGGGAATCAATCAGAAAATCTGCGATACATGCAGTCGGACATCATGCATATATCCTTCAATATGCGGGAACCTGGATGTTTCACATGCACAGTTGCTGGATTTGTATCAGGCAGTAAGGAACTTGCCCGGGGTGAAAAAAGTAACCATTGGGAGCGGAATACGCTACGATCTTTTTCTTGATGAGAAAGGCTATAGAAACGACGAAGGAAAACGATACTTCAAAGAACTGTTGAAATACCATGTGTCCGGCAGACTGAAAGTAGCCCCCGAGCATACACGGGACAATGTATTGCAATTTATGCACAAGCCTTCATTTGAACTATACAAAGTCTTGGCAGATGCTTTCAGACAAGAAATTCGACAGACAGGAGATAAGCTGCAACTAATTCCATATTTTATTTCTTCTCATCCGGGCTGTACACAACATGATATGGATTTGCTTACTTCTGAATTCCGGAAAGCAAAAATCCACGTTGAACAGGTGCAGGATTTTACACCCACACCCATGACCAAATCTTCTGTTATGTTTTATACCGGACTTGTACCTGACGATGGTACTAAGGTTTTTGTGGAAAGGGATCAACAAAAAAAAGCCCTCCAAAAGAAGAGCTTTTTTCGTAGGTAACATCAATCTTAATAGCCCGGGTTTTGTTGTGAACGAATGGCTTCGTTCGCGTTCATCTCATCTATGGAAATGGGCAGAATGATTTTATAAAATGACCGGTCAACGGTGTTTTCACGGTGTGTGATTACCACGGAAGGATAAATGAAATCATCGTTGAAAGTAATGGTCTTGTTCAGACGGATCATGTCAAAGAAACGATGTCCTTCGGCAAACAATTCTTTGCTTCTTTCATCCAGGATCATGTCCACCGTAACATTGGCAGCAGTGGCAGGCTCCAGGTTGGGAGAACGTTTGCGGATCGCATTTAGGTATGTGGCGGCTTTTTCCTTGTTTCCTGTTCCCAGGGCAGCCTCTGCAGCAATCAGGTAAACTTCCGAAAGACGAATGATTTTAACATTCACGGCTGTACTGGAACCTTTTCCGTCACCAACAAGGCCTACGCTTCCACTGTATTTGTAGCAGGAACCGTAACGGTATTCACCTGTGTCAAAATACGATTCGTCGTAATCCATAACACCCCAGCGTACATCGTCGGGATCCTGGTCCATTCTTGCGATCCAGTAATCACTGGCCATGAACCAGCCCATGGCGGATGTAGATCCGTGGGTTCTGCGGCGGAGGTAGAATCCCAGAGATGAGGTTCCCAGGTCACCTTCGCCCTGCAACATAGCCAGTTCAAAGATCGATTCCTTGTTAAATTGAGAAGTCCAGGAACCAACCCATTCTGCATTGCTGTACAAACTGTATACGTTCGAATTGATAACAGTTTCAGCTGCTGTAAGCGCAGCGGAGTAATTCTCCATATACAGGTTGACGCGTGCCTGGATGGCCATATTGCCGTAATAGTTTACGTAACCGTTGGTTTTTGTCTTTTGCAACAAGGGAGCCGCGTCTGTCAGATCTTTCATGATCTGTGTATAGACGGCTTCAACCGTTGCCCTGGTAGGTTGCGATGAGGCATCCAGCGGTTCCAGGACAAGGGGAACTCCCAATGCGGTTTTATCCATATCATAAGGTTTGCCGTAAAGACGTACCAGGTCAAAATACATCAGCGCCCGGAGTGTAAGAGCCTGGCCCTTATACCTTTCCAGATCGCTTGATATACTTCCCTCAGCTGCGATTTTGTCAATATTGATCAGCAGGTTGTTTACCTGGGCAAGGCAATGGTAAATCTGGCTCCAGAAACCTGAATAAGAACCAGAAGAAGGAGAATGGTTGAATGTATAGAGTCCGTCCAGGCCCCTACCCTGGGAGCGAAGGGCAAAATCACCGCCTTTGGCATCTCCGTACATAAAAAAGTTACGACCATAATAATTGTACGATGTCATCTTGCTCATAATACCATTCATAATCACTTTGGCATCGGCCGCAGTGGTAATGGATGTTTCAGCGGCTGCAGAGTTGCTGGGCTTAACGTCCAGAAATCCTTCACAAGATACGGTCAGAACAACGCAAATTGCTGCAAGTAAAATATTTATCTTTTTCATAGTGTTGTTCATTTATCATTAAAAACTAAATTCCAAACCGAAGGTGAAGGTTCTGCCCAACGGGATTTCCCATCCCCTGGATCCGAATTCATTCACTTCGGGGTCGTATTCCTTATGGGCTGCCAATGTCCAGAGATTGTTTCCGTTGAAGAATACACGCGCATTCTGGACGTTCACCTTGCTGGTCAGTGAGCGGGGCAGGGTATAGGCAACAGATACGTTCTTAAGCCTTAAGAAATCAGCCTTGTTCATGTGACGGCTGCTCTTCTGGTTCACATCTTCCATGTCTATGGCTATACGCTGGGGATACATAGCTGTTTTATTATCCGGTGTCCAGCGGTTGTCGTAGCAATACTGTGACATAATACGTTCCCAGTAGTAACCGTCATCGTTCACGTCACGACCGACGGCATTGTATGTGTAACCACCGATCTTGTATATGAAACTCAAGGCAACGGTAAATCCTTTCCAGCTGACATCTGTGTTGATCCCTCCAAAGAAATCGGGATGTGCGCTACCCAGGATTACTTCATCAGCTTTGGAATAAGAATAAGTTGCAGGACGTCCGTCAACAGTCAGATCGGCAGCTGAGTCGTTATTCAGAAACCATACATTGCGACCTGTTTCATCCTCCACGCCGGCCCATTCAAGTCCGTAAAAAGCCAGGGTGGATTCACCTTCACGATAAATGAATTTTGCCCGTGCATCTCCTCCGGTAGGATCGTACCATACAATGTCTTGTCCATCATATAGCTTGGTAACCGTGGAACGGATCCAGGATCCTGTCAGACCGGCACTCCAACGGAGATCGTTAGTCCGGATGATGTCTCCGCTCAATTCGATTTCCACACCGTGGTTGTTGATCTCTCCAATGTTTTTCAAGGTAGAGGAAAAACCGGTAACCGTAGAAATGGGAACACTTTGCAACAGGTCTTTGGAATCCCTGTTAAAGTATTCAACCGTACCGCTTAAACGGTTGTTGAACAATCCGAATTCCAAAGCGAGGTTGTATGTGTAACTGGTTTCCCAGGAAAGGTTTGCGTCAGCAATGTTGGCCACACCGCCACCGGGATCTTCCATGTATTTGTTTCCGTAGGAAGTCAAGGCACGCCATCCGTAATTGGAAGAAGGAAGTGTACCGTTAACCCCGTAGGATGCTCTTAAACGTAAATCACTGATCTGAGGAATGTTTTTCATGAAAGCCTCGTTGGTGATTCTCCAGGAACCGGCAACAGACCAGAAATTCCCCCAGCGGGTATTGGACCCTAAACGGGAAGATCCGTCACGACGGAACGATCCGGAAAGGTAATACCTGCCGTCGTAACTGTATTCTGCACGGGACAGGAGAGAAAGCATGGTGCTTCCCCAATAGTAGGCGCTGGCATCCAATACACCGGCAGTGGCTACTGTGTGCAGGGCACTTGTAGGAAGATTTTCTCCGGTAGCACGTTGGTAATCCACCTGGTTGTCTTCAGCTTCCCAACCCACTAAGAGATTGACTGTGTGTTTGTCAGCGAATTCCTTGTCGTAATTCAAGGTTGTTGAAGACACGATCTTTTGTACGTTGGTGGACATTTCGTGTACCCTTCCGTTTACGCTCGAAGCACTGAAGTGATTGGCACTCCAGTATAGATGATCCCGGGTCTGGGTGTTGTCAAATGACAATACCGATTTAAGAACCAGATCCGGCATGAATTTAACGGTTAATGTCTCGTTGGCAGACAAACGCAAAACATTGGATTCATTATCCCATTCGTTGTCGTAATACACCTGGTTGTAAGCATAACTTCCGTAACGTGCCGTCCAGGGATCCCCGGTTTTGTAATCTGTAGGCCAGTACAAAGGCCACAACAGGTTACGAGACTGCATGAAGTAGTTGGAGCCTGTACTGCGGGTGTCATTAAATCCGTGTTGTACGTTATTGGCAAGATTGATGTTGGTTGTAAACTCAATCATTTTGCCTACTTTCTGATTCACGTTCACACGACCTGCTATACGGCTGAAATCGTTGAATGTGCTCCGACCCTGCTCCTTGGTGTAGGACAATGAAGAATAATAACTTGTACGGTCACTGGCACCGCTGACAGACAGATCGTACGTCTGGTAGACGGCTGTACGGAACAGCACGTCATCCCAATTGAAGTACTTGCCTTCGCGGTTCTCGATACCGTCTGTCATACCCAATATTTTGAGTGAGTTAACCGTATGGTCATCGGCGGTGAAATAATACCCGTGTTTGTTGAAACGATTGTTCAACTGGGCCAGGGCCGAGGCACTTGAGGCTTCGTCTGATTTTCCCCCGTACTTGCCGGCGTTCCAGAAGTTTTCGTAATACAGTTCAACCTGCTGTTCGGGACTGGCAATATCAAAGTTTGTGGTGGCAAAAGAAGGAGTTACCCCTACCGATGCCTTAAAATTTACTACCGGTTTTCCCAGCTGTCCCGATTTGGTTGTTATAAGGATTACCCCGTTGGCGGCACGTGATCCGTACAAGGCGGATGCTGCTGCGTCTTTCAGGACGGTTATTGATTCAATATCCTGCGGGTTCAAAGTGCTCATTACATTGTTCGTGGCATAGATGTATCCGCTCATTTGCCCGGTGTTACCCGAAACTACGGGAACTCCGTCCACTACATAAAGCGGTTCGTTGGACGCGTTCATGGAACCGATACCGCGTACACGTATGCTTGATACTGCACCTGCTTGTCCGGAATTGGTGGTGATCTGCATCCCTGCCACTTTTCCGTTCAGTGCATTTTCAAATGAAAGTGTGGGGACGTCTTTGATGTCATCACTTCTTACCACTGAGGCTGCACCTGTGTATGTTCCTTTTCTGGCAGTTCCGTAAGCGACCACCATTACTTCTTCCAGGGCGAGGGCATCAGGTGTCATAGTTACATTGACCACATTCCTGCCGTTAACAGGCACCTCTACGGTAGTATAGCCAATGTAAGAAAGTACAAGCACTGCATTTTCAGGGCAACGTTCCAGGACGAAATTCCCGTCAATGTCAGTGTTCGTTCCGAGTCCTCTTTCTCCCTGAATAAGAATCGTTACAAAGGGAAGAGGAGAACCGTCTTCTGAAGAAGTTACCTTGCCGGTAACCCTTGTTTGTGCAAAAGCAGTTGTTGCTATCAAGACTGCCAGCACAAAGAAAATTGATTTCTTCATGAAAATTTGGTTAGGTTAGTATTAAGGGTTTATAATTAAAAGTTACAACGCTCACTCACAAAGATAAAAAACAATTTTCACAGAACAAGAGGTGTTTGCTTTTAATTCTTACTAAATAAAGGTATTTTTGTCACAAAATATCATTTAAAAATACTTTATGTACATACATACTATTTCTTCTTCCCCGGTAGGGCTCAATGCATTGGAAAAGATCTTATCCGGTGATGTGCGATTGGAATTATCCCCCGATTCAATGGATTGTATAGCCGCGTGCAGGGATTTCCTTGACAACAAAATGCGAGTTCCGGGAGAATTGATATACGGAGTAAACACCGGATTCGGAGCTTTGTACAACGTAGCCATAGGGACGCGCGAACTGGAACAGCTCCAGAAAAACCTGGTCATGTCTCATGCCTGCGGAGTGGGAGACCAGGTTCCCAAAGAAATAGTAAGGCTTATGCTTTTTCTGAAGATACAGTCCCTTTCGTACGGTTATTCCGGAGTACAGCCTGAAACGGTAATACGATTAATGGACTTTTTCAATCAGGGAATTTATCCTGTAGTATATGAACAGGGTTCACTGGGAGCTTCGGGGGATCTGGCCCCGTTGGCACATTTATCGTTGCCGTTGATAGGTCTTGGAGAAGTGGATTACCAGGGGCAGCGAATGACCGGTGAAGAACTGAATCGGATGATGGGATGGGCCCCCATCAATTTACAATCGAAAGAAGGATTGGCTCTGTTGAACGGAACACAATTCATGTCTGCTTACGGATTGTATTCGTTGATGCAGGCAAGAAGACTATCACAACAGGCCGACATGATCTGTGCCCTGTCTCTGGATGCTTACGATGGAAGAATTGAGCCATTTACTGAAGATGTTCATCGGGTGCGTCCTCATGAGGGTCAGATTTCGACTGCAGCACAAATACGAAAATACCTGGAAGGAAGTGAATTGATTACCAGGCAAAAAGAACACGTTCAGGATCCTTATTCTTTCCGCTGTACCCCCCAGGTGCACGGAGCCACTAAAGATTGCATTGAGTATGTAACCAAGGTCCTTGTAACGGAAATGAATTCGGCGACGGACAATCCCACCGTATTTCCCGGTCTGGACAAGATCGTATCTGCCGGTAATTTTCACGGACAACCGTTGGCCCTGGCCCTGGATTTCCTGGCAATTGCAATAGCTGAACTGGGAAATATTTCTGAGCGCAGAACCAATCAACTGGTGCTTGGCAAACGGGGGCTGCCTCCTTTCCTGGTGGCCAAACCCGGTCTGAACAGCGGCTTTATGATCCCTCAATATACAGCCGCATCCATTGTAAGTCAGAACAAACAATTGTGTACGCCTTCATGTGTTGATTCCATAGATTCTTCGCAGGCACAGGAAGATCATGTAAGTATGGGTGCCAATTCTGCCCTTAAATGCTACAGAGTGATGAATAATGTACAACGCGTATTAGCCATTGAATTGTTCAATGCCTCCCAGGCACTGGAGTTCAGGAGACCTGCCCGTACTTCTCCCCGGCTGGAAAAGCTGGTAACCGCTTTTCGCCGGCACGTTCCTTTTGTGGAAGATGATACGGTACTTTACCCTTATATGCACGAAGCTGAAAATTTTTTGAAAAATGAGTGGTATACTGATTGAAAATATTAGGCAACTCGTACAGGTAAGGCAAGCTGCTCAAGACAAAGACCGCCTGTTATGTGCCGGTGCAGATATGGATCGGCTCCCGTGTCTGGATAATGCGTGGCTGTACATCAAAGACGGTCTGATAGACGGATTCGGTCCTATGGATACATGTCCCTATAAGGAGGATGTTCCGGTTGGAACAAAGATCATAGATGCTACCGGAAGGTGTGTGTTTCCTTCGTTTTGCGACTGCCACACCCACCTTGTGTTTGCAGGCAGCCGCGAACAGGAATTCTCGGACAAAATCCGCGGACTGACCTACAGGGAAATTGCGGCACGCGGAGGCGGGATCCTGAACTCGGCAAGTCTGCTTCAAAATACCACTGAAGATGAATTGTACCGCCAAACTCTTGAACGGGCCAAAGAACTGATCCGTTTTGGCACAGGTGCCGTAGAGATCAAAAGCGGCTACGGGCTTACTGTGGAAGATGAACTGAAAATGTTGCGGGTGGTTCGCAGAATAGGAGAAGAAACGCCATTGACGGTGAAAGCCACTTTTTTGGGAGCTCATGCCGTTCCCCGGAAATACAAAGGCAGGCAGTCTGAATACGTAGATCTTATTGTGGAAGAAATGATCCCCCGGGTGGCACAGGAGAACCTGGCTCAGTATGTTGATGTTTTTTGTGAAACCGGGTTTTTTACAGTGGCCGATACGGAAAGGATTTTAACAGCTGCCCTGAAACACGGATTGCGTCCCAAAGTACATGCCAACCAGATGGATTTCTCCGGAGGCGTACAGACAGGGGTGGCTTACGGGGCCATAACAGTAGATCACCTGGAACATACAGGCCCTGAAGAATGGGATATTCTGGCAGAGTCCGGCACCGTCCCCGTTTTGTTACCGGGGTCCACGTTTTACCTGGAAATGGATTATGCCCCGGCCCGGGAAATGATCTCCCGCGGATTACCAATAGCTTTAGCCTCCAATTACAATCCCGGATCCTGTCCGGCGGGGAACCTTCAGTTTATGATGCTGCTGGGCTGCCTGAAAATGAAAATGACACCGGCGGAAGCGCTCAATGCCGTCACCCTTAACGGGGCACATGCCATGGATCTTTCTTTCAACCTGGGATCCATAGCCGTAGGTAAAATTGCCAATGTGTTTATAACAAAACCCATGCCTTCGTATGAGTTTTTTATTTATGCATTTACAAGTCCTTTAGTAGAAACAACCATTTTGAACGGAATAATTACAGAATTATGATTTTTTCATTATCACAACAATTTACAACTTTATTGGGATTATTGACCATAGTGCCTTCCGGCCACGGAGCCGTCTGTTTTATGCTGGAAGAAACGATCATTTATGTAGATCCCTATTCGGCAACAACAGATTACAGTAAGTATCCCAAAGCCGACATTATCTTTTTTACACACGATCACCAGGATCATTACGATGTGAAAGCCCTGGAACACCTGGTTACCTCGCAAACCGTTTTTGTAGGGCCTGAATGTATGGAACAGCATTTAAAACTTAAGAAAACGCTCAGAAACGGGGACACCTTTACCTGGGAGGGTATTGAAATAGAAGCCGTGCCTGCTTATAATATCATCAACAAAAGACAAGATGGAAATCCCTACCATCCAAAAGGTTACGGGAATGGATACATTTTCACGTTCGGGGATTTCAAAGTGTACCTTGCCGGCGACACGGAACTGATCCCGGAAATGGAAACCTACGGACCTGTAGATGTGGCCATATTACCCAAAAACCTTCCCTATACAATGAGTGATGATCAGTTTATACAGGCTGTCAAATTGATTGGAGCCCGGGTCGTGTATCCGGTTCATTATTTTGAACTGGATAAGGAAAAACTGGAAAAGGCAGTGGGGGAAGAAGTAAGATTGATATACCAATAGCTATATGAAAATAATTGAATGTGTACCGAACTTTTCCGAAGGAAGGGATAAGCAGGTCATTGCCCGCATAGCCGATGCCATATCTTCAGTAGAAGGCGTCAAATTGTTGAACGTGGATCCGGGTCAGGCAACAAACCGTACCGTAATGACTTTTGCCGGGGAGCCCGAGACCGTGATCGAAGCCGCGTTTCAGGCAATAAAAACGGCTGCCGGTTGCATTGATATGCGCAGGCATCACGGAGAACACCCCAGGATAGGGGCTACCGATGTTTGTCCTTTGATCCCTGTTTCCGGCGTAACAATGGAAGAAACGGTTGAATATGCAAGGGAGCTGGCCCGCAGGGTGGGAGAAGAATTGGAGATTCCCGTCTATTGTTACGAAGAAGCCGCTTTTAGTGACAAACGCAAGAATCTGGCAGTATGCCGGGCAGGGGAATACGAAGGATTACACGCGAAACTTGAAGATCCCGAATGGAAACCGGACTTCGGTCCTGCCGCATTTACAGAGCGGACAGCTTCTACCGGGTTAACTGTTATTGGTGCCCGGGATTTTCTGATCGCAGTCAATTTTAACCTCAATACGACATCTGTCCGCAGGGCCAATGCCGTATCTTTTGACGTCCGCGAAAAAGGCCGGAAAGTCATTGCGGACGGAACAGAAAGCTGGCAACCCGGGACCCTTATGCATTGCAAGGCCATTGGCTGGTTTATTAAGGAGTACGGTATTGCCCAGGTATCCATGAACCTTACCAACATCCGGGTTACTCCTTTACACGTAGCTTTTGACGAGGTATGCGACAAGGCGGCCCGGCGCGGAATGCGGGTTACCGGAACAGAGCTGGTGGGACTGGTTCCAAAAAGCGCGCTGGTGGATGCCGGAAAGTATTTCTTGAAAAAACAACAACGCTCACTCGGACTGCCCGAAGAAGAAATTATTCGGATAGCTGTTAAATCCATGGGATTGGAAGATTTGGGACCGTTTGATCCTAAAACAAAAATCCTGGAATACCTTTTGGAAGAGAAAACTACCGGAAAGAGCCTTTGTGCATTGACCTGCAGGGAATTTGCACTGGAAACGGCCTCAGAATCACCGGCTCCGGGTGGTGGTTCTGTTTCAGCATATATGGGAGCCCTGGGAGCCTCGCTGGGAACGATGGTGGCCAATCTTTCCTCGCACAAACGCGGCTGGGATGAAAAATGGGAGTATTTTTCCCTTTGGGCCCAGAAGGGGCAGGCGCTTCTTGCCGAGTTGCTTCACCTGGTGGATGAAGACACCCTGTCTTACAATAAGGTAATGGAAGCCTTTTCCCTTCCACTGGACACCGAGGCAGAGAAAAGCACAAGAACAGCGGCCATTGAACAGGCTACTTTGTATGCGGCCCAGGTGCCTTTGACAACTATGAAAACCGCCTTAGGTGTTTTTGATATCCTGGAAGCCATGATAGAGGAAGGAAATCCCAATTCGGTTACCGATGCCGGAGTAGGTGCCCCCGCCATACTTGCAGCCGTTAAGGGAGGATACCTGAACGTTTTGATAAATGTTTCCGGCCTGAAGGATCAGGAAAAAGCTGCATCTCTGAGAGATGACGCTCAAAAGATCTTTGATCTTGCAAAAGAGCGGGAAAACACATTATGGAAAAAAGTAATCTTAAAAATGAAGAAATCATGAAACTTATCTTTTTTTTACTGATGATGAATTTATCTTTTATAATGACTAATGCTCAGGATATCAGACTTCCGGAGCCGTCCAAGACGGGAGGAATGCCTTTGATGGAAGCTTTAAGCCTAAGGCAGAGCGTACGGGAAATGTCCGGTCAGGAGATCCCGTTAAACACGCTTTCGGATCTGTTGTGGGCAGCACAGGGAGTTAACCGTGAAGACGGAAAACGTACGGCACCCTCTGCTATGAACATGCAGGAAATTGACGTATATGTCTATACAACCGGGGCTGTTTACCTGTACATTCCCGGTGAACATCTGTTAAAACATATTGTTGACGGGGATTACAGGGAGGAAACGGTCCTGCAGCCATATGCCCGGAAAGCCCCGCTTGTTCTGGTTTATGTGGCCAATTATGAAAAAATGCAGCGACTGGATCAGGAACAAAAAGATTTTTATGGTGCTGCAGACGCTGCTTTCATAAGTCAGAACGTGTACCTTTTTTGTGCACAGGAAAAGCTCAACACGGTTGTACTGGGTATGATCAGCCGGGAGGATATCAAGGAAAGAATTGGTTTTAACGGGAAAGCCCAGTTGGGTCAGGTCATAGGTTATCCTATACCCCGCTAAAAGAACTGAAACCTCCGTCAACAGGCAATACCACACCGGTGATAAAGCTTGCCTCATCGGAACACAGGAATTGAACGGCCCCATTGAGTTCCGTTATATCGCCAAACCGTTTCATAGGAGTTCGTGCCAACACTTTCCGGCTTCTTTCGGTAAGGCTTCCGTCGGGATTCAGCAAGACAGCCCTGTTTTGATCACCTATAAAGAATCCGGGAGCAATGGCGTTTACCCGGATTTTTTCACCGAATTTCAATGCCATCTCCATGGCCATCCATTGAGTAAAGTTTATGATGCCTGTTTTGGCTACTGAATAACCCAACACGCGGGTAATGGCAGAGTAGGCGGCCATGGAGGAAATGTTAATGACAGAACCGGATCCCCTTTCAGCCATGATACGTCCCATGGCCAATGTGGGATAAACCGTTCCGTTTAAATTCAGGTCGGTGACTTTTTTCCAGTCCTCAATGTTCATGTCAAAAACAGTCTGATCTTCCCTCAAAGTAGCTCCTGGAAGGTTCCCTCCTGCTACATTGATCAGTATGTCTATGGTGCCCCATTGGTCAACAATGGCTTTGGTGGTTTCTTGAAGTTTTTCAAGATCAAGCACATCACTCACAAATCCCATTGCCTGGCCTCCCGATGAACGCAAGAGCTCCACTATTATATCCAGTTGTTCCCGGCGGATATCCAGGGCAGCTACTTTGGCTCCCTGACGGGCAAAATGCTTTGCAAGACTCCCCCCCAGAACGCCTCCGGCTCCGGTTATGACCGCCACTTTGTCTTTAATACTGAAAGTTGTTTCCATGGTATCGTATTTTTTATTTGTTCAAATGTTTTATAGCCTCCATCATTCCTGAAAGCTCAGCCAGAGCTTTCATTCTGCCGTAGAAAGAGTATCCCGGATTGTATATATTGTTATCAATGTCGGATAACATGAGAGGACCGTGATCGGGTCGCATGGGGATTGGATAACCGGCGGAATCTTCCTGCTTTCTGCGTTCTTCCTCCTGCAGGAAGATCCGGATGACTTCTGCCAGCTGTCCCCGGCCGGAAAGGTGGTCAGACTCGGCAAAATTTTTATTATCAAATACTTCAGTGCTTCTCAGGTGAATAAAATGCGTTCGGGAAGCATAACGGGTTGCCAATGCGGGAACATCGTTGTGCAATCCCGAACTGAGCGAACCGGCACAGAAGGTCAAGCCGTTTTGCGGAATATCCACTGAAGCCAGCAACCAGTCAATATCATCCTTTCCTGTTACTATCCGGGGCAGACCAAAAACGGGAAAAGGAGGATCATCGGGATGGATACACATACGTATTTTTTTTTTAACCAGTATAGGGGCGATGGTTGACATAAAACGTTGAAAATGATCTCTCAGCTGTTCTTTGTCCACACCCCGGTAACGGATCAGTAATTTTCTGAACAATGCAACCGGCTGTTTGTCGTTTTCAGAGAAATTCCCGCTTACAAATCCCTGTGTTTTAATGATGATATTATTGATCAGATCCCTTTCTTCCTGCGGGGTAATTTTTTTTCGTATGTTTTCCGTTTCCGCGAGGATACTTTCGGGATAATCCTTAAGGGCCCCTTCCCTTTGTAATATGTAATGGTCAAAGTAGGCGAATTTTGCATAATCAAAATACAAAGAAAGGGTCCCGTCCGGATTGGGTCTGTACAGATCGGTACGTATCCAGTCAATGACGGGCATGAAATTATAGCAAACGGTATGGATTCCTTCCATTGCCAGGTTTTCCAGTGAAGTACAATAGTTTCTCAGATGCCTGTCAGACTCTCCGGATGCCAGTTTAATGTCCTCGGTGACCGGAAAGCTTTCCACCACCGACCATCTGAGTCCTTCGGATTCAATCATATGCTTCCTTTTCTGAATTTCATGCCTGCTCCAGATTTCTCCGTTGGGAATGTGATGTAAAGCGGTCACAATACCTTCCACTCCAATTTGCCTCAGGTGTTTGAGGGGAATTCTGTCGTCAGGGCCGAACCACCTCCATGTTTTTTCCATAATGATTTATATAGTATTAGTCTCTGTCCCTGTACAGCCAGGTCAGATTTTCATATATTGCAAAAATACGTAAATATATCCTGCGTTTCATCAGGTAACTTTATTTACCTTTGGACATTATGAAAAAAGCATTATTTATTGTTGTGTGTCTATCGTTAGGTTTTGGTTGTTGTAAACCGGCATACCTGAACGAAAAGTTGTCATTCAAGGAACGAGCCGCAGATTTGGTCTCACGAATGACTCTTCAGGAAAAAGTTTCTCAAATGGCTCATGAATCCGCTGCCATCGACAGGTTGGGTGTGCCGGAATACAACTGGTGGAATGAGTGCCTGCACGGGGTCGCCCGTGCAGGTCACGCCACCGTTTTTCCACAGGCTATTGGAATGGCTGCCATGTGGGACAGAGATATGATGTTTGATATTGCCACGGCTGTAAGTGACGAAGCCCGGGCAAAACACCATGATTTTCTCAGGCAGGATAAAAGGGGAATCTACCAGGGCCTAACCTATTGGACACCGAACATCAATATATTCAGGGATCCCAGGTGGGGAAGGGGAATGGAAACCTATGGAGAAGATCCTTATTTGACCGGTGAGATGGCTGTACAGTACATAAAAGGGTTACAGGGCAATGACCCGAAATACCTGAAACTGGTGGCTACAGCCAAGCATTTTGCCGTGCATAGCGGACCTGAATCCACGCGCCACAGTGCCGATGTTCATCCCAGTAAGCGGGATTTCTACGAAACCTATGCGCCTCATTTTAAAAAAGTGGTACAGGAAGCCGGTGTCTGGTCCGTAATGGGTGCCTACCAGCGGCTGTGGGGAGAACCCTGTTGCGGGAGTTTCTTCCTGAGCTCTCTGCTTCGTGACCGCTGGGGATTTCAAGGTTATATTGTTTCCGATTGTTGGGCCATCAAGGATTTCTATGACGAAGGCATGCACGAAGTAGTTAAAACTCCGGCAGAAGCTGCTGCCCTGGGAGTGACTACCGGTACAGACCTGAACTGCGGCGTGAGTTATCCTTACCTTGTGGAAGCCGTTGAGGAAGGATATGTTGAGGAATCTCTCATAGATACTGCTGTCCAAAGATTGATGTTGGCCCGGTTTAAATTGGGCATGTTCGATAAACCCCGAAAAGTCCCTTACAGCAATATTCCTTTGGAAATCGTGGAATGCCCGGAGCATATTTCGCTGGCACATGAAGCTGCGCGCAAATCCATGGTCCTTCTGGAAAACGACGGGATACTGCCATTTTCGAAAGACGTTCGCAAAGTAGCTGTCATTGGGCCGAATGCCGATGATTTGGAAGTGCTTCTGGGGAATTACAACGGGTATTCAAAAGATCCGGTCACTCCGTTGCAGGGAATCCGTGAGAAAATTCCCGAAGCCGAGGTGGTTTTTGCGCAGGGATGCGCCCTGGCAGACGGTCTTCCTTATTTTGAGCCTGTACCCAAAGGGATTTTGTATACGGATTCCACGATGACACAAACCGGACTTTTGGGTAAGTATTTTGATAATATGAACTACGAAGGATCCCCGGTGCATGAAAGAGTGGATGAAACCATAGATTTCATATGGTGGAATAAGGCTCCTTTTGAAAACATGAACGACAGGGAATTTTCCGTGGAATGGAACGGAGTACTCTGCGTTCCCGAAACGGGACGCTATGCCCTGGGCGGAGAAGCCTTTAGCGGTTTTACACTGATGCTTGACGGCGAAAAACTTGTGGAACGAATTGATATGCATCACCCCAGGAAAGAATACGAGTATATACAACTGGAGGCAGGAAAACCATACCGGTTAACACTTCGCTACGTGCAAAACAAAACGGAATACGCCACCATGCGGCTTCTGTGGGAAGCTCCTTGCGACAACCTGATGGAAGAAGCCCTGCTGGCAGCCGGGGAAAGTGACCTGGTCATTCTCTGCATGGGCCTGAGTCCCCTGCTGGAAGGAGAAGAGATGAAAGTCAAGGTGGATGGGTTCAATCAGGGAGACAGGGTTGACATTGGATTGCCGGCCACACAAACTGTTCTGATCAAGGCAATTAAAAAACTGGATAAACCAACTGTGATGGTTCTGCTCAACGGCAGTGCCGTGAGTTTTGACAGGGAAATCCAATCCCTTCCGGCCATTCTGGAAGCATGGTATCCCGGGCAGGAGGGGGGAAGGGCCATCGCCGATGTTATATTCGGGGATTACAATCCTTCAGGCAGGCTTCCCGTTACCTTCTACCGCTCCGTTGACCAGATACCGGCCTTTGATAATTACGGCATGGAAGGGAAAACGTATCGTTTTTTCAGGGATGAACCCCTTTATCCTTTTGGTTATGGACTTAGTTTTACTACATTTGAATACGAACCGGTCAGACTCCCTGAAAAAGTGCCGTGCGGTATACCTGTGGATATATCCTTCAAGGTAACCAATACGGGGGAACGGGATGGTGATGAAGTAGTACAGGTATATGTATCCCTGCCGGATGCGTCAAATCCTGTTCCTATAAAATCATTGCAGGGATTTGAAAGGATACATCTGAAAGCCGGGGAAAGCAGGGTGGTGGATTTTACCATTGTACCGGAACAGCTGGCTTCCCTGGATGACAACCAGGTCTGGACGGTAGAAGAGGGTAACGTTATTCTGGAAGTAGGCGGCAATATTTATTCGGTTCGTATGGAAGGAGATACTGTGTTTATTCCAAATTAATCTATATGTCAAAAAACATAATCATAGCCGTTTTACTGACAGTATGCACCGGCTCTTCGTGGGTTGTCTTCCCACAGGAGCCGGTTGCTGCTTATGAAATCACTTTACCCAAAGTATTAAGTGACGGTATGGTCCTGCAAAGGAACAAACCCATTCCGTTTTGGGGAAAATCCGGACCGGGGGCGGAAATACACGTAGCTTTTGCCGGAAAAACAAAATCTGTTACATCGGATAATCAGGGAAACTGGCAAGTTATCTTCCCGGCCATGGAAGCCGGAGGTCCATACACGCTTGAGGTGAATAATATTCTGGTAAAAGACATTTTAATCGGAGAAGTCTGGTTGTTTTCCGGGCAATCCAATGTGGAATTGCCCATAAGCCGTGTGGCAATAAAATATCCGGAGATCGCAACAAGCTACAGCAATTCACAGATACGGGAATTTCGCACAACTACCCATTACGATTTCGAAGGACCCCTGGAAGATGTGAATCAGGGCCGGTGGAAAATTTGCACACAAAAAGAAATACAAAGCTTTTCCGCTCTTGCATTCTTTTTTGCCCAAGGATTGCATGAACGTGAACATGTCCCCGTAGGAGTGATGGTGAATGCAGTAGGAGGATCTCCGCTGGACGCCTGGCTGGATGAAACCACGTTACGAAACATGCCCGGTCCCGGTGGTGCAAGTTATTACCCGGATCTGATGGATGATCTCAAATGTGAAACATGGGTGGACAGCGTAAAGAAAGCTCAGGAGAAAGCGCTGACACACTATCGTTTTTTGTTTACGGAAGATCCCGGTCCGTCCGGATCCGGCAAATGGGTTCCTTATAACGTTCCTTCATTCTGGAACAGCCCGGGAGCAACCCCTGAAGGCCCACTTTCAGAAGCTCCGGGGTCGGTGTGGTTCAAAAAAGAAATTCAACTTAGCCGTGAACAAATTGACAAAGCGGCTGCAGGTACTCCGGATAGCGACGGGATGCTCATATTAGGCACCATGGTAGATGCTGACAGAACATTTGTAAACGGGACTTTTGTAGGATCTACCGGATATCAGTATCCTCCGCGAATATATACTATTCCGAAAGGATTGCTTAAGGAAGGAATGAATGAACTGCTGGTTCGTCTGGAAAATTTCTGGGGACCGGGTGGATTTACTTCCGGCAAGGATTATGCACTTTACATAGGCGTTGGCCATCCTTTTTACAACAATGCAGATACTGTCTCACTTTTAGGGGATGGCTGGATGGCACGTACAGGAAGTCTGCTGCCTAAAGAATATGCACACGTTCCTTATCCCGGGGCCACTACCTGGCATTACCAGCCGGCCGGACTCTACAACGCGTTGCTGGCTCCCTTAACCGCTTTTCCCGTCCGGGGAGTCGTTTGGTACCAGGGAGAATCGGCAACACAGAGGAGAGATTACGATGAAATGTTATGTGCCATGATGGATAAATGGAGGGCAGACTGGCAAGAGGAGGATATGCCGTTCATCATTATCCAATTACCTGAATTTATGAAGGATACCGGCCCCTGGCCTGTTGAGACCGATTGGGCCGTGCGAAGGGATGAACAACGCAGGGCAGCCTTGAACCGGGATCATACCGCTCTTGTTGTGGGACTGGGATTGGGTGAGTGGAATGATGTTCATCCCCTGAATAAAAAAGACCTTGCTGAACGGGTGATTCTCGCGGCAGAATTTCTGGCATACCACAATAACAAAGCGTCCTTGTCTCCTGTTCCGGTAAAAGCAGTCCTTAAAGAGAACAAAGTGAGCATTCAATTTATTCATACCGGGAAAGGTTTGGAAACAAAAAACGGAAAAGACTTGCAACATTTTGCGGTTGCAGGTGCTGATGGCAGGTTTATAAGAGCACATGCCCGAATTACCTCAAAGAACAGCATTGAAGTATGGACACCTGAAATTAATGACCCTAAACGGGTAAGGTATGCCTGGGCAAATCTGCCCATAGAAGCTAATCTGCAAAACAAAGCCGGATTGCCTGCCAGTCCTTTTGAATGGATATTGGACCAATAAAATATTGTATTATTATGACAAGTTCTTTGTACGGAAGGATCCTGTGGATTCATTTATTGTGCCTGCTTTTCATTGTTTGGGCAGGGACAACCTTACAGGCACAATCCCCGGCCAATCCTGTAGTTGATTATCCGGTTGAAAATGGATTTACCATAGCCGAAGACGGCAATCCCGTTCCGATTTGTGTTTCTGACAACGATTTTCCCGGAGTGATACGCGTTGCCGGTCATTTACAGAGAGACATCAGGAAAGTGACAGGAACAGTTCCCGTATTGCATGTCCAAACCCCGATTCCCGCTTGCCCGTATATGATCATCGCCGGAACGGCAGGAAAGAATGAATATATTGACAGTCTCATTCGTACGGATATGATTGAAAGCAACTTATTGCTGGGAAGACGTGAAACGTATGTTTTAACGGTTATTGAAACACAGGGTGAAACGCCCGGAAAAGCGCTGATAATAGCCGGCAGCGACAAAAGAGGCACGATTTACGGGATCTACGAATTGTCAAAATACATTGGGGTAACCCCGCTTCATTTCTGGGCAGATGTGCCTGTGAAGCAGAAACGTGATTTGTACATGATTCCCGGCATTTACACGGCCGGAGAACCGGCTGTTCGCTACAGGGGTATCTTTATTAACGATGAAGCTCCGGCATTGGCCGGATGGGTACATGAACGATACGGTTCTTTCAACAGCCGTTTCTATGAACACGTTTTTGAATACATCCTCAGACTCAGGGGGAATTTTCTTTGGCCCGCTATGTGGGGCAGAGCCTTTTACGATGACGATCCGGTTACTCCGCAGCTTGCCCATGAATACGGAATAGTGATAGGAACTTCTCATCATGAACCCATGATGCGGGCTCATGTTGAATGGGCCCGATACGGCAAAGGCTCCTGGGATTACAGGACGAATGCAGGTGTTCTTCGTGATTTCTGGCGTACCGGGCTGGAAAGGATGGGGAATTACGAAAGTATTGTAACAGTGGGAATGCGGGGGGACGGCGACGAGCCTATGAGCCGGGAACAGGATATGGATCTGCTGGAGGGGATCATCAATGACCAACGTAGTATAATTGAAGATGTCTCCGGAAAACCGGCACGGGAAACTCCCCAGATGTGGGCCTTGTATAAAGAAGTTCAGGACTATTACGATCAGGGTATGCGTGTTCCCGATGATGTAACATTAATGTTTTGTGACGACAACTGGGGCAATGTCCGAAAACTTCCGCGCATTGAGGATAAAGAAAGAAAAGGCGGTTACGGGATGTATTATCATTTTGATTACGTAGGCGGACCGCGTAATTATAAGTGGTTAAATACCAATTTAATATCCCGTGTATGGGAACAAATGGATTTGTGTTACCGTCATGGAGTAGACCGCATTTGGATTGTCAATGTGGGAGATATCAAACCCATGGAGTTCCCTACAGCCTTTTTTCTGGAAATGGCATGGGACCCGCAGGCAATGACCAAAGAACGTATGTTGTCTTTTCCGCGAAGGTGGGCAGAGGAACATTTTGGGCCGGCGCATGCTGCCCGGATAGGGGAAATGATAACCGCCTACAGTTTATACAATGCAAGACGTAAACCCGAACTGCTATCCCCCAAAACCTATAATGTGCAGAATTACCGGGAAGCGGACAGGGTGGTAAAACAGTACAGGACACTGGAAAACAAAGCACTTGCGATATATGATTCTATAGAGGGGTCTTATAAAGACGCTTTTTACCAATTGGTGCTTTTCCCCATACAGGCATGTGCCAATCTGAACGAAATGTATGTGGCAGCAGCCAAAAACCATCTGTATGCAGACCAGGGCAGGGCAGCTGCAAACGATATGGCCCGCAGGGTTGAGGAATTGTTCAAAAAAGATTCCCAACTGACGGCATATTATCACCATGACCTTTCAGACGGAAAATGGAACCATATGATGTCACAGACACACATAGGGTATACTTATTGGCAGGAACCTCCCGTAAACGCCATGCCCGCAATAAAATGGACCAATGTCCCTGCCGAAGGACATTTGAAGGTCAGTCCGGATCCAGATACTTCATCTTTGCCCGAACTGGATCCTTTCGGTTGCGATACGGTCTTTTTTGAGATATATAACACGGGAATTGCCTCCAGAAAATTTATTCTGAAAACAGGACATCCGTGGTTGCATGTATCTGCCACCCGGGGATCAGTAGATGAGCAATTAACTGTATTTCTAACGGCCGAGTGGGATAAAGTGTCCCCGGGCAGGATAGAAACATATGCGGAAGTTTCCGATGATACAGGGGAAACAGTACGTATTCCCGTGAGTGTTTATAATCCTGTTATTGGTGAATTGCCGGATACGGGTGCTTTTGTTGAAAGCAACGGTTGTGTGGCTATAGAAGCTATGCATTACAGTCACAGGATTCAGCACGATCCCTGGATGTGGGAACATATTCCCGATTTTGGAAGGACACATTCCGGGATGAGAATATCAACAACAAATGGCTGTACGAACATTGCCGCTGATCAAACGGCAGAATTATCTTATAACATACTTTTCTTTTCTTCCGGCAAGATCAAGGTAGATGCTCTGTTTTCTCCCACGCTGGATTTTCACGGTAAAAGCCTCCGGTACGCCATTGCCTTTGACGATGAACCTTTCAGCGAAGTCGAACTTCACGGTCAATACAACCCGAAGGACTGGGAAAGATGGGTTGCTGACAATATCATCCGTTCGCAGACGATTCATTACCTGGAGAAACCCGGACTTCATACATTACGAATAAGAGCGATTGATCCGTTTCTTGTCCTGCAACGATTTGAGATTGATGCAGGCGGATTGCTGCCTTCTTACCTGGGTCCCCCTGAGAGTTACCATAACGTTCATCACACAAAAGGGGAGGACGGATATAAACTCTGGTTGCGTTACAGGCCTTTGGATGGCGGCATACAAGATGCCTGCGCCCCGTTTCTCAAGGGTATCTACATTGGAGGAAAGTCATCAGTTATGAATGCCGCAGCGGAAGAACTAAAGCATGCGGTAACACTTATGACCGGTTTGTCCTTAAGGTCTTTAGCAGCAGATGAAGTCCTCAAAAACGGGGGGATTCTGGCAGGGACATGGAAAGACCGTGTTATAAGAAACTTGTTTACACAAAGAGAACGCGATTCCGTAGGTCCTGAAGGGTATGCGATCAAAAGCACGGGGAACAGACTTTTCATAGCAGGAAGTACCGATAAAGGAATATTATACGGCGTGTTTCATGTGCTGCGGCTTATGCAAACGGGGAAATCCCTTGAAAATCTATGTATCATTGAAAATCCGACGTTTGATTTGAGGATTATCAATCATTGGGATAATCCTGACCGTTCCGTGGAACGCGGATATGCCGGATTGTCCTTATGGGAATGGGATGCACTTCCTGAAAATGTCAGTAGCCGTTACCGCGATTATGCACGGGCCAATGCATCCGTTGGCATAAATGCCGCCGTTCTTAATAACGTTAATGCCGATGTTTGTTTCCTGACACCCGCATATCTGGAAAAGATTGCCTTACTGGCGGATGTTTTTCGGGATTACGGCATCCGCGTATACCTGTCGGTCAATTTTTCTTCACCGGAGATCCTGGGCGGACTATCCACCTCGGATCCGATGGATTCACTTGTTAATAAATGGTGGCAGGACAAGGTACATGAAATTTACAGGTCCATTCCCGACTTTGGAGGGTTCCTTGTAAAAGCCAATTCGGAAGGGAGATCGGGGCCGCTGGATTACGGCAGAACGCATGCAGACGGGGCCAATATGCTGGCCCGCGCACTGGAACCTTATAATGGACTGGTTATGTGGCGTGCCTTTGTTTACAGTCCTGATAGCGACGACCGGGCCAAACAGGCTTACGAAGAGTTTATGCCTTTGGACGGAAAATTTCTGCCAAACGTGATCATACAGGTTAAGAACGGGCCGGTAGATTTTCAGCCCAGGGAACCCTTTACTCCCTTATTCGGAGCCATGCGCCTGACACCATTGATGATCGAATTCCAGATCACACAGGAATATCTGGGATGGTCCCGGCAGATGGCGTTTTTGGGCCCTTTGTATAAAGAAGTCCTGGATGCAGACACGTATGCCCTGGGCCCCGGAACCAACGTGGCAGCGACTACCGACGGATCGTTGTTTGGCCATCCCGTTTCAGCCATAGCAGGAGTAGCCAATACGGGGACAGACCGTAACTGGACCGGGCACCACCTGGCTCAGGCCAACTGGTATGTTTTTGGACGTCTTGCGTGGAATCATCGCCTGGATGCAGGGGAAATTGCAAGGGAGTGGATTGGAATGACTTTCAGCAACAAGGGGTCTTATGTGGAACCTTTATTAAATATGATGATGGAATCACGGGAAGCTGTCGTCAATTACATGATGCCACTTGGATTACACCATCTCTTCTATACCGGGCATCATTACGGTCCCGAGCCCTGGGCCAATGATCCTTTTTCACGTCCGGACTGGCAACCTCCTTATTACCACAAAGCCGATGCTAACGGGGTCGGGTTTGACCGTTCAACAACAGGAAGCAATGCGGTAAGTCAGTATTTTGAACCATTGTCAGGTCTATACGACAATGTAGAAACATGTCCGGAAAACCTGCTTTTATGGTTCCACCATGTACCGTGGGATCATACCATGAAAAACGGCTATACACTATGGGAAGAAATGTGCCGCCTTTATACGCTTGGAGTTGATCAGGCCAGGGAATTTCAAAAAATATGGGACCGGATGGAACCCTACATTGACAAGGCCCGTTTCATGGACATTCAATACAAGCTGAAAATCCAGGCCAGGGATGCGCAATGGTGGCGGGATGCGTGTTTGTTGTATTTTCAGACTTTCTCCCGAAAAACCATACCATTGGAATTGGAACGTCCTGTTTATGATCTGGAGGAACTCATGCGTATGGAAGTGATCATGGAATAAAATTTCTTAGCGTATTTTTTACGCTAAGTTTGTTTTTTTCGCCAATTCTTTCTTACTTTGAGTTGTGCAGACAAATCATTCCATTTCTGTTGACTGTGCGGTGTTCGGCTTTGACGGCCGATCCCTTAAATGCCTTTTGATAAAAAGGGACGGTCAGGATCTGAAATTGCCCGGCAGCCTGATATCGGACGAAGAAGATATCCCGTCAGCTGCCTACAGGGTGCTGGAGGAAATGACAGGGTTGAAGGATATATTCCTTAAAGAATTGTCTGTTTTTTCCGATCCGTCCAGGGTCGGTGACAAGGACCTGGAATGGATCAATCATTTCTACGGAGTTCATACAACAAGGGTAGTCACTGTGGCATACTACGCCCTTGTCAAACTGGACAATAAGATCATGTCCCACATACGGGAAAAGGAAGCATTCTGGAAAGAGGTTGATTCCATATCTGCATTGGCCATGGATCATAAAGATATCCTGAATAAGGCGTTGTCTATGCTTTCCAGGGACATGACACATTCTCCCATTGCCTTTGAATTGCTTCCCCGGAAATTCACGATCCGGGAACTGGCCGATTTGTACAAAGCCGTTCTGGGAGTGGAGATTGACAACCGTAATTTTCGCAAAAAGATCATTGGCTGCGGGTATATATTACCAACCGGGGAAAAAGAAAAGGGCGTTGCCCATAAACCGGCGGCTTATTACATTTTTGATAAACACCGATACAAAAGGGAAGAAAAGAGAATCCGAAAACTGAACTTCATTAATTGGAACGAATAATATGAAAAGCATTGGAATTGATGTAGGCACATCATTTATAAAAGTATCCCTGCTGGACGTGGAATCGGGTCGTTGCCTGGGAACAGCTACTTGTCCTGAAACAGAAATGCCCGTTGAGGCTATTCGCCCCGGATGGGCTGAACAAGATCCCGATATGTGGTGGGAAAATGTAGCCCTTTGCCTGAAAAATCTGGATGACCGGTATTCGCTAAAAGACGTGAAATCCATTGGTATTACCTACCAAATGCACGGCCTGGTTTGTGTAGATAAAAAAGGAATTCCACTCCGCAAGTCGATTATCTGGAGTGACAGCCGGGCGGTTGAGATCGGGGCAAAAGCCTTTAAAGAAATTGGAAAAGAAGAATGCCTTTCCCGCCTTCTGAATTCCCCGGGAAATTTTACGGCTTCCAAAATGGCTTGGGTTAAACAAAATGAACCGGAGGTGTTTTCCCAAACCTACAAATTCTTTTTACCGGGGGATTATATTGCATACAAACTTACGGGAGATTTGTCGACAACCGACAGCGGTTTATCCGAACAGATCCTTTGGGATTTTCTGGAGGATGCTCCCGCCCGATTCGTCAGGGACTATTACGGCATTCCGGCTTCCTATGTTCCGGCGCACAAATCTTCCCTGGGTGTGCAAAGCCTCACCTCGGCAGAAGTTGAAAGAACATGGAACATTCCCAAAGGCACCCCGATTTCCTACCGGGCGGGGGACCAACCCAACAATGCCTTTTCCCTCAATGTGATGGAGGAGGGAGAGGTGGCTGCCACGGCGGGAACGTCCGGAGTGGTATATGGCATAACATCAAAATCAGTAGCCGATGATCTTTCCCGGGTTAACCAGTTCCTGCATGTGAATCATCACCGGGACAATCCGCATTACGGGGTCTTGTTATGCATTAACGGTACCGGTATTCTGAATGCGTGGATAAGAAGAAATCTGTTGTCAGGCCTGTCTTACGATCAGATGAACGAAGAAGCTTCCAAAGTTCCTGCCGGGAGTGAAGGATTATTGATTCTGCCTTTCGGGAACGGGGCTGAAAGAATGCTGGAAAACCGCTATACGGGAGTTCGTATGTCAGGCCTGGATCTGAACAGGCACAACAGGGGCCATTTTGTACGTGCTGCCCAGGAAGGCATTGCTTTTTCGTTCCGGTACGGGATTGAGATCATGAAAGAAATGGGCATGCAGCCGGGAGTGATCCGCGCGGGTGAAGCCAACATGTTCCTGAGTCCCGTGTTTATTACAACCCTGGCCAGTTTGACCGGCGCAACAATAGAATTGTACAATACGGACGGAGCCCTGGGCGCTGCCCGGGGAGCTGCCTGGGGAGCAGGTCTTTACAAGAGTCGCCGGGAATGTTTCTCCGGACTTGAAAAGGTACGGACACAACAACCTGAACCGTCCTGGGAGGAACCCCTGGAAAAGGCTTATATTACATGGAAAAAACAACTTGAATCTATATTATCTAACGTTTAAAAAGTATTTCATATGGCAACAAAAGAGTATTTTCCGGGTATCGGAAAAATTAAATTCGAAGGAAAGGACAGCCGCAATCCGCTGGCCTTCCGTTATTACGACCCTGAGAAAGTGGTGTACGGTAAAAAAATGAAAGAATGGCTGAAATTTGCCATGGCTTACTGGCACACACTATGTGCAGACGGACTGGATCAGTTTGGTCCCGGCACGCAATCGCGTGAATGGTGGAAATCTCCGGATCCCCTAACAGCAGCCAAGGAAAAAATGGATGCCGGTTTTGAATTCATGCAAAAACTGGGCATTGAGTATTATTGCTTCCACGATGTGGACCTGGTAGCTGAAGGACCTACCGTTGAGGAATACGAAGCCCGAATGAAAGAGATCGTTGCTTACGCCAAGAAAAAACAACAGGAAACCGGGATTAAGCTTTTATGGGGAACCGCTAACGTATTCGGACACAAAAGGTACATGAACGGAGCCGCGACCAATCCTGATTTTGACGTGGTTTCCAGGGCCGTGGTGCAAATTAAGAACGCCATAGATGCCACCATTGAACTGGGCGGCACCAATTACGTATTCTGGGGAGGTCGTGAAGGCTACATGTCTTTGTTGAACACAGATATGAAAAGGGAAAAACACCACCTGGGACTGATGCTTCAAAGGGCCCGTGATTACGGACGTGCCAAAGGATTCAAAGGCACTTTCCTGATCGAACCCAAGCCGATGGAACCCACAAAACATCAATACGATACAGATGTTGAAACCATTCTGGGATTTTTGAAGAAATACGATCTGGACAAGGATTTCAAGATCAATATTGAAGTGAACCATGCCACTTTAGCCGGGCATACTTTTGAACATGAGCTACAATGTGCTGCCGATGCCGGTATACTGGGATCTATAGATGCCAACCGGGGAGATTACCAGAACGGATGGGATACCGATCAGTTTCCCATTGATATCTGGGAAGTAACCCAAGCCATGATGGTCGTACTTCAATCAGGTGGTTTGCACAACGGAGGCGTGAATTTTGATGCCCACATCAGAAGGAATTCAACCGATCTGCAGGATTTGGTTATTGCTCATATTTCCGGTATGGACACTTTTGCAAGAGGTTTGGAAACCGCGGCTGCCATCCTGGAAGATTCCCCTTACCTTAAAATGCGTAAAGAGCGTTATGCTTCTTTCGATGCCGGAAAAGGCAAAGAATTTGAAGAGGGCAAACTGGACTTCCAGGCCATTTACGAATACGGCCGGAAAGTTGGAGAACCCCGCCAGATAAGCGGACAGCAGGAGCTGTACGAAACCATTATAAGTATGTACATATAGGATGACTGCTGCAATGAAAAATATGGATAAAGGCAGTAAACTGTACCTGGGAGGTTTGACTTTCGTAGCCGTATTGGGCGGACTTTTATTCGGATACGATACAGCAGTTATTTCCGGTGCCGAGAAAGCCCTGGAAGCTTTCTTTTCGCAATCGACGGATTTCATTTACAGCAAAGGAT
>JAEAME010000338.1_pt1 | contig 52168 bp, 40 predicted proteins | sample 8958731 | NCBI WGS metagenome assembly JAEAME01 (sample SAMN16933194, study PRJNA681113) | bioreactor sludge metagenome | isolation source: anerobic bioreactor sludge (Control) | place: India:Bengaluru | collected 2018-10-24
AACGATCGCCTCTCTGTCCAAATTCTTGACCGTATCGATCGCGAAATTCATACTGGCTGTTCTCCTGATCATGATCGCGGGCGCAACGATCTCCCAGGAAATCGCGACCGGCTCGATCAAGTCTCTGATCATCGCACCGGTGCGCAGATGGAAAATTTTTGTCTCAAAATGGATGGTGATCCTGACCATTTTTTTAATCGGTCTGGTGATAATTTCCGTCCTCTCCGACCTTGTTACCGTTGCCGTTTGCGGCTCCGGATCGTTATCCGACTATTCATTTGTCGGTAGCCAAGGCGTTCGGACAATCCCCTTTTACATGTTCAACCTCCTGTCTCTGATGGCAGAATCGGTTGACATCCTATTTGTGATGGTTGGCGCGTTGATGCTGTCTTCACTTCTTCGAAATACAGCACTTTCGATCGCCCTCTCCGTCGGATTGTATACGACAATCGGAATTTATAACACAACCATCCTGGAATCCTGGGGTTCCCATGTGTCTCAGAAGTTTTGGATGGATTTTATTCCGTTTTCCAATTTCAATTTAGTCAGTGATCTATTTAAATATCGGATATATTCTATGGCCGGGGAAAACGCAGAACTTGTCATGCGATCCGAAGCAATTCCGCGCCCCGGTCTTCTCTTCTCATCGATCTATCTCTTATTGGTACTGTCTTGTTTCTTCCTGATCGCGATGGATTCGTTTACAAGAAGAGACATCAAGTGAGCCATTCATGAATAGTTTCAAAAAGAGTCGGGTGCTTTGTGCCCGACTCTTTTATTCTTTTTCTGATAAGTCGTCAACGCGAGGCCAGCCGTCCCCGATCTTCGAAAGCATCTCGGCGATCGAAAGTAAACCGCTGACCGTATCGTAACCGGCAACACTGCAAGCTCCCGCCGCCAGACCCAGGCGAAGGGATTCATCAAATCCATGCCCTCCGGCGATTCCGGCGAGGAACCCCGCAACGGCGGCATCTCCCGCCCCGTTTGATGATACGACTCTTTCCGCTCGAAAAGCAGGCAGGAATCCGGATCGATCCGCCAACTCGCCTGCTTCGATGCCCATGAGATCCGCCGTCCCTGAAAGGCGCCCGGCTCCAGCCGTCCGGTAGTACATTCCGTATGCTCCGCATTTGATCACGACCACACCGGCACCCATCGTGATCAGGCGTCCGGCCAGGGGCGCTATATCGCGGGACACCGATAAATCTCCCGGAATACCGCCTTCTCCGCCGGTTCTGTTTTTCCATGACCGGTATCTGTCCGGATCAATAAAAAAACAAATCTCTTCCAGACTCGGCAGAAAGAAATCGACCGACGGCAGTACGCGGGTCAATATTCCCGGCCAGTCGGCGAAAGCGGCCGCAGTGTCCTTTGTGACCATGGCCATGTCGAGCGACGTCAGGATTTTTCGTGATTTAACGGATTCGAACATAGAAATCAACGCGCGTCCGGATTGCTCGTACATTCTTCTCATCAAGGGCGGATAGCCGAAATGAAATATCCCGACATCCTCCGTTAAGGCCGCTTCGATATCGGTCGCCTCAAACAGATCTCCGGCACCCGGATCGTGAAGGAAGATCCGGTCGGTCCCGGGAGCGGAAAGAACAACGGTATAGGACGTCCCCGCGCCTTCCGTCTCAAGCAGTCCTTCGGGAATACCCGCCTTATCCATGAGATCACCGAGGATTCCGCCAAAAGCGTCCCGGCCGATCCGGGCGACAATAGAAACGTCGACGCCCCAATAACGAAGCGCCGCACCTGTGTTACAGCATGCACCGCCCGCATGGACATCGACGCCGTTCATCGTGATCAGCCGTCCGGGCGCAAAGTATTCGCGAAACGAATCCGCATTTCCCTCCGGAAACACGGGAGTAATATCCAACACCGCGTTCCCGGCGATTAAAATCTTCGACGGACGCGGAAAAAGTCCTCTCTGTATCATCCGGTTCTCCGTGATTTCATGCGGTTTACAAATTGAAAAACGCCGGATCAAAGGCCCGCATTTTCTCCGAATCCGACTGGTCCGCCGCGATGATCAGCATCTCGGTCCCGATCGAACATTTGTTATAGAATTCGGCATCCGTTATGACCCAGCCCGAGTCCCGGTTGCCGGGCTTTGTAAAGGAAACAAAGAAGTCCTGAAACAAATTGCCGGATCCCTTGACGGACATCCGCTCCCGTGCCTTGAAGGGCGCCCGGATCATATATTTGGCTTCTTTGAGGACCCGGACCTGTCGCGTATAGCCGTTATATACGACCAAAACGATGACCAGAAGCAACCCCGTCAAGATCAAATAACTGATCTGGATCATCCGCGGGTTCATCGCCATGGTGTCCGCATACGGTACCACCCCCATGATCCAGATCATACAGATGATCACCCAAAGAAGAAAATACGCCCAGAACTTCTTCTGCGCATCCAGTTTCTCTTCACGGATCGCTTTCCGGACTATCTCGATATCGACTTCTTCCCACATCATGGCATTATCCTGCCTTTCCGGGCGTTGATCCGCAATCCGCCGGGAATCGACGTTTCGGGATAATCGCCGTTACGATTGCTTTTGATGATAATATATTTTTCATCGGGATTCAAGCAATCCGGACGACGGACGTTCATCGCCCGTGCACCGACGGGAAACCGACGGGAACCCGCCGCGAAGAAAGCAGATAAAGCGGACAGGTTCACCCGTTCATCGCTCGCGAACCGACGAGAACCCGCCGCGATTTTGGGAAAGCACTCCGTTTTCGATCAGCTTCGCGTCACAATCCAGCTGGATTCCTCTGCGGATCGCCAGATCGCCGTGTTGCATACGGATCCTGTCAATGACCGTCTCAAGCTCCGTCGCGCCGCTTCTTTTGAAATCGGCGTCAAAAATCGACCGTTGCGACCCTTCGTCCGCCGGGACCAGTTGAGTCGTACGAACGCCCAAACTTCGCACCGGACACGCCCAAAGATAATTCGAGCGAAAAAGGCGCATCGCCGTTTTCGCGATCTCGTCGGTCCGATCGGTCCGGAACGAAAGATGTTTCTGCCGCTCAAAGCCTTGAAGATCAGAACCTCTGGCCCAGATCTGGATCGTCTGCGCCTGCAGATGTTTCTTTCTGAGCCTTCCGGCGACCTGATCCGAAAGCGCAAGGATTGTCTGCCAGACATCCCTTTCGTTCATCATGTCCCGCGCGGTGGTGGTGCTGTTCCCGACCGACTTGACCGAACGCCTGTACATACAGTTCGCGATCCCGGAATCGTCTGTCCCGTTGGCGGACATCCATAATTTCACGCCGTTGATGCCCAGATATTCGCGAAGGTAGTCCGGCGACATCGCCGCCAGCGCGCCGATAGTCCGGATGTTGATCTTTTCGAGTTTTTGCTGTGTCGCGCGACCGACAAAAAGCAGATCGCCCACCGGCAAGGGCCACGCGATCTTTTTGTAGTTTTCCGGGGAAATGAGGGTGGTCGCGTCGGGTTTCTTATAATCCGACCCGAGTTTTGCAAAAATCTTCGTGAAGCTCACGCCGACCGAACAGGTCAGGTGCAGTTCCTCGCGGACCCGGGCGCGAATCTCATCGGCGACCCGCACCGGATCTCCGATCCCCGCGATGTCGGTCAGATCCAGCCAGCATTCATCCAGTCCGTAGGGTTCCACCCGGTCGGTATACTGGCAATACATATCGAAAAGTTTCTCGGAGTAGAATGTGTACTGTTCGTGATGCGCCGGAACAACCACCAGCCCGGGGCATTTCTGCCGCGCCTGCCAGATGGTCTCTGCGGTCTTGATCCCGTAGGCCGCCGCATGACGATTCTTCGCCAGAATAATCCCGTGGCGCTTCTGCTCATCTCCGCCGACCGCCATGGGCACGTCGCGCAATTCGGGCCGGTTCACCATTTCCACCGACGCAAAAAAACAATTCTGATCCACGTGAAGAATTGTGCGATCCACCGGTCTTTGTCCTTTCTACCAAACAGTAAAATAACAGAACGTATGTTCGTTTATACTTTATCATGTTCACCGATTGTTTGCAAGATTTCCTCATTTATATATATTCAAAAGGTTTTGTTCTCTTTAAATCTTTGATAAGTTGGTATATAATTGAGAAAGGAATTGGCCCATTGTAAAGATTCGTCCGTCGGTCAGGCGGTCGTTTCAACTTTTAAAGGCGGTGGCAATATGGCAAAACAAAGATTACTACTGGTTGATGATGACACCGACATTCTTGAAGTAAACAAAGCGTACCTCGAGAATGAGGGATATGATGTGAGCGTGGCGACAACGATGACCCAGACGCTTGAGAAGGTTGCGACCAATTCATACGACTGTATCGTTTTGGACATTATGTTGCCGGACGGAAGCGCTTACGATCTGCCTTCCAAATTGCGCGTATATACGAAGGCTCCGATCATTTTCCTCTCTGCGCGCGATCAGTTGGAGGATAAGATTACCGGCTTCAAGGTCGGCGGCGACGACTACATGACCAAGCCGTACAGCCTGCCGGAATTATCCGCGAGAATTTCGGCGCATATTCGCCGGAACATGACCGCTGACGGTTTCCTGATGGATTATCCCCCGCTGACGATCAATATCAAGTCGCGCGAAGTCCTGCTCAACGGCAAACAAGTCCATCTGACGAATCGCGAATTCGATATCCTCCGTCTCTTGGCCGAGACTCCGAACGTTATCGTTCCCTTTTCCCGGATTTATTCGGTTGTCTGGGGCGATGACGGGATGTGCGATAATCATCTGGTCATGGTCAACATCAGTTATCTGAGAAAAAAGATGGAGAAAGCCGCACCGGATGTTCTGTTTGTCAAAACCGAATGGGGCAGCGGGTATTCATTCGCTTATCCGCCGATTCGCAACACCCTTCGTCCGGAGTAGAACACTCGAAAATCGGCTGTAAAACAAAATGACGACTGAAGCACGCCAGGAAAAGTCGGACAAAAGAAAGGTCCTTGGCATTTTTGTGCGCACGGTCGTCTTTTTGGTACTCCTGCTTTTCATCTATACAATCGTCCTCATCAGTAATCAACGACACGGTATCGGATTAACCGTGGATCCGGAAAATGGCGCCGTCGATCTTCGCGCTTGGTCTTTTGAGGAGCGCGGCAGAAATTATCTGGATTCGGGTTGGGAATTCTATCCGAATCTGCTCCTGACCCCGGAAAATTTTCCCGAGTCCGCCGGTTCTTTACCCCACTTCAGTAATGTTACGATCTCAACCAACGGTTGGACGCATTTGGGGCTGAACGCGTCGGCCTCTTCCTCTTCTCTCACCTCGATGTCCGAGTTCGGATTCGGTACATACCGCATTGCGCTTCTGTTACCCCCCGACTGCGGTGTTGTTGCCATGGACTTTCCGGAGATCAATCACGCCGCCGAAATATATGTGAACGGGATTCTCCTGACCGGGTTCGGGCAGATATCTGCGTCCCCCGAAGGGTATGCGCACATGGAGGCATATTCCGATATTCGGGTCAGTCCGCCCGAAGACGGGCTGATCGAGATTCTGATCCCGTGTTCAAATTTTTCGAGCCCCTTCGGCGGGATTGCTATCCCGCCGGCCATCGGAACTCCGGAGCAGATCGACGCGATCGACACCGTTTCCAAAATGTGGATCAGCAGTGTGATCACATTGTTCGTATTGATTATTATCACCGGCTTTTACGTATCGCTCACGTTTCGGAGAAAACACAAATATTATTACTTCATTTTGATTATTCTGATCTCCGTCAGTTATGAGTTCAGCGACAAGATCTTCAATCCCATGCCCGGAGACTGGAACAGACTCCTGCAAACCACATTTTTCCTCTTGATGTCCTTTGTTGCGACTCTATATTTTTCGGCGCTTTATCCCAAGGGCGACGATCATTTCTTTTCGCGCATCCGTAACTGGGACATTATACTTATTGCGGCGGCAGTGTGCGGCTTCCTGGCTTTTTATTGGATCAACCCGGAACTTCTTCACTATAAGACCTCGGTCGTAGCAAATTCGGTATTTGTGACCATCATCAATTCCTATAACTTCCTGCGCGTCCTGTACATGACGCCCCGGCACCCCGAACAGGGGACCTTTCACTTAATTTCGGCCGCTTTGGCGAGCATCATCTTTTCCACGATGATTATCCGTTCCCCGCAGATCTTCTTCATCCCTTTGCATTCGGTAGGCATCGTATTGATGATTTTCGGAACGGCGATCTACTTCACCATCCGCTATGTGAACAACTTCAATCAAATTTCGCGATTCACCGTGGAACTCGAGAACGCGGTTCAGGACAAAACGCGCAGTATCGCGCGCGTAAATGCGGAACTGGTGTCCATGAACCAGATGCTGTTGAAAAACGAGGAAGCCAGAAAGAAGATGATGTCCAATGTCTCTCATGACCTTCGCACTCCGATTACCGCGATTCGCGGCTATATTGAGCTGATCATGAACGCGAAGGTAAACACTCCGCGAGAAACCATCAACACATACCTGACCAACATGCACACGAGAAGCGTCCAGATGGAACAACTCATCGAGGATCTCGTTCAACTCACCCGCCTGGAATCCGACCCTGCGGATATCAAGACACAGACCGTCAACTTAAGGGATATGATCGATAACCTCTATGAACTCTACCTGATGGAATCCGAGGGTTCCAACAAAAAGCTGCACTTGGATATGCCCGACGACGATATGCTGACGGTTATGGGCGATCCGAACCGTCTTCTGCGTGTCTTCGAAAATTTGATCGTCAACGCGATGCGTTATACGCCGGATGACGGTCGCATCGAGATCCGCGCGTTTCGCGAGGTCGCCGCGTTGGGCGGAGACGCCATTCACATCATTGTCCGGGATAACGGAATCGGCATCCCGGCGGCTGAATTGCCGTACATTTTCGATCGTTTCTATCGCGCAACCAACGCTTCGATTCATAAAAGCGGCTCCGGTCTGGGCCTTTCAATCGTTAAAAGCTTTGTTGAGAAACACGGGGGTCGAATTTGGGCGGAAAGCATCGAAAAAGAAGGTTCTGTTTTCCATGTCATCCTCCCCGCCGCGACGCCCCAGGAGATGGAGCGACATCAGCGCACGGACGAGTAGCCGGGGAATCCGGGGGATCGTGTACATAATAATGCCTGCATATCCGGCTTCGTACGCCAAACGTGCAGGCACTTTATTTGAACATTATACGGATTGCGATCGGAGAACCGCTTACGCTTCCTCTTGTTGTGTTTTCGAAAAGAACTGATTCAATTCGTCGACCAAGGCATCACAATCCATGCCGTGCACGCCGCACGCCTCTTCGATCGTCTCTCCGCTGGCCATCGCGCAACCCAGACAATGAAGTCCGTTTTGCAGAAAGATCGGCACCGTGCCCTGATCCATGTTCAGAACGTCCGCAATGATCATATCCTTTGTAATTTGGGTCATAATAATTCCTCCGTTGTGGTTTCTGTGTAATCATTACAATATCACGTTCCGTTCAAACAGTAAAGACCTGTCCCCCGGCCTCGCCCCTGTCATGGGCTTGATTTCGCGAAAAGGCCTGTGTTCCCGGTTTTTTAATCAGAAGTTCACCTCAATGTGGTGCACGGTCGATTCGTCCTCCAATTTGATGCGCTGGCTTTTTTGTTTCTTTCCGTCGAAAAAGACTACGACGGCTTCTTCATCGCCGTACTGTTTTTCGAAAGAAATCTCATAAATTGTCGATCGATACCGGTATTCGATCTGGTACCGGTCAAAAGGCGATGCTCGTTGCGGCGAAAAAACCAAATACTCCCCTTCTCTTTCAAGCCCCAGAAGGTGCGTAAGGATTGCCCGGTACATCCAGGCGGCCGCGCCCGTATACCAGCTCCAGCCGCCTTTACCGATATTCGGGTATCCGTCGTAAACATCCGCGGTCATCACGTACGGCTCGTTCTGATAACGGCTGACCAGTCTGAAATCCGCGGTGGCATGGATGGGATTCAACATATTGATGAGCCGGTACGCTTCCTCCGGCTCCCCCAATTCACAGAACGCAATCGCCATCCATACTGCCGCATGAGTATATTGGCCGCCGTTTTCGCGAATGCCGGGATTGTATCCGCCGATATATCCCGGGTTGTTTTCGCCTCGATCGAAGGGGGGCGTCAACAGTCTTATAATGCCCTCTTCCTGACTGATCAGGAGGCGCTGCGCCGACCGGAGCGCGATCGAAGCGCGTTGTCTGTCGGCCGCCTTGGAGATCACCGCCCAGGACTGACTGATCGAGTCGATCCGGCATTCTTCATTGCGCGCACAGCCCATCGGTTTTCCGTTGTCGAAAAACGCGCGCAGGTACCACTGTCCATCCCACGCGTGCTTTTCGAGCGAATCCTTCAGGGCGGTCATCGTCCTTCGATAACGGTCGGTTCGTTCCCGGTCACCCCGGGTGATGCAGATCGGGACGAAAAGATCCAGGACATGATAGAGAAACCATCCGAGCCAAACACTCTCGCCCTTGCCTTCCTTTCCGACCGCGTTCATCCCGTCATTCCAGTCTCCCCCCCCGATGAGCGGCAGGCCGTGCTGTCCGAATCTACAGGCGCGATCAATAGCAAGCACGCAATGCTCATAGACGTCGCCACGTTTTCGGGAGACAACGGTCTCCGATATGCGTTCATGTTGCCCGGGCTCAAGCGCCTCGGTCTCCAGATACGGAGGCGTCTCTTGAAGGACAGACGCATCCGCCGTGTGCCGGACATATTTTGCGACGGCGTACGGCAGAAAAAGGAGATCGTCGGAAATGCGCGTCCGGACACCCGGTCCGTCCGGATGATGCCACCAGTGCTGAACGTCGCCCTCGACGAATTGTCTGGAACAGCAAAGAAGAATGTGACTTCTGGTAATTCCGGAATCATGATCCATCACCGCCAGAACATCTTGAAGCTGATCTCTGAAACCGTATGCTCCGCCGCACTGGTAAAACGCGGCCCGAGCCATCAGGCGGCACGCAACGATCTGATACATCAGCCAACCGTTCATCAGGATGTCCATGGCACGGTTCGGGGTTCGGATCGTGACGTTTCCGGGGATTTTATCCCAGAATTGCCGGACCTTGGAGAACTCGGCAAGCGCGCGCCCCTGTTTTCGATACAGCTCGGCCGTCTCCCGCGCCCCCGCGGCATCCGAAGCGTAGCCCAGCCCGAAAACCATGCTTTCCCGGCTCATCGGCGCGACGCGGACATCGCACGCGATGACCCCGCACGGATCAAGCCCGGCTCCGACCTTCGCCGGCAGATCCGGGCCAAGAAGGCCGGCCGGATAATAAATACTCCCTTGCTCGCCGACAAAGGATTCGCGGTCCCCGGTAAAGCCGATAATCTGCCGGTCCGCAAAAAGATATGCAAACCCTTTGTCTTTCTCCGGGCGATAAGTATTCCGTGCGGTCAATATCTGCGAATCACTCTGGTACTCTGTGATGATGAATCGTTCGGTCAGCTCGCGAAAAGCGCCCAGCACCCATTGCGCATACAGTGCCGTTCTGACGTCGGCCGGCTCCGTTGTTTTATTTTCGATCGTCAAAATCATGAGTTTCAGGGAATCCTCACTCGCCGCGAAAACGGTTACGGATAAATCAAGATCCGCATTCCGCCTTGAGAATACGGAATACCCGAACCCGTGCCGAACGCGATATGTTCCGTCGGTACCGGGCTTCAGGGCGCACGGCGATACGACGACGCCGGTTTGGTTATTGCGGACATACAGGACTTCGGAGGGCGGATCCAAAACCGGGTCGTTACTCCAAACCGTTAATTTATTTTCGCGGCTGTTGCCCGCCCAGGTATAGCCGGAACCGATCTCCGAAACTTGAAAGCCGAAGCGGCCGTTCGTGATTACGTTGATCCACGGCGCGGGCGTCCTGGTTTTCCCGTTCAATCGGATCTCGTACTCGCGACCGTCCCGCCCAAACCCTCCGATCCCGTTAAAAAATTCGGGGACGGGCTCTCCGCTGTAATCCCCCGGACCGCCGCCATGAGATGTCGAATGATTACCCGCCGTCAGACGAATGATCTGCCCCGGGGCAGGTTCCGGTTCGGCGAAACGGACTTTTCGGAAATAAATGCCTGTCTGAGGCGTAAAAATGATCCGGGAAGCCGCAAGCAGAAGAGTCTTCTCCTCCAAACTGATCTGGCAGGCCCGGATGACATAAATGCCCAAACGGGTCAGGCTATGCTCAAATACCCGGACCTGTGAAGTCTCCTCGAAAATCATTTGCTGAATCGAATCGTCGTAGCCGCCCTCCGCCTCGTTCAGGATGATCAGATCCGTCCGGACCTTCTGTAGGCGCAGAAACTCATAGGCCAACAAGACTTCCTTCAATGTGCTCCTGTCCTTCAATTCGGAGATTCGAAAGAGCATGACCGGACGGTCGCCGGAGACGCCGAAGCGCCACAATCCGCTCTGCCCCAACGTATTTCTCATCAGATCGTCCGTTCCTTCGCGAAAAGCGTTCGTCGGGCAATAGATCGCCCCGACCAGATTCTGGATCGCGTTCAACTGTACGGACCGGATCTTGAAATACTCGATTTCCAGAAGACTGCTGGTCCGGGCCAGTTTGAAAATGTCCTCATCGCTCAGACGGACGGCCAGTTTGTCGCAGAGATTCAAAAGCGCGTTCATGGACGGGCAGTACCCGGTGACGAAGCTGACCGAGACGCTTCTTCCCGCTATAACCGAAACGCCGACCTGCAGGCTCATGATCGGATCAATGGAGGCTCCGCCCTTGCCGATCAGATTGTTGCCCGGCATCAGAGCCTCCGGAGCAGCGTTCGAACCGCCCCGCCCGATGAAGTCCTGGCGGCTTGTTTCATAACGAACGGGGGACGAGAGTTCCGCTTCGGTTCGGACCAGATGCAGGACGTAGCCGGTGCGATCCTGATCGGATTTAGGTCTTCGCCTGGCAATTAACAGACTGCGCTCCGGCATGAACTGAGTCTCGATGAACAGTTTTCCGTAAGCCGGGTGGCTCATATCCGCCGCGGGATCGTCGGCCACCGCTTCGAGATAACTCGTAATCTCCAGAAGCGTCGTTCTCGTTCCGTGATTGGTCAGCGTCACGCGCCGGATCTCAAGCGGATCCACGGGGGATACGGTCACCTCGGTCAAGGTGGATATCGGTCCGTCCTTTCGCTTAATCTCGACTTTGTCATGTGAAAAAATGGTCTGATAGGAGTCCGGGCGGATATTGACCGGAGCGAAGGCCGCACTCCAGAGCCGTCCCGTCGCCGGTTCCCGGATATACACATAAGTACCTCCGCCGTAACTTCGGTCCGGGCGCCAGCGATTGATACGGATATGGTCAAAGGCACAGAAACCGTATCCCTCCGAGGTCATCATCATCTGGAAATGACCGTTGCACAAAACGTGCGCGATCGGTACGGGGGTATGAACCGTATTGATTATCCGGCTCTGCATCTCTTCTCTGGCCGGCTCCTCGCTCTCGACGTCAATAGTGTAGCCGATGCTGGCGATCGTGACCATCGGCGAGGTAAAGCGTTCCTCAAGAAGAATCTCGTTGGCCCGGATCATCGGGTCATGATGAAAACGGGTCTGAAGGATGTTTTCATTCAACATATTATCGATTGCCGCGAGACTCATCCCCAGATGATGGGTCATGAAGCTCTTGACTGTCGAATGGTCACTCATCGCGGTGGGATCCGGACTGTTGAAATCCAGCGCTTCATAGAGACCGTATTGCGCGCCGGCTCCGACCCGGAAAAGGCGCTGGATATTGGCGAGCGCTTTTTGAGGACAGGTCCCGAGTGCCAAAAGCGTCGCATACGGCGCAACGACCCGAACCGGTTTCAGGCTCGGCTGCAGCCGCATTCGGCTGACTCCGAACGGCCCGTATTGATAATTGGCCTGATTGTCGAATATAAAATACTGAGACTCGGAAATGCCCCAGGGGATCTTGTGTTTGCGCGCGTAACGGATCTGACTCCGGACCGCCGCCTTGCAGCTGTAATCCATGATACTTCCGGGAGGAACGCGCATGACCAGATTCGGCATCAGGTACTCAAACATCGAGCCGCTCCAGGAAACCAGAGCCGGCATCCCGCGAACCAGTGTCAACGGTCTTCCGAGGGACATCCAGTGACGCTTGGGGACATCGCCTTTCGCGACGGCCAGAAAACTCGTGAGCCGGGACTCGGAGGCCAGAAGGTCATAATGCCCCCGATCCGGCTTTTGGAGAGAAACATGATATCCGATCCGGAACAGCCGTTTTCGAGGATCGAAAAGCGGCATGAAGTCCGCCGCGGAAAGCATGCGCCGGATATCTCCGCACAGTTTGGCGATGCGACTGCGAAGCAATTCGGCCTGCCGGTTTCCGCCGTCCGCCAGATCATTCAGCGATCGCAGAAGATCCCCCGCCTGCTCCGGCGCAAGTTTCTCTCTGTCCAGAATCAATTCTTCACAGAAGCGAATCGTCTGTGTGCCCGTAGTCGGGTCCGACATAAGGGTGTCGATAAACATGTAGAATACGCTCAGTCTTTCCTCCGGTATCGATTCGTCGGTCTCAAAGCGCAGAATTGAGGCCATCACGGACAAGTTGCGCGGAGCCTTGGCATAAATCGGTTTTTTGTAGGCAACGCGCTTCCGCCGGTTCAGATCGTCGATGATCTCTTCCTCATCCGCGAGCAGGAGATCGGTCAGCCCTTGAATCAGTGAAGGACGGAAAATCGGGTGTTCCGGGATCTCTTCGAGGCCTTCCTTCAGAGCAATCAGGTGCGCCAGGAAGTTTCCGCTGTCCACCGTCGATACATAGGCCGGTTCAATGATCTGAAGTGTCCGGGTGTCGTACCAGTTATAGAGGTGCCCGTTCCATTTCGGAAGTTTGGTCGCCACATTCAGGACATTTTCGACATTCTCGATAAAGGAAATGAGGCCGTGATAGCCCAGGTCGCGAGCGGAAAGGGCGGCGAGAAGTTGAAGGCCGATATTCGTCGGCGATGTCCGTTCCGCCTTTTTGGGACCCGGATCCTCCTGAATGTGGTCGGGGCAAAGCCAGTGATTCTCCGCTGTGAAATGATCCGCAAAGTAACGCCAGATCTTTACGGCGATACGCCGGATCTGAGCGATCTGTTCTTTGCTCGAAAAACGCCGGACCTCCCTCTGGATCTTTTTTTCGGAAAGCATGGCAATCACGGGAGACAGAATAAAGAGCGCGCAAAAGAACGCAAAGGCCAGTTTAAGCCCCAATTGTGCAGGCAACAACGCCGCATAGAAGAATACCGCCGCCGTCGCGACCGAAGGCCACATCAATCGAAGATAAGAGCGAAGGTGGCTCTTCGCGTTTTTCTCGACGGAATCCGCCGTTTGCCATTCCAGGAGGTTTCTGTGACTGAAAAGGATGCGGTACAGCGTTCGGACGATTGCGTCAATCGACGAGAAGGCGCGGACCGGCACAAGCATAAATCGATAGACGGACTGGATAACCACATCAAAAATTTCCCGCCCGAGGATCGAAGCGGAGACCCGCTCGAAGACGCGTCGGGCTTTTCGGAAAATAACGCGCAAAAGCACGCGGCTGATATTCACCGCAGGCTCGAAAAACAAAAAAGGCATCCAGATCCAGGGGACTTTCGGCACAAGAAGAATATTTGCAAGGATCAGTGCAAGTAGCGCCGGGTGCACTACGCTTCTTCTCAGGTTATCCAGAATCTTCCATTGCGAGAGCAGATTCAATCTGCCCGCGTGAATGAGAAACGGCAGTAACTGCCAGTCTCCGCGGATCCAGCGATGCTCCCGTTTGATGTAGGTTTCGATCCGCGACGGCACTCTGTCCGTAAGTTTAATACCGCTTGCAAACGCGCACCGGGTTAAACTGCCTTCGAGCAGGTCGTGGCTCAGCACGCTGTTCTCCGGAATCTGCCCGGAGAGGAGGCGATGAAAAGCGCGCACATGGTAGATTCCTTTTCCGGCGAAGATTCCCTCGTGAAAAGTATCCTGGTATACATCCGAAACGATCGTCGAGTAGGGATCAAAACCGGCTTGCCCCGACAAAATAACCTGAAACAGTCCGGCGGACGGCGCCGGAATTCGATTATCGATCTCCGACTGGACGATCACATAACCACTCTTGACACGATGATGCTCTTCGTCGATTATCGGTTGATTCAACGGGTGTTCGATGACTCCGATCATCTTCGCCGCGCTCTCCTGCGGCAGTTCCGTATCCGCATCCAGAGTGATAACGTACTTGATTCCCGAAAAAACCTCCGCGTCACCGACCGGCATCTTGAAGCGCTTATCGGCCTCGCCGCACAAAAGCGCGTTAAAACCTTCGAGTTTCCCGCGCTTTCTCTCCCACCCCATCCAGCATTTCTGAAGCGGATTCCACTCCCGCTCACGATAAAAAAGGAAAAAGCGAACCGGATTTTCCGGGTACTTTTGATTGAGTTTTTGCGTTTCTTCAACGGCGGTCCGGATAATCTCCCCGTCCTCCGGAAGTTCCCGGGAAGGCGCATCCTTCAAATCGACCAGGAGCGCGAAAAACAAATGATCCATCCGATTTGCCAGAAAGTGTCTTTCCAGTGATGCGATCACGTTTTTCGCTCCGGACACGGAGGACAAAATGACGGGCATGACCACAAAGGTTGCATTGGACGCGGGGATCCCCTTTTCATAATCCATGGCAAGGCTGGGCTGAGGCACGATCAGCTTCGTGTATAATGCGTTGACCAGGAATACCGCGATCGCCGATGCCGGAAAAATCGTCGCAAGCACAAACACGACTCCGGGGGCCGTCATATGATTCGGGCTGATGCCGGCTGCCTTGCAGGCAAAAGGTATAACGGTCAGGGTCACGAGCGATATTGAGACAAAATATGCTCCGCGGGCAAAGGCCTTCATAATATCCGGGAACATTCGTGCGGGTGCGTTTTTTCCGGTCAGATTGGATTTAAGGTACGAGCGCCCGTCCCCGATCAGATATGTCCCGACATGGTCCTGATTCCGGAGCTCAGCACCCTTGGGCGGAAACCTGCACAATTTCAGAACGGCCTCGGCGACCGCAGTCTCTTCCGCCCGAAAACGCCGGGCGAAGTGCACGGCGCGTTTTCGATAAAAACCGCGTGTCGGCGCATCCATCTTTTTATATACACCCGCCGGGTCCTTGCCGAACATGGCTTCCAATACGGAGACCGATGAAAAATAACGGTCGGCATCCATGTCGGACACCTCGGCGAGACTTTCGATCAAGGCGCTGATCGCGCTTTCGGAGTCAGACTCAAACAACCGCTCTTTTTCTGTGATCCCGGATATCATTTCTTCGTCGGTGCTTTCTCCGGGTTTGAGCATTTTACGAAGGAACGTTTCGATATCCGTCTTTCGGATCGCCAGATTGCTGAGGCGGTAGATCAAGTGGGAACTGTAGGTGTGATTGCGAATATCCTCGATTCGGATCCGGTCGCCGAGGAAGCGAAATCCATCCTCCTCGGATTTCATGAAAAACGGCGCGGCCTTGTCCATAATCTCGTTGGCCTTCACCTTGTCGGCAATCGCGGGTAAAATACGGCCGGATTGATCGATCACCATGTCCAGGAGACAGAGGATCAACGCATCCGGCAGGATGGACAGTTCCGGCGTGGTCAGCGTCCGAAGTTTCTGGTACTCCTTGATCAAATCGATGACCGCGTCCTCATTGACGTGCATATTGGTACAAAGAACGATCTCCCGGGCGATCATATAAATCCGCGGAAATCCCTTGTCCGGACCGTTTCGTATCAAAGGAAGGCCGCGAAAACAGCTTGCTCCGCCCTTGGCTTGAAATGCTTTCAGATTGAGATAGAGTTTGTGATAATTTTCGAAAAGCCACCGCGAGGCGGGTATGAGGGTGATCATCCCCGGAGGGAATCTCGAGAGTTTTCGGCGGATGAGCTGAAGTCCGAAATATCTGCGTATATGAACCATGCGGACCTTGTTGGAAAGGCCGGGGCGCGCACCATCATGCTGGCTCGCCGAATTGCGCATTCTGCTGTACACGATACTGCCGGATGAACCTGAAAATCGCTCTGGCACTGAAAACGCCTCCAATGCTGAGGAGCAAATCGAAGTATTGCAAAGGTACTTCAATAAGCGAAAAGAAATTCTTCTCCGCTTTTGTCAAATCACGGGACGTCGTTTGAAAAGTCCGCTATTCCCTTACGAAATAAGAATACGGAGCAATCGGGTCAGTACTGAAAAGATCATTCAAGTCGGTTGTGCCGACCGCTATGTCATTGCGCATGCGCGAAAAGCCAAACGATTCATGTTGATCATATCTTAAATACTGATAACATTATAACACACTTTTGTCTATTTTGTTCATTGAGAGCGATGCCCGCGCGGCTCCGTATAACACTCGGGCGGGTATTCGTCACACCTTTTGCGTAAAAAAGAACCGCCCCCGGCTTTGAGCCGGGAGCGGCAAATGATCGGACTGATCAAAATCAGGTGATTATCCGGTTCTCCGGTCGGGTTATTTCGCTTCGGGCGCCATGATCACAGAATCGGTTGTCGATTCGGCTTCCGGAATCGCCGCGTGAACCTTGGTTTTCCCGAGATATTCCGGCAATTCCATTCCGGCCATGTCGAACATTTCGTTCATCGGCGGGATGCTTTTCATGATACCGGAAAGGAAGTTCGCAGTAGCGGTCTTGCCATCCGTACCGGACCCGCCGTTGCTGTCCCAGACGGTAACCTTATCGATCTTGAGGTTCTTGATCGCCTCGACCTGAACGCGGACGATATCCTCAAGTTTGTCGGCGATCATCAGTCGGATCGCGTCGTTCGGATTGCCTCCGGCGGCCTCGACAACCTTCGAGAAACCGACGGCCTGACGGGTAAGGATTTCCTCCATACCTCTGGCTTCCGCTTCCATCTTGGCGAAAATCGCGTCCGCCTCACCTTTTGCCCTTCTTCTCGACTGCTCCGCCTGCGCTTCCGCGGCGATTTCGAGTTGACGCTTGTCAATCTCGGCCTTAATGACGATATCCGCTTCGAGAGTGGCTTTTTCACGGGCGGCACGCGCCAGCTCGGCAGCCTGCTCGGCGGCATAGGCGTCTTGAGCGGCCTTTGCGGCCTGAATCTTCTCGGCGGAGACCGCCTTACGCATTGCCTCGGCTTCGAGTTCACGGCGGACAGCATCCGATCCCGCGATATTGGCTTTCGCTTCGTTCTCACCCTTGACGGCTTCGGAGTTCGCGAGCGCCACTTTGATTCTCTGCTCCATATTGGCGTTTGCTTCACCGATCGCACCGGCGCGGTCCGCTTCGGCGACGGATTTCTTCGCGTCGTTGATCGCGATCGCGGCGGCTTCTTTACCGAGGGCGGTAATGTATCCGGATTCGTCGCTGATGTCGGTCACGTTAACGTTGATGAGTCTTAACCCGATCTTCTTCAGTTCGGTCTCGACGTTATCGGAAACCGCTTCGAGGAACTTGTCCCGGTTGGTGTTGATCTCCTCGATGTCCATCGTGGCGATAATCAGACGAAGCTGACCGAAAATGATATCCTTGGCCAAGTCTTGAATCGCCGCGAGCGGAAGTCCCAGAAGTCGCTCCGCGGCATTTTGCATGATGCCTTCCTCGGTCGAAATACCGACGGTAAATCTCGAGGGAACATCAATACGGATGTTCTGTCTGGAAAGCGCGCTGGTCAAATCCACGCTGATTGAAATCGGCGTTAAGTCCATGTACTCATAGGCCTGAAAAACCGGCCAGATGAAGGCGGCGCCGCCGTGGATGCATCGGGCGGAACGGTCCGTTCCGTCGACATTGCTTCCGACCTTACCGTAGATGACCATGATCTTGTCGGACGGGCACTTCCGATAACGGGAAAGGATAATAATTACAGTGGTCAGTACTACAATGGCAATAACAACAAAAAGAATGACTAATGCCGGATCCATAAAGTTACCTCTTCTTTCTTTTTACTTTTCTGCGGGTGCTTTTTGGACAAGCAGCGTGTTGGCATCCGCAAGTCCGGTTACAACGACCAGTTCGCCGGGCATAAGGGTCTTTCCGGATTGAGTGATTGCGTCACATTCGGTAAACCGACCCTGAAACGTCAGTGTTACCTTGCCGCTCTTGCCCGTATCGGGAATCGCGATATACACCTTTGCGGTTTTGCCCACGGCATTTTTGAGGGAAATATTCCCCTTATCCTGAAGCTTTGAAGTCATACGCATCAGCCAGGCTACCGCAAAAAGAGCAATAAAACCTGCGACCATAGACAGGATGAGTGTTACCGCGACGTGTGCTCCGGCCGACTCGATCACAACGCCGGTCCAACCGCCGACGGCAAGGAACGCGATGATACCGCGTACGGAGATCAGAGCGAATCCGTTCGCCGATTCCGCTGTGTCGGTTCCGTCCGGGACGTCCGTGTCAAAGTCGACATCCGCGTCGCCTTCCACTTCTCCGACTCCGACCAGAACCAATATGGTCTGGATGACCAGGATTACTGTAGACGGTATCGCAATGAGCCCGAAAATTTGTTGAACCAATGTCAAAGACTCCCACCATTCGATCATATACATCCTCCTTTCTTACTTAAATACTCTTGGCGACTTCTCTCCTTACGGGGACTGCATACCTATTTCGCCGAGTAATCTGTCCGCTTGTTTCTTGAGTTGGACACTGCTTACTGCAATGATGATAATTTCCAACGCGATCCGAAGGCGTTCTCCTGCTCCCTGCATCACTTCGACGTAGTCTTTCGTAACTTCGTCGATGCACGCTTTGAGCGCAACCGTTTCGTTCACGTCTCTGCCCTTGTATTGCTCCTTTACAGTACATATGTACTCATAAAGTTTGGATTCGGGGATAATGTCGTCCGATCGATCATTGACCGAACCGTTGACATAAGCAAGCAGAGATGCGATTTTTTCGAGTTGAAATGCCTCGCGGATCATGTTGATGATCAAGATTCGCGCAACCTGATCGATATTGTACCGACGGTTTTGAGGCGGACTGACCCATCCGCGTTTCACCCAATTCTGGAGAGCCGACGCATCCAGTCCGGTCATTTCACGGATCTGCGAAAGCATCAAACTGGATGTTCCCGCGAATATCCCCGTAAGAAATCTCGCATTGGTTGTTCCGTATGTTTCCGGGATGATCGTACCCGGTATCGTCATTGCTAGTTCCTCCTTTCTTTCGGAATATGAGGGCATCATATCACGCTTTCACGTGAATGTCAATGGTGTTCTCGCGAATGTTTTTAATGTTCTCGCGATCGCCTTTAATGCTCTTGCGATTGCTTTTAATGTTCTTGCGAACTCTTTGGGTTCGACCCTTCTCCCGGATGCTTACCCGCGTGCCGTGATTTTCGATAAAAACAAGGAAGGTCACCAGCCCGATCTCTGATGCGGTAAAATGATTTCCGATCAGAGACCATATATCATCAATATTTTATTATGAGCGATTAGACTTCATTTCACAAGCATGGTCACAGGGCGGTTCATAACCTGTTTCCGTGAAACAAAGCATAAAAATATTCAGCAACCGAGCGGAGATCGATCCTACTGGATGCGCTGAATTAGCCGGATTAGTAGGATTTTTTCGAGGAAGCGGAGCGATTGGGCGGTTATAGATCCTACTGGTTGCGCTGAATTGGCCGGATAAGTAGGATATTTTCGAGGAGGCGGAGCGATTGGGCGGTTATAGATCCTACTGGTTGCGCCGAAATGGCCGGATTAGTAGGATTTTTTCGAGGCGAAGGCGCGGTTGAGCGCGGATCGATCCTACTGGTTGCGCCGAAATGACCGGATTAGTAGGATTCTTTCGAGGCGGAAGCGCGGTTGAGCGCGGATCGATCCTACTAAATGCGCTGAATTGGCCGGATTAGTAGGATTTTTTCGAGGAAGCGGAGCGATTGAAGCAATGTCCCTTAACTGGTGTAAATTTCAAAAGAGTGATGAGCCGCTTCGATACTGACTTCAAACATACATCGTTCCGAGTAATCACCGATATGGCGAAGAGGAAAATGCAAGCGGGTCGCTCCACCGGACGATTTGCGCGTTTTATCACGGAAAAAGGTAAAGAGCCCACAGGGCGGTTCGATGGGTCGTCAGAAAAAGAGAAATGTCTGATTTGTCCGTATTTATTCACTTTCTTTAAGAAAAACAGGCTTTTTCCACTATGCAAATTCAGTGCTTTGAAGTAGAATGTTCATGATGCATGGTACGGTATACCGTGACATGCACGCAGTATGGTTGGCTCATTTGAGCACTACGACACACCGGACTTGACAATATGGTGCTGAATCATATATCATCACCCGGTGTGAATATCGCCTGAAGGAGGCTAAGTTACTATGAACAAGACAGACCTAATCGATGCAGTTGCACAGGCAACAGATCTCACCAAGAAGCAGGCCGAGGCCGCGATCAACGCGACCGTCGACGCGATCTCCGATGCGTTGGCCAAGGAAGAAAAAGTTGTTTTGGTCGGTTTCGGAAGCTTTGAGACAAAGAAGCGCAATGCTCGTAAGGGACGGAATCCCAGCACGGGTGCTCCGATGAATATCCCTGCGTCCAAGGCGCCTGTATTCAGTGCCGGCAAAGGCTTGAAGGACAAGGTCAACAAGTAATCCGTCCCTGATGGCATTACTGAATCAACCAAGAAGCTCCGATGATTGTCGCGAGCTTCTTTTCTTTGATTCGAAAAAGAACGATCGGGGCGGAGAAAGCCGCAAAAAGGCAGCACCCGTGTGCCTTAGAGGGAAAACTGTGCCGGATACGGGACGCAGTCGTACTGTTTCACCAAAAGCGCGGAAACTTCATCGTGGAGTTTCCGAAGTATATATACATTCCGCCGCCCGTCCTCGTAGACTTTCATCTTGCGAAATGCGTACCGGAGATTGCGTTCCACCTGTGCGGGCATGATTCCGAACTCGCCTCCCGCCATCGGATAAAGGCGCTTGGTCACGTTGCTCATCAACGAAGGATCCCTTATGCTTTGAACAAGCATATAACGGGCAATGCGCGTGCCGAGAAGAACCCGGTCCAGAAAATATCCGTCCAGCACCTTCTCTACGCCCCGCAGGACCTCGGCATTCGAGAGGGATGAGTGATCCAGGCCCTTGAGCGCTTGCCCGGCGATGCGCCCGACGGCGGATGTCGCTCCGGATCTCGCATCGACGAGATAATGCATCCGGCCGGCCGTGTCGGAAATTCCGACCAGACCCCGTTTCTTCATGATTGCATTGATATTGTCCATGATCATCCGGTCACTGCATACGACATAAAAACCGACCTCCCGCTCCGGGTCAAGGTTGTAGCCGAAAGAGGATTTTTGCGTAACGGTTGAATCGACGCTCATCACAAGAGCCTCCCTGAAAAGTAGTGTGCACGTCCCATTTTGACACCCGATTACGGGTGAATCAACAGGATATATCCGAAACTTTTCGTGGACGAGCATTTCTTTTCGACAAAAGAGAGGATGCGGGCGAATGAAAGATAAGCCCGCTTACTGCTTATCCATCTCCGCTATGTAATTCGAGTACCCGGTGCAGGTGACGGTCAGTCGGTCCCCGACCTGGGGTTTATGAAGCATCGGATTGTAGAAATATCGCTCGCCGTCGAGCGTCATTGCGTTATTGAGAAAATCAATCTTCTCGACCGTCCCGGTCTTCGACGCATAAAGCCCGCGAATGACATCCGACGTGTCCAAAAGTCTCGGGATCGTAAAACTGATCGCCTGCAAAAGAATCAGAGCGGTTAGCAAAGCAGGCAGCAAATACAATATTCCGCGCTTGTTTCTGCGTTCCTGATTGACGCGGAGCCGTCGGATCAGAAAAAGGACCAATGCCGTTGTAATCAGGGCGTGTCCCGCCAAATTCAGAAAAAAGTACAGCAAAATCCGCTCTCCTTTGTGTTGCCGATGAGAATATTATCTTCTTCTTTCTCCTTTTGTGTCAACGGTCACAGGGATTTGCCGTATACCGAACTCCGCGGCGAATAAGGTCCGGCCGGATCACGGTAATCGTCCCGGGCGTGACACAAACATCCATTGGCACATCTCCGGGCTGTGTCGGCACTTGATCGACGCATTGAAAGTCATATCCGGAGGCGATCGTAATCGGCCTTTGTCCGGGCGCGACCAAAGAGAGATACCGGTCATAGAAACCCTTTCCGCGACCGAGACGGGCTCCGGTACGGTCAAATGCCACACACGGAACGAGCATAACGTCGATCTGCTCGCAGTCAAAGCGGGCCGCCCGAAGCCCGGGCTCCCGGATTCCGAAGGTGCCGGCAATATAATCTGATTCGTTTGCGGGCGCGTAGAACCCCATTTTCCCTTCCCGAAAAGCCGGAAAGCAACAAATGAATCCTCTGTCCTGAAGTTCGGATAAATACGGCATAAAATTCGGTTCTCCGCCCTCGGAAATATATAATGCCCAAACCGAACCGGGGCCGGGAATCGGAACAGTGCCGGACAGTACGGTCCCGATAATTCTTCTGCCGGCTTCGTCCCGCATCCCGGGCGAAATTGCCGCGCGACGTTCGCGCATTGCGCGTCGAAGTGTTTCTTTTTGTCGGAGAACCGAATCGCTCATCACAGGTCCCCGGCCTCCTGAGCAGCCTCGGGCACCATTTGAAGGAACTCGTCCTGGCGGATGATGCGTACTCCCAGGCTCTGCGCTTTGGTAAGTTTGGTGCCCGCCTGCTCGCCCGCAAGGACATAGTCGGTCTTTGACGATACCGAGGAAGATACCTTGCCGCCGTGCCGGAGGATGATCGCGGAGGCTTCTTCCCGGGTCATGGACATAAGGGTCCCGGTCAGAACAAAGGTCTTTCCGGAAAAAATGCCGGTTCCCGGGGAGACGATGCGCTTACGATCCATTCGAACTCCGTTTTGTTCAAGGGCGTCCAACAGCCTCGCGGTCTGCGGAAGAGAAAAGAAACGCGTGACAAAACGCGCCGTCACAAGGCCGAAATCGGGAAGAGAGGCGAGCGTTTGCTCGTCCGCGTTCATAATGTCGCGGATATGGTCGAAATGTTCCGCCAAGGTTCCGGCAGCGACGACACCGACATTCCGGATCCCGAAAGCGACGATGACGCGCTCCATCGGCCGGTCCTTCGCGTCTTCGATGGATTTCAGAAGATTGGAAACCGAGGTCGCGCCCATCCGCTCGAGCGAAAGAAGCCCGGCTTCCCTCTCCCGGAGCGAAAAGATATCCGCGACGCTTCGGATCAAGCCCCGGTTCAGGAGTGTCTCAATGATCGCCGGTCCCATACCGTCGATGTCGAAGGCGTCCTTAGACACAAAATGGAGGATGGTACGAAACAGTTGCGCCGGGCAATCCGGACCTGTACAGCGACTCGCCGCCTCGCCGTCCTCCCGGGCGACGGGGGCGCCGCAAGACGGGCAGGATCGCGGCATTTCGAAAGGCCGGCTGTCGGCTCTCCGGGCACCCAAAACGACCGATACCACCTCCGGGATGACATCTCCGGCCTTGCGGATGATGACGGTATCGCCGGCCCGGATATCCTTTTCGCGAACATAATCCTCATTGTTGAGCGTCGCCCTGGATACCGTACTCCCGGCGATCCGAACCGGACTGAGGATCGCGACCGGCGTCAGTTTGCCGGTGCGGCCGACTTGAATGTCGATTCGCTCGATTCCGGTCTGTTTCTCCTCCGGCGGAAATTTGTAGGCGATCGCCCAACGGGGCGATTTACTGGTCTGCCCGATCCGGCTTCGAAGATCAAGCGGATTAAGCTTAACGACGGCGCCGTCAATTCCGTACGGCAACGTTTCCCTCGATTCACCGATCGCCTCGATCGCCGCCCATACCGCATCCGCGGTGCGCGCCTCGCGAAAACCGGGACTCGCGTTGAAGCCCAGATCCGACAGAAACCTCAGGGATTCGGCGTGTGTCCGGAATATCTTCCCGTCGATCTCTTGAATGTTGAATACAAAGATATGAAGGTCGCGTGAAGCGGTGATCAGCGGATCAAGCTGTCGTAATGAGCCGGCGGCCGCGTTGCGCGGATTCGAAAACACCTTTTCGCCCCGGATCTGCGCCAAATCATTGATCCGCAAAAATGACCCGTAGGGCATATAGACCTCGCCGCGAACCTCAAGAAATCGGATCGCGGGATCGATCCGACGCGGAAGGCCCGCGACATGAATGATATTCTGCGTAATGTCTTCTCCGACCGCGCCGTCGCCGCGCGTGGATGCCCGGAAAAGTTCGCCGTTTTTGTATTCTACGGAAACAGAAAGGCCGTCAATCTTTTGCTCGACAACGTAATCGGCCTCCGCGTCAAGCTCCCTTGCCGCCCGGAGCATTCGCCCGCAGAAGTCCTCGACCTCTGCTTTCGAAAATGCGTTGCCGAGGCTCTGCATAATATTCCGGTGCTCCACCTTGGAGAAACGCTCCGACGCACGTCCGCCAACTTTGCGGGTCGGAGAATCGGGATCGGCCAGCAGAGGATACTCCGCCTCCAGCGTCTGCAGTTCGCGAACCAACGCGTCATACTCAAAATCAGAAATCTCCGGCGCATCCTGCTCGTAATACAGGCGGTTATGCCGGTCAATGAGTCCGCGCAGTTCCGAAATTCGTTCCCACGGTTCCATATACGTCACCCGATCCCCCCGGATATATCAAAGCTTCAGTTCCCTCAGATCCTTCCCCGCAGGCGCTCTTCCTTTGGAAAGATATATAATCGGAAGAAGAATCAGCACAAAAAGAAAAATACCCCATATCCAAGCCGGCAGGCCGAAAAGGGCGCCGATATCGGTCGCGAGACCCCGCTCCTCCACTGTAATGAACGGTGAAAGAAGATCTTTTTGCAGTCCCGCGGCCGCAAAGACAGGCGTCATGACTAATTCGTAGAAGAGAGAAACCGGTAATGCGTAAAAATACGCGTCGGCCAGAAACTTTATCGCGGTCTGCATCTGAAAAAGCATAAAGATCATCGCCGCCATCAGGCCGATCGCGACCGGCACAGCCATTTCGGCGATTGTCCGGCCTGCGACGGAACGGTAAAGGTGGAACAAAACACCGATGATCGCGGCAATGATTACCGTGAGTTCGACCGCTTTATCTTCGCGGATGAAAAGGTACGCCGCCGTGATCAAAAGAAAAAGGATCGCGATGAGAAAAGCACCGCCCGTTGTCGGAAAACGAAGAAGCCCTGTCAGGGAGTCCGCGACAAAGCGCAACGCGCGTACAAAATTACGGAAGGGAGCCGCGATAAAGGTCCCCCAGAGCAGAAAAAGCAATATGGAAACAATGACCGCCCGTTTCCCGCCGCTCACAAAAATGTTCCTCCGATCAGAACGCCTCGGCCTCGTAGGGATCGTAATCTGCCAGAAGTTCCTTGAGCACGGCCACTTCTTCTCCGGTAAGGGTCAGGCCTTTGCCGGCCTTCACATGATCCGGAGCCCAGTCGCGTATGTCGAGCTTGGGGTTTCCGCCGTTCCAGCGGACGATATTGATCTCTCTGTTCCATCCGGACTTACCGGTCGAAAGGACCCCGATCTCCTTGATGATCTCCGATGTAATCTCTCCCTTGGCACTTTCTTTCCTTGGCATAATAACCTCCGCATATTCGTGTCATTCCGGCATGTCGTTGACACCCGTTTTGAAATACCTCATGATTATAGCATATTCGACCGCGCAAATAGCGACCACTTTACTCAAAGAAGGAATACTCGTGCCGACGATTTTTATTGACGTTGCCGCCGTTTTAGCGGCCGCTCTTCTTCTATCCGCTCTCGCGGCGGCGGCGCGTGCGTTCGTCGAGCCGTATCTTCTGGATGTCGATCAAACCCGGCTTTACGTGCCGGAATCCGCGCCGGTTGCTGCCGCCGGACCGGCACCGCCTTCCGCGGTAAAAGAGGTCCTGCTCCGCGTCGCATTTTTTTCGGACCTTCACGGCAAAGGGTGCAAGGTCCGTCCCGATAAGCTTCCGGAAGCTCTTTTCACAGAGCCGGCCGACCTGATCGTCTTCGGAGGCGATATCGCCGATTCCGGTCACGAAGCCGAAGACGGGCTTTGGATTTTGCGGGCGATCGCGGAAAGGGCTTCGCGTTCCGGGATACCCTGTTTCGCGGTCCGGGGAAATCACGACCGAAAGGTGACCCGGGAGCGGATCGAATCGACGGGCTTTCGTCTGTTGATGAACGAATCCACCGAAATATCAGGCGCATCCGGCATTCGTTTTCTGTTGATCGGACTGGATGACTCCGGAAAAAAGAGGCGGGTTTGGCCGGATCTGCCGGACCGAATGCCGGCCGATATTCCCGACGAGCGCAGGATTCTTCTGGTTCATAACCCCGATTATATATTGAGCCGCAAGGAACCCGCCGGATTCGGGATGATGCTCTCCGGACATTTTCACGGCGGACAGGTCGTACTGCCGTTTCGTTTGCACTCAATCATTCGCGGGGACCGGCTTCCGCGTCAAGGAATCTCCCGGGGCTGTTTTTCGAAAAACGGCGTCAACGGGTATATCACCCGCGGGGTCGGTTGTGTGACCCTCCCGGTCCGTTTCCTTTCAAAGCCGCAGGTGACTCATCTGTCGATTGTCGGCTGATCGGCCGCGACCGGCTCAATACGCCAAATTTCCGTCGCATACTCCGAAATCGTACGGTCGGACGAGAACCGGCCGGAGCGGCATATGTTGATCCAGCACTTGCGCGCCCACGCGCGACGATCGGCGTAATCGCGATACATCCGGTCACGGGTGTTTCGATAATCCTCGAAGTCGCCGAGAACATAATAAACATCTCCGGGCTGCCAGTTACTGCCGAAAACAAGCGACTGATATATATCCCGGAACATCCCTGTCCCCTTGTCATCGAATGTGCCGTCGATCAGACGGTCGATCGCTTTTTTGAGGCCCGGGACGTTTTCGTATTGCCACTTGGGATTGTAATAGGCCTTCGTCGCGCACATGTCCTCGGCACGGCATCCGAAAATGTAGATGTTATCGTCCCCGACCGCTTCGGCGATCTCAACGTTCGCTCCGTCCATCGTGCCGAGCGTCACGGCGCCGTTCATCATGAATTTCATGTTTCCGGTGCCGGACGCTTCAAGTCCTGCCGTCGAGATCTGCTCGGAAATATCCGCCGCCGGAAAAAGTTTCTCGGCGTTGCTGACGTTATAGTTCTCAATGAAGACCACACGGATTCGGTCGCGCACCGCCGGATCCGATTCGATGAGTCGGGAAATCTCGTTAATGAATTTGATGATTCCCTTTGCGCGGTAGTACCCCGGGGCGGCCTTTGCGCCGAAAAACACCGTGACCGGCGGGATATCCAGTTTCGGATCTTCCCGGATACGGTCATAAAGATTCAGTACATACAGCGCGTTCAGAATCTGGCGCTTGTACTCATGCATCCGCTTGATCTGAATATCGAATATTGAACCGGGATCGATACTGAGCGCGGTCTTCCTGTATACATGATCCGCTAAAGCCTGTTTTCTTTTCTGTTTGACCTGAATGAAACGGTCCATCACGGCGTCATCGTCGGCGTACTTTTCGAGCATGGAGATCCGGTCAAAATCGGTCACCCACGAGTCGTCACCGACCAGCTCGGTAATGAATGCCGCCAGTTCCGGATTGCACATGCGCAGCCACCTTCTCGGTGTTACGCCGTTTGTCTTGTTCGAAAACTTCCCGGGGAAAATGTTGTACCAGTCCTTGAGCGTGTCGCGCTTCAGAATCTCTGTATGGAGTTGCGCGACGCCGTTGACGGAACGGCACGCGTATACGGCAAGATTTGCCATCTGGACTTTGCCGTCGGCGATCGGTGAAAGGCGGGCGATCAATTCGCCGCTTCGACCCGCCGCGATTGATTCCTCCCGGAACCGCGCGCTGATCTTTTCGATGATTTCCATGATCCTCGGGAAAAGATACTGGAAAATTCCGACATCCCAGCGCTCAAGCGCTTCGCCCATGACGGTATGATTGGTGTACGCATAGGTCTCCTTCACGATCGACCATGCCTTATCCCAGTCCAATGAATAATCATCGATCAGTATACGCATCAGTTCGGGAATACCGATGACCGGATGCGTATCGTTGAGTTGAATCGTATTAAATCCGGAAAACGCGGTAAAATCTTCACCGTGCGCCGCCGTAAATCTTCGGACGATGTCCTGAAGCGATGCCGATACGAAAAAATACTGTTGCCGTACGCGGAGCACCTTGCCGTCATATGAGGTATCGTTGGGATAGAGAACACGCCAGATATCGTTGACGCGATTACGCTCGGTAACCGCATCGTCAAAGCGCTGTGAATTGAAAAGGTTGAAGTCAAACTCCTCTGCGGGTTCGGATTTCCATAATCTCAATCGATTGACATTATCGGTTCCGTAACCGGTAATCGGCATATCGTAAGGAACCGCCCATACTTTCAGATCGTTATAGCGAACCATGACCCGCTCTTCGAAGCGGCAGACGATAAACGGATAACCGTTCTCCATCCAGCTGTCCGGATGTTCCTTTTGAAAACCGTCCTCGAACGTCTGGCGGAAAAGCCCGTATCGGTAGAGGATGCCGTAGCCCGTGACCGGCAGATTCATCGTCGCGCAGGAGTCGAGAAAACACGCGGCCAAACGGCCGAGTCCTCCGTTCCCGAGACCCGGATCCGTCTCCTCTTCCAGGACATCCTCAATATTGACCCCGAAAGAGGCGACCGCCTCTTTGGCATCCTCGTAGATCCCGAGGTTGATGAGATTATTCAGAAGCGAACGTCCTTCCAGGAATTCGGCCGAAAAATAATGCGCCTGCGGCACGCGGTCATAAAGGTCTCGGGTTTTCTCCCAACGCTCCGCCAGAAGGCCGACGACCGTTCTCGAGAGCGCCTGCCAATAGTTTCGGAGCGTGCCCCGGTCGGCGGATTTGCCGGCCTCGGCTTGTAAACTTATCGCGATTGCTTCGCGAATTTCCCCGGGCGTTTTATGAATTACCATTATATGCACGCACGTATTCGACAACCGCCGAACCGTTCCTCCCGTTACTTGATTTCATGAATTTCCATGATTGATTCTAACAGTACGGCTTTGGAGGGTCAACTCATGCTTTTATGACATACCCGTAGCGCGAGCCGCGAAACGAAACCGGTCGAGACCCGAAAATGTTATAATAGTGATGTACACGAACGCTCTGATATCGGAGGATCATGCCGTGCAAAAGGATATTTCCCGTCGTCCCGGACCCGCCCGTTTCCTTCTTGCTCTATTCTTTGTTTTCGCGACTCTTCTATCTATATCTTTTCCGGTTTTTGCGGACGTGGGCCCGAAGCCTTCGGTTTCGGTTGCGATCAAGGGTCTTCCCTCAGAAGAGATATATGATGTGACGCTTCTTTCGAAGGATAAAGGAGGCGGACCATACAATGTCTTCGAAGGCAAACTTGAAGCACCGGCGTCCGCAGGAGTCGAGGAAGACATATGGGCTGTTTTCGTCAAGTACAAAGACCCGGACGGTTTTTATTACCTCCAATATCATTCGAGACTTACGGGCGAGGATACCTTCTCCTGGGGTTACTACCCCCCCGATACTTTCAAAGTTTTACTGTATTTTCCGAAATACGGCTCTTTTGTCGTCAGCAACGTGACAGACCGGTATACCTTTGAAAGTTACTATACGCTGGATCTCCGGGGAGTGGAATATAAAACCCCGGGAACAACAAGCGTCGTGAATGTCGAGCCGGGGGACCCGCACTTCATCATCGCGATTTCGGACGCCCTGATCCGCGTCGTCCTGACACTCGCGATCGAACTTTTAATCGCTCTGGCCTTCGGGTATCGCGCGAAAAAGCAGTTGATCTTCATCGCGATCGTCAACATCGTTACTCAGATTCTGATGAACGCGGTCCTGGTTTTATTCCGTCATGAAGCGGGGTTTTTATTATCTGCATTGTCTTACGTGCTCCTGGAATTCGTTATTTTCACCATAGAGGCTATACTATATGCGATTTTTCTCAAACCCCTGTCGCCGAAGCCGATATCGCGCGCGGTAACTGTTCTTTACGCTTTCCTGGCCAATATCGCCTCGTGTGTCGTCGGCTTGATTTCCGGCGTCTTCTACTATCTTTTGATTTAATACGACGCCCGCTCATTCTCCGCGGGCGTTCTGAGACAATCCGCCCGACAGATTCTTGCGTCTTACGGGATTAAACGGTATTCTGTACGGGATGATATCCGATATCGGAGGAAGAATATGGCATCCTTTTTCCTTCCCGTTCTCTTTGCCGCTTGCGGAGCGCTGGTCGGGGCGGCCTGTACTCCCGTCTTCAATCGTTTGCCGGAGAAATGGCTTCAGGATTACGATTACGATCCGACCGCCGAAAATGCACGGCCCGCGCGGCGGATGAAGTTCAACCCCCATTCGCTGATTCTGATCCCCGTGACGGCATTACTTTTCTTTTTCGGCGCGTATGTCAATCCGTCGTTTTTCGGGCGTCCGGACGTATTCCGCATCCTTTTGATGTTTCTTCCGGCGCTCCCGCTTGCGATTGTTGTGATGTCCGACCATCTGAACCGGATCATACCGGACCATGTGGTCGTTTTTACGGGTCTTTTGTCCGTCTTCGGATTCATTGCCGATTACATATACGGGAACCTGTGGTTTCCGGACGGAACGGCCTTCTGGAAATTGATCCTGAATCGTGTGCTCGGCGGTATCGTCGGCGCGGCATTTCTCCTCTTGATCGGTTGGCTCGGATCGGTCATCAGCAAAAGGGAAGCGATGGGGCACGGAGACGTGAAATTCATTCTCGCCTGCGGCTTTCTTTCCGGCACCTACGGTCTGGTTTTCGTCGTATTTTTTGCCTTCCTCATCGGCGGGGTCGCAGCGGTACCCCTTCTGGTCCGTAAGCGCATACGCATCGCGCGCGAAAACAAGGAAATCCGTGAAAGCAGGAATCCCGAACGGGCGCGCCGAATCCTGGAACGGAAGCGCAGGGAGGTCAGTTTTGCCGACGACCCCGACTATATCGCCTTCGGGCCTTTTCTGGCCGTCGGCACACTGGTTTTTCTGATTTTCGAGACGCCGGTTTACCGTTACTATTCCGAGAATATACTTGTGGCAATGGAGTACATCTTTAAATGACGAACGGGTTCTCCCAGCGCATACGACCGTATCTGCCGATTCCCGAAAAGCCAACAGTCGGCTTTATTTTCGGCGCCTGTGCGCTCGCCGAGGCGGTTCTTTTATTACTCTGGCAATTCATCCCGCAATCCGTTCTCGTTTGGTCCAAAACTTCTCTGATCGGCTTTTCGATCATCAACGTTTGCCGGCTGATGGTTGCGTTTTTGCTTCCGCTGGTCTTCTTCATTTCCAGATATGCGATTGCGGACCGGCACGTCTACGGCACCAATCCGGGTTTCGGAGCCGTGCTTCACAGTATCGTCGCCGGCTTTCCCGCTATGCTTCTGTTTGTTTCCGTACACAATCTCATAGCGCGGTTTATCATTCTTCGCGGCATTCCGGTGCCGAGGCCGGCCGTTTCCTGTACCGTGCTGGATACCTCGAAAGAAGCGACGTTGCTATTCCTCCTGGTCGGATCGATTCTGCCGATTCTGCTGGAGGAGTTGTTTTTTCGCGGACTCCTGAATGCGGTTCTGCCGAATGCGCTGAAAAATGCAAAGGGCTATATTTGGATCGCCTTTCTTTTTGCCTTCTGTATGCTGGATCCGGTCGACTTTGTCCCCTACTTTCTGCTCGGCATCCTTCTGGGATTTATCCGGCACGATTTGGATAATGTATTTTGCGGTGTGCTGACCCGTTTGTCGATGGTCGGTTCGTACTTTCTTTTCCGCTCTTTCATGCCGTATATGGATACCGCTTTGGTCCGGACCAAGGCGGATATCGATCCTACGGTTTTTTACATCGCAATAACGGCACTGATTATGGGGACGTTGATCCTTGTCCCGATACTCTCTCAAATCCGGCGGATCGCCGCTTATCTGAAGTTGGAGCGTATGGAAGAGGATCCCGAAGATACCCTGCCGTTGATTCGCCATATCGGGTGGTCATACTGGGTCGGAATCCTGTTTTTTGCGGGGCTGTGGGTACTGACTTTAGGGATATGAACCCTTTTTCGTCCTCCGCTTTTTTCGAAAATGACCGGTCCGGCGCCGCCCGGGTGTGTGAAAGACCCGAAAGCCCCCTTAGTGAAGCCCGAATCGGCTGAAAATCGTGTATAATGTTTGTGATAAATCATGTCTTCTCCGCTTCGGAGTCGAAAGGAATATATGGACGAGAGTAATCGATATTCGCATGACCGCGCGACCGTTATGGCGATTATTAAATACATACTTTTTGTCGCGATTACGGTGGGGCTGGCTTTTCTCTCGAGCAAACTGATCGTCATCATTCTTCCGTTTCTCCTGGGTTTCGTTATCGCAAAGGCGTCCCGCCATCTCGCCAACGTACTGATTCGTTTCGGACATTTCCTGCGACGTCTCTTTACGGGGAAGAAGAAGACCGCTCCGGATGAGGATCCGGATGACGGCGATCCGGCAGATGCCGGGGGAGACGCCCGCCCGGCCGGGTTGAAAGCACCCGCGAAGCCGGATCGGAAACACCCGCTCCGCAATGTGCTCGCCGTTATTTTTCCCTCTCTTTCGAAGCCCAGAAAGCCCTTCAAGACCCGTCTGACTCTGGTCGTATACGCCGTTTTGATCGTGCTGATCCTCGGGGCGCTCACCTGGTCGATGATCGCGCTGATCGACCAGCTTCAGGCCGCCGCCGTCCGGATCCCCAAATGGTTCGAGGGAGAAACACTGCCGGAGCGGATCGAGGGTATCGTGCGCAATTTTTCGGAGGAGCAAGGCGGCTTCCTGTCCGAAAACATGGTCGCGTACGTCATCACGTATACCGAAGATCTGTTGGACAAACTGCAGGCCCAAATTCCGGAGTTTGCGACAACCGTTGTTAAAGCGCTTCCGTCCTTCTTCGGGAATATTCCGATCATTATGTTTTTTGTTATCGTCATCATTATGTCGGGTGTTTATTTTATCACCGACGGTAAGAAGCTGTTGCGGTTTTTCGCGCGGAACATCCGAAACCGTATGTTTCGCCACAAGTCCTTCCTGCTTCTGGATCAGTTGTCGACGACGCTTTTCCGTGTACTCGGAGGATATCTGGCGTTGTTGATCATCACCTTTTTTGAAGCCCTGGCGGTTTTCTATCTGGCGGGCATCGAATATGCGGTCCTTCTGGCGCTAATTACCGCCGTTTTGGACTTCATGCCCGTTCTGGGCGTCAGTGCAACCATGGTACCGATGATGGCCTATATGATTTTTCAGGGTAATTACCCCGGATTCTTCATTCTCCTGGCCGGTTTGGTGATCGTAACGATCGTGCGCCGTGTCATTGAGCCGCCGATCCTGGGTAATGCGATGAACATGCACCCGCTCGCGACGCTTTTTGCGATGATCATCGGCGTCGCGGTCTGGGGAGCCATCGGTTTCCTGGTCGGACCCGTCGTTCTCCTGATTGTCATCGAGGTTTTGAAGGTTTTTTCCTTTGACAAGAAACTCCGCAACTTCATGGGCCGGGTTCTGAAAACAATGGAGGAATGATCCCCCGGACTGTTCAGGAATCGCGGCGCACGTCTTTATCCCCGTCTTTGCTCAGGAACGAGTATTCGGGAAGATAAACCGGCGCGAAAAGCGAATAATTCATCTGCGGATGGGGTGTCGATTCGATCGGCACCCCGTTTTCGTCCCGAATGTCCCCGGCTTTCAGTAAAATTTCTCTTCCGTCCGGCGTTATGATATGAAGATCATCTCCGGTACTGATTTTATTCCGTTGCGAAACGTATGCGCGCCGGGCGTCGCTGTCGTAACGCGTTACCGTTCCGACAACAAACGCCGGTTTGTGCGACACTTTTTCGGTGAACAGATGCGGATTGTTGAGCGGCCGGTCGAAAAAGAACCCGGTGCCGAATTCGCGATGGACGGTACGGTCCAAGAGCCGGTGCCATTTTCCGGACACCGAATAGGAAGCCGGGTCGGCGCAGTAGGAATCAACGGCTTCGCGATACGCCTGTGTCACACTTGCCGCATAGAAACTCCCTTTCACCCGTCCTTCGATCTTAAAACTGTTGATACCCGCCGAGATGAGCTCGGGGATATGGTCGATCATATTCAGGTCCTCGGAACTGAATATATACGATCCGGTGTCATCTCCCTCCACCGATAAAATATTCTCCGGCCTTTTTTCCTCAAAAACACGGTACGACCACCGGCAAGGCTGCGCACAGTCCCCGAGGTTCGCGCTCCTTCCGGTGAAATGATTCGAAAGAAGACACCGCCCGGAGTAGGACACACACATGGCGCCGTGCACGAAGCACTCCAAGTCCAAATCATCCGGAACATTTTTTCGGATTCCGGCGATTTCATCGAGGGACAGTTCTCGCGAAAGGACAATCCGACGCGCGCCGAGTTCATGCCAGAAACGACAGGTTTCCGCATTGGTAACGCTTGCCTGCGTGCTGATGTGGATCTCGGCGTCCGGGAGCACCCCGCGAATCCTTCGGAATATCCCAGGGTCGGACACGATAAAGGCGTCGGCTCCGATCGAGCCGATCAACGAAATCTCCTCGTCCAACGACCGGAAGTCCTCCGGGCGGGCAAGGATATTCATCGCCACATAACAACGAACCCCTTTGGAATGACAATAACGGACAACGGTTTCCATGTCCGGATAAGAAAAATTTCCGCTTCCGGTCCGAAGTCCGAAACGAAGTCCCGAAAGATATACGGCATCCGCACCGTACGCGACCGCCGCGCGAAGTTTCTCGAAATCTCCCGCGGGGGAAAGGATCTCCGGTTTAATCATTACCGTTCACGGTCGTTTCCGTCGCTTCCTGTGCGCTCTGGTCGAGCCAGTACTGCTCGTACGCGGCAACATTGGCCTGGTGTTCCTCATAGGTGACCGCAAACGCAGTACCGCCGTCGCCCGTCGCGCAGAAGTAATGGTAATTCACGTTCGGCTCCGGGTACAATGCCGCTTGAATCGCGAGTTTACCGGGCATACATATCGGCCCGGGCGGAAGACCTTCATATTTGTATGTGTTGTACGGGCTCTCCCGCATCTGGTCCGCCGTACTGGCCGCCCAGACGGTCGGAAGGCCGTCCTTTTCGCGCAGAAAATTGATCGTGGCGCATGACTGCAGTCTTCTCAAACTCGGTTCTTCGGAGTTCAGCCGGTTGTGAAATACGGCGGAGATCAAAAACATATCCGTGATGTTTTCTTTGCTGACAACAGCCTCGTTCTGAATGATCGACGCAAGAGTGATCACTTCGTCCATCGACATCCCCAAACTCTCTGCGCGAAAATAGTAATCGGGAATCAAGTAATAATCCGTGTTGCGTAAAAACGTGTGCACGATATCTTCGGCGCTCGCGTTCATGTCAAAATCGTACGTGTCGGGGAAAAGGTATCCGTTCAGTATAAAATCCCGGTCGTCGTCCGCCTTGATCCGGGAGACAAAAGTATAATCCACAAACTGATTTGCGCTATTCATGCACGCGTCCAGTTCCGTTTCGTCGAATGATAATCCGGCTTCCTTCAGACGCTGCTTCAGCTCGATGTATGTCACACCCTCCGGAAAGGTGATGCGCGTCACTTTGGGTTCCTGACACAAAAGGTACATAATCTCGTCATACGTCAAATCGGGAGTCAGGAAATGTGTTCCGGCCAGGTACCCGCCGTCAAACCCGTTGAATTTCGACATAACCGTGTAGAACAGTTCGTTGTCGATCAGTTTGAGTTCCTTAAGGCGCGCCGCAATCGCGGAGGTATTGTCTCCGGATTTGATAATGACCATGACCGCCCCCGGAGTATCCTCGGTGATCACGAGTTCTTCGTTTTTCAGCGCCTCTTCAAGGGCCTTGTACCGCTCCGTCTGGGACATGACATAATTGAATCCGAGAAAAACGCCCAGGAGGCCGCAACCGAGAATGCCGATTACGATCAATGTAGCAAATAGCGCGATTCGAACTCTCTTGGAAAGCATACCGAAGAACCGGCTCCTCTCAAACGCTGTTTTTCTTGCTTCTGAGCTTCATTCTCATCTCTGCGTTCAGGACCTGCTTGCGCATACGGATCGTTTTCGGAGTGACCTCGCAAAGTTCATCGTCGGCGAGAAACTCCAGGCACTGTTCGAGACTGAACTGTAAAGGCGGTGTCAGTCTGAGCGCTTCGTCACTTCCGGACGCCCGCATATTGGTCACATGCTTCTTCTTGCAGACGTTTACCGTGATGTCTTCGCCCTTGGGACTGATCCCGACGATCATCCCCTCGTAGACCTGCGTCCCGGGTCCGATCATCATAAAACCCCGATCCTGAGCGTTATAGAGCCCGTAGGCAACCGCTTCGCCGCTTTCGAATGCGACCAGCACGCCGGCAGAGCGCGTCTCGATTTCTCCCGCAAAGGGCTCAAACCCGCTGATAACGCTGTTCATTATACCATTGCCCTTGGTGTCGGTCAAAAACTCCGTACGGTATCCGATGATGCCGCGCGAAGGGACTTTGAACTCCATCCGCGTGTAGCCCTTCTCGGGCGGATGCATGCTGATCATCTCCGCTTTGCGCCTGCCGAGCTTCTCGATGACCGCTCCGACATAATCCTCCGGGACATCGACGAGAAGGGTCTCGACCGGCTCATTCAAGACTCCGTCAATCTCTTTCAAAATAACTCTGGGCTTGCTGACCTGGAATTCATAACCCTCGCGGCGCATGGTCTCGATCAGGATCGACAGGTGAAGTTCGCCTCTGCCTTTGACGATAAAGGCTTCCGTCGTATCCGTCTCTTCCAGGCGCATCGACACATTGGTCTCCATCTCTTTGAACAGGCGGTCACGGATGTGCCGCGACGTGACATACTTGCCTTCGCGCCCCGCAAAAGGGCTGTTGTTGACCGAAAACGTCATCGCGATCGTCGGCTCGTCGATATTGATGAACGGAAGCGCCTCGGCGTGTTCCGAGTCGCAGATCGTGTCTCCGATATTGATCTCCGGGATCCCGGCGACGCAAACGATTTCGCCGACTTCGGCCTCCTGGATCTCCTGGCGGGCCAGCCCGCGGAATCGCATCAATTTTACCACCCGCGCGTTGACGACGCTGTTGTCGTCATATCCGCAGACGGCGACAAATTGGCCCTGATTGATCCGCCCGCGGTCGATCCGGCCGACGGCGATGCGACCGATATAGGGGTCCGAATCGATGTTGGAAACGAGAAGTTGGAGCGGTTTTTCGGTGTCGCCCTTCGGGCAGGGGATGTTTTCGATGATCGCGTCCAGCAGCGGCCGGAAATCAGCCCCCGAGTCCGGCGCGTAATCCTCGATATTCCGGAACGCCATGCCGGTTTTTCCGGACGAAAAAACAGTCGGATAATCGAGTTGCTTGTCGTCCGCCCCGAGCTCGATAAAGAGTTCGAGAACCATGTCGCAAACCTCAAGCGGACGGGCGTCGGGCCGATCCATCTTGTTGATGCAAACGATCGGAGTCAATCCGAGTTCGAGCGCTTTTCGAAGGACAAACCGCGTCTGCGGCATCGGGCCGTCGTACGCATCGACGACAAGAAGAACGCCGTCGACCATCTTGAGGATGCGTTCGACTTCGCCGCCGAAGTCCGCATGACCGGGCGTGTCGACGACATTGATGCGATAGTTTTGGTAATCGATGGCGGTGTTTTTGGCCAGAATGGTAATGCCCCGCTCGCGCTCCAGCGCATTGCTGTCCATCGCCTGTTCGACGATCTGTTCATTGTCGCGATAAATACCCGCAATCTTGAGCATCGAGTCGACGATGGTCGTCTTCCCGTGGTCGACGTGTGCGATGATCGCGATATTTCTAAGATGGCTGATTTCTTGCATTCGAATAACGCCCCTTCCCGGTCTCTTTTGTCTTTTCGCGCAGGAAAAGCCGGATGGGCGTGCCCTCAAATCCGAAATTCTTGCGCAATTGATTCTCGATATATCTCATGTATGAAAAGTGCATAAGCTCCTTATCATTGATGAACAGGATGAACTGCGGCGGCCCGACGGCGATTTGCGTCGCGTAATAAATGCGCAGGTGCTTGCCCTTGTCCTGCGGCGTGGGGACCATCGCGACCGCCTCGGCGATCAAATCATTCAGCATGCCGGTCGACAGGCGACGGATCGACTGTTGCCGCACCTGAACGATCTTTTCGAAAAGCGTTCCGACGCGCTGACCGGTCTTCGCCGAAATGAATACGACCGGCGCGTAATCCATGAACGAAAAGCGTTCGAGCAAGAGTTTGCGCATCGCCTCCAGAGTGCCGGTCTCTTTTTCAATCAGATCCCATTTGTTGACCGCGAAAATGCTCGCCTTGCCGGCGTTGTGCGCAAAGCCGGCGATTTTGGTGTCCTGCTCGGTCACGCCTTCAACCGCGTCGATCAAAATCACGCAGACGTCGGCGCGTTCGATGGCCGCCATGGACCGGAGCATGCTGTATTTCTCGACCGAGGTGTCGATACGGCCTTTCTTGCGAAGGCCTGCGGTGTCGATGACGGTGAATGATCCGTACTCGTTATTGATCTCCGAATCAATGGCATCCCTCGTGGTCCCCGGAATGTCCGAAACGATGGACCGGTCCTGTCCGATCATTTTGTTCGACAGCGACGATTTCCCGGCGTTCGGCTTCCCGATCAGGGCGACGCGGATCTTTTCGTCATCCTCCGCCCGCTCACGCTCCTCCGGAAAATGCTCGAAAAGCTCGTCCAGCAGTTCCCCGATTCCAAGCCGATGCGCCGCGGAAATCGGAAAGACCTCACCCAGACCGAGATTATAGAATTCGTACATTTGGGCGGGGGGTTCGCCGACCCGGTCCGATTTATTGACGCACAGCACCACGGGGCGACCCGATTTCCGGAGCATGACGGCGATCTCCTCATCCGCCGGCACGAGGCCGCTCTTTAAATCGCAGATGAAAAGGATCACATCCGCCGTGTCGATGGCGACCTTCGCCTGCTCGCGCATGCTCTTCAGTATCTCGTCGTCCGAGTCCGGCTCGATCCCGCCGGTGTCGATCATGACAAATTCGCGCTCTCTCCATCTCGCTCTGGCGTAAATTCGATCCCGGGTGACCCCGGGCATGTCGTCGACGATGGAAACACGCTCCCCGTAAAGGGCGTTAAACAGCGATGATTTGCCCACGTTCGGGCGTCCGATGATCGCTACGACCGGCGCGCTCATAGTGTTGTTCCTCCATTTGTGTCCTTGACCGAAATCGGCTCTTCGCTTCCCAAACAAACCGGACCGCGACCCTTTTCGAGCGTGAGCAGGGCGCGGACTAAGCCCCGGCCGGTTGTTTCATAAATCACGGTCGGAAGACCGCTTCGATCCGAAAGCTCCCCGACGGTCATATCATCCAGAAAAACATGTTCTCCGGCACGCAGGGTTACTGCCGGAAGAAGGATCCCTTCCGGCGTCTCAAGTCCTTGGTCCGGTGCGCTTGCGTCGACACGCGCCCGTACCGCGTCCAGGATATCCCGGCCGGTCAAAAGACCCGTAACCGTCACATTTTCGCCGAAGAACCGGTTGTTGACCGGAAGGACTTCCGGAACCGCGCCAAGGGCGGTCCGGCTTCGCTCCAACTCGGCCGCAACAAACGGGGCGGCATCCGTTCCGGATATCAGCAGCCATTTTCCCGCAGTAACGAGGCCGTGCGGATTATCGCGTGAAAACCGCCCGGATCTTCCGAGCCTTGCGACCGCGTCACGAAATTCCTTCCTGCGTGCGGCCAATAGGCCGACACCGTTCTCAAGCTGATAGAATTCATCGTACTGCGCCGCGGACGGGATCTTCTGTCCCGCCCGGATATAAAACTCATCCGCGGCGTATAAGAGTCTTCTTCCGGGCGTGCGCAGGAATTCACGCTGTTTCGCGTGAACATATTCGAGAACCCGCGCGGCGGTCTCCCGATCGTAGGGTCGGAGCTCCGGAAGGCCGTTTTCGTCGCGATACCGGGTCAGCCCGACGGGGACGACGGCGATCGAAAGAAGCGCGTCGCCCAATATAAGCAGATCGGAAACGGTCCGCTCGAGGGCTTCGCCGTCATTGACACCCGGGCAGAGCACGATCTGGCAATTGAGGGAGATGCCGCATGCGGCAGCCCTCTTGAGTCGTTCCATGACATTACCCGCGGACGGATTGCGCATCATGCGGACCCGAAGCTCCGGATCGGTCGTGTGGACCGATACGTTGAGCGGCGAAAGCCGGTACGAAAGGAGTCTTTCGTACTCCTTCCCGTCGATATTCGTCAGGGTAATAAAATTCCCGTCCAGGAAGCACAAACGCGGATCGTCATCCTTGAAATAGAGTGTCGGTCTCATCCCTTTCGGAAGCTGGTCGATGAAGCAAAACATGCATTGATTCGAGCACGCCTTCGGCCGGTCCATGAGCGGGGCGGAAAACACCAGTCCCAGTTCCTCGTCTTCGTCCTTCTCGACCTCGGCCGAGCTCCGCGTACCGTCTTCATGCTCCACTTCGATCGTCAACGACCCGCTCAGCTCGCGCAGGCGATAATCGAAAACGTCCGCGACTTCCCGCCCGTCGATCGACACCAAAATATCGCCGGGCATAATGCCGATCTCATCGGCGATGCTTTCCGGTACGACGCATTCGATTCTTTTTTCCTTCCGGTTCTTCTGAGCCAAATTACCCGCTCCTTAACAAAAAAACAGTGCGTTTCACCCGCTGAGGTTCCCGCACTGTTGTTCGATCGATAAGCCCCTACGGCCGATTAGGAAGCCGTCTCGTCCTGCTTGACAACTTCTTTGCCGTACAGATATCCGCAAGTCTTACATACCTTGCCGCGTAACATCAACGTGTGGCACTGAGGGCACTTGACCAGTCCGGGCAAGCTGAGCTTCCACGCGCTTTTGTGCCGGGATGTTCTGGCCTTGGACCATTTGCGTTTCGGATGTGCCATATCAATACCTCCATATATTACCGGCCGGATTTGTCTCCGGCCCAACGTACCGCTGTGCTCCGCTACTCTGAGGCGCGAATGATATTATCGTATACACACAGGGGATTTGTCAAGTCGTATGCCGGGATTTCTCCGGCACTTTTCGAAAAAATCGCGCCGTTTTCGCGATATCGGAGCAAAAAACGACCGGTCGGCTCGCGTTCGGACGAAAGAAAGTCCGTGACATCGGATTTTCTACGCCTCTTCTTCCGCGGTAACGGAGATCACCAGCTTGTTTTGCATCGGCTCCCCGCCTGCGGTGAGCAAATCGTAGAGGAGTATCGTATCACCGGTCCCGTCCCCGGGGATCGTGAGCCGGTGCGTAAAAATCTCCGTCTCAAAGCATCCCTCGACCGTTCTCAGTTCCCCTCTCGTCCGGACTCCCTCGCAGAAGGCCATCCTTGAGATATGGTTCGAAAACCGCTCCACCTCGAGAACCCCCGTCGCCGTGTCAAACGTCATCGCGTACTTCACTCCGAGCGGCTCCGATCCGCCGGCGGGTTGGATCCAGGATATTCGCAACAGCCCATCCTCGAAAAACGATTCGCCGAAGCCTTCGCTTCGGGTCTCTTCCGACAGTTCACTCTTCAGTCGGACGAAGATTCTCATAGCCGGCCTCCGTCGGTAAACTTGTCCGTGGCGACATACCGGGTTCCCGAAGGCCTGCCGCCGCCCAGAAACGGCGCCGCCCGTTGCTCGAACATTTCCGGATCATCGCTTGTGAAGAAGCATTGACACGGGGCTTCCGTCGCCGTCCGGTCCAGTCCGGAATCCAGAAGCGTCTTCCTGATTTTTCCGGCCACGCTGGTCCCGGAATCGATGAGACGGGTAGTTGGTCCCATGGTTTCGGCGATCACATTTTTCAGAAGCGGATAGTGCGTACATCCGAGCACCAGTACGTCGATTCCCGACTCCCGGAGCCCGGACAGATAATCTTCCGCAATCAGGCGGGTCGCGGGTGACGCCCAGTAACCCTCCTCCGCCAGAGAAACAAATAGCGGGCAAGCGACCTGCTCGATCGAAAGCGCCGACAGCGCCTCACGGTTCCCGCCGTCTTCGTTCAGCTGTCCGGCCGCCGCGAGGACCGCCTCGCGAAACCTGCCGCTTCCCACGGTCGCGCGCGTCGCGATGATGCCGATCCGTCCGTTTCGGGTCTCCCGGACCGCCTGTTCGGCTCCGGGCGTGATCACCTCGATGACCGGAACGCCCGCTTGCTCCCGCACTTCGTCATATGCGTGCGCGCCCGCGGAACTGCAGGCGATAACAATCATTTTCACATTCCGGCTCAGAAGGAAGCGCATGTTCTGGAGCGAATACTGCACGATCGTGTCGTGTGATTTCGTGCCGTACGGGGCTCGCCCGTTGTCGCCGAAGTACACCGTACTCTCGTTCGGCAATGCTTTCCATATCTCGCGAAGGACCGTCAAACCGCCGATACCGGAATCAAAAACACCGATCGGACGGTTTCTCATCTCTTCATCAAACGACAGATTCACCGGGTCGGTCATCGAATGCTCCTTGCCGAAATTCTCTAAGAAATACTGTAACACTTTTTGCGCGGGATAGTAAACCGTTTCGCGGATGACTTTCGGATCGTTACGTCGGAAATATCCGCGCGATTGTCGCGTGAAAGACGATGCGCCGAAGAGGCGGCACTTTTTTTTACCGCCTGCATTTGGTAGTATTAGGCATACGATTCGATCCGCCGGGGAGGATTTGTGCGATGAAAAGCTATACCGTATCTTTTGATTTGTCGGGCAAAAAGGTTGTGCGCGCGTCCGTCCTCGCTTTCCCGGGATTGAGTGTTCCGATCCTTCACAAAGCGCTTCGAAGCCGTGATATACGGGTCAACGGACATCGGATAACGAGCGATGTCACCCTTTCCGAGGGCGATATCGTCGAGCTGTGGCTCCCCGATACATCTTTCGAAGCGGGGAAAGCCGCGGCGCCGCGGGGCTATGACGATTACCGGATCGTTTTCGAGACCGATCAGCTTCTGCTGGTCAATAAAAGACCCGGACTGGCGGTTCACCCGGGCAAGGGCGAATCGGGCGGGACCCTCATCGAAATCGTTCGCAGAGATCAGAGAAACAACGGTATGGATCTTTGTCACCGGATTGATATGAACACCGGCGGACTCGTGCTGATGGCAAAGAATAAGCAGGCGCTCGATCAGGCGATCCGTTTGTTTCACGAGGACCGGATCACCAAGCGCTACCGCTGCCTCGTCCGCGGCGTTCCCGAGGCGGGCACCCCGTGTGTCTGCGAAGACGATGCTCTGATGAAGGAGCTGTCCGCCTGGCTCGAGAAGCCTTCCCGCGGAAACGTATATATCCACGACGAGCCCGGGGCGGCGGATCTGCCGATCACGACCCGATACCGGGTCCTTCGCGTTTTTAAGAATGCCGGACCGGACAAAGAAAACGTTTCCGAGCTGGAGGTCGAGCTGGTGACCGGCCGGACCCACCAGATTCGCGCGCACCTGGCGCATCTCGGTCATCCCATACTCGGGGACGGCAATTACGGTAGAAACAGTTACAACCGGTTTTTCCGAACGGAAAACGGCGGATTTGTTAAGCGCCAGCAACTGTTCGCGTCGTCGCTGATATTTTCGAAAATCCCGCGCGACAACCTCCACAACGGACTGTCCGGACGTTCGTTTTCGATCGAACCGATGTACGATATCGTCTTGGAGTGACGATTCTGACCATTGCAAAACGTTACGCCGCATATTCGTCTTCACGAATTTATTTTTTTCTTATATAATTCACATAAACAATACTTTTTTAATTAAACCAATGCTCCGGTACGCTCGGCCGTTGACCGTCTGTCGAGGCATTGCAGTGCGGAGGCTACGGGAATTTCAATGGATGATATCACGTATGAGATCGTGACGGGAACACCGCTTACGGAGACCGGGACCGATTTCTTTACCGGAAACATCAACGGGCTTTTGGTCACGGTCGAGCATATTCCGGCAAGAGGATTGATCGAGATCCGCTTCGGCGCAGACGGTCTGTCGGACGATGAAATGGGCCGTATGTGTCAGTATTTCAAAGACTATATCGACAGTAGAAAATCCCACCTTCAAATTGACGAGCACTCGATATGTATTTTGCTTTATACCGAGCAGAACTGGCATTATCGATTCACCCGGATCCTGGAGATTATCGAAAGAATCGGCATCGACATGGACATCAACAGCGGATGCTATCTTTGCGGCGAGACCGGCGACGATATCCGGCCGTATGAGATCGAGAGCCTCCGCGCCTATCTTTGCCCTTCCTGCGCCAAAAAGACCTCGGATGACCTGTGTGCGAACCTAAAGGAGAAGACGGTCAACAACCGGTTCACGCAATACGCGAAAACCGATATCGGCGAGACGGAACTGTATCTTGCCGGCACCATTGCCGCTGTGGTCAGCGCAATGGCCGGTATGATTCTGTTTTTCATCTTCGCCCTGATCCCGTTCGGTCACCTCTTTTCCGGAGCGGCACTCTCTTTTTTCATATTTTTCGCCTACCGGAAATTCGCTCAGACAATCCAGCTGCGCGGCTTGCTGATCTGCAGCGGGATTCTTCTGATCGCTCTTTTTCTGGGGTTTGCGATCACGCTGACGCCGGTGATCGTCTCTTCGGTCAACACCGCAATCGGAGAAGGGACATTAAGCGTAGGCCGGGTGTTTTTCACCTATCCCGGTTACCTGAAGCACCCGAACGCGGATGCGTCGGTGTTCACAAGTTTCGTGCTGGGTTGTGTCGGCGCCGCCGCAGTCGCGATCGGATATGTGTTCTCTTCGGCGCGCAGAAATGTTTAGGAGCGAACCCGGATAACCGGCCGGGGTTCCCGATCAATCAGGCATTACCGATTCTCTTCAGGGTCTCGGCGATCGCTTCATCCGCCGTCATCTCGAGTACTTCGTCACCGCCGCGCAGTTTGAACTCCACTTTGCCCTCGGCCGCCTTGCGTCCGACGGTAACGCGGATCGGAATGCCGATCAGATCGGCGTCTTTAAACTTAACCCCGGGTCGCTCGTCGCGGTCATCCAGGAGCACTTCGGCTCCTTTTGCCAGTAGCTTATCGTGAATATCCGCAGCGAGCGCGTTGATCGTCCCGTCCGTGGAGTTGGTCGGAACGACGATTGCCTGGTACGGCGCGACCTCGATCGGCCAGATAATACCGTCCTTGTCACAGTGCTGCTCGATAACGGCCGCCAGCGTACGCCCGACGCCGATGCCGTAGCACCCCATGATCCTCGGATGTTCCGTCCCGTTGCTGTCCAGAAAATTACAGCCGAGCGCTTCGGAGTACTTCGTTCCGAGTTTGAAAATATGTCCGACCTCGATACCCCGGCACATGGAAAGCGGCGCCCCGCACTCGGGGCACGGATCGCCTTCGACGGCGTTTCGGATATCGGCCGTACGCGAGGGTGTAAAATCGCGTCCGATGTTGACGTTCTTCAGGTGATAGTCGGTCTCGTTCGCACCGACGACAAAGTTGAGCATCCCTGAAATCTCAAGGTCCGCGATGACGGGAACGGACGTTAAAAGCCCGATCGGCCCCGCGAAACCGACCGCCGCGCCGGTCACGCGTTCATCGTCACCCGGTGCAGACAGAGCCAGCTCGCTCGCGTCAAAAAGATTCTTAAGCTTGATCTCGTTGACCTCCCGGTCTCCGCGCACCATAGCGGCAACGATCGTACCGTCGATATTGTAAAGGAGCGTCTTGGCGAACTCCGCGGGAGGCAATCCCAGGAACGCCATCAACTCCTCAATCGTTCTAAAATTCGGCGTATGGACCTTCTCGACATCTTTCATCGATAGCTTTCCGTTCGCTTTCGGCGCCGGGCAGGGAGCCTTCTCCTGATTCGCCGCGAAGGAGCACGCCGTGCAGTACGCGATGGCGTCCTCGCCGACATCGGACTTGACCATGAACTCCTGGGAGCCGGAACCGCCCATGGCGCCGGAGTCGGCGTGCACGAGAATATAGTCCAGTCCGCAACGGTCGAAAATCCGGCAGTACGCCTGATACATCGCCTGATAGGACCGGTCGAGCCCCTGCTCGTTCGCGTCGAAGCTGTAAGCATCCTTCATCACAAACTCCCGCGCGCGCATAACGCCGAAGCGCGGACGCTTCTCGTCGCGGTACTTGTGCTGGATCTGATATAACGTCACCGGCAGTTGCCGGTACGAGCGGATATAGTCCCGGACCGTCTCGGTGAAGGGTTCCTCATGCGTCGGTCCGAGGCAGAAGCTCCTGCCTCCGCGGTCTGAAAGGCGGAACATATCGGGGCCGAATTTCTCCCATCTTCCGGACGCCATATAGACCTCGGCGGGCAGTACCGCGGGCATGATCAGTTCCTGAGCGCCCGCCCGGTCCATCTCCTCGCGGACGATGTTTTCGACCTTGCGAAAAGCGCGGTATCCCATCGGCAGGAAAGAATAGATCCCCGATGCGACTTTTCGCATCAGGCCGGCCCGGAGCATCAGCTGATGAGAGATGATCTCGGCGTCCGCGGGCACTTCCCTCTGAGTCGGCATGAACATTCCCGAAATGCGCATATGTGGGTAAACTCCCTTTATATCGAGATTTTTGATATTGAAAGTATACGTTTTCGAGCCGTTCGTGTCAACGAAGACGCCCTCGTGTTCCCGACCGCCGGGTCGAGGCGATTTTTGTGCATTTTCGCTAACGGGTTCGCCTTGATAACATGAAACAACGCATTTATGATAAACTATTGAAAGTAATTTTATATCCAAAGAGGAACATTATGGAACCCATCAAACTTGCCAATACCGGTTATCGCAGTCAGAAAATCACCATGTCGTTTCTGAAAGCTAATACCGTAGCCCTGGTCTATCCTCTGCCGATCGTGATTGTTTATCTGGCGATTGTGCTTTTTTTTGCATTCCTGCGTAAAGCAGGAGCCGCCGGTGCCGGTCAGGCCGTTACGCAGACGGCCGGAGCGCTTGAAGCGGGCACCACCGCTTCATTCGGGATGACGGACCTGCTCCTGTACTTTCTGCTGTACATGGTCCTTCTTTTCGTGCTGATCGTGCTTCACGAACTGACGCACGCGCTTTTATTCCTCCGCGGCTGCGAAAACGGCTGGAAAAGCATCAAGTTCGGCGTCAAGGCGCTCACCCCGTATTGTCACTGCAGGGAGGCGGTAACCGTCTCGCTCGCCCGTCAGAGTTGTCTGGCTCCTCTGTGGGCCGTTGTTCTCCCTTTGGGTATTCTTGCCCTGATTACGGACAGTTATCTCCTGCACCTCATGACGATCGTCATGATCTTCGGCTCCGGCGCCGACCTTTGGGTCGTCCTGAAGCTCCTGCGATTCGACGGGAAAACCTGCTATGCCCTGGACATGGAAAACGAGATCGGTATGACGGTCTTCGTTCCGGACACAGAAACTGCTCATAACGGCGATTCAGCCGAATCGGAACAGAACGGCGAATCAGCCGCACCGGAAGAAAACAGTAATTCAGCCGAACCGGAAGAAAACGGCGAATCGGCCGCACCAGTAAAGGAGAATTTATGAAAAAACATACCCCGAACGACCCTATCCAATTATCGAATCCGGGGGGGTCGAATAACAACGGAGAAGGCTTGAACAAGCCTCCGATCACCGTTGCGCGCGTCTCCGATTCCAAGGGATCCGGTAATTCCGTCAAGAAACATTCGCGCAAGAAGTATTTCTGGCTTCTGGTCTTGATTCCGGTCGTTATTCTGATCACGGCGGCGGCCGTGTACATTAATTTTCGAAATACGTACAAGAAAACGGTCTTCGTCGATCAAAGTTACGTGGACTCATGGGATCAATTCACCGATCCGGGCGTTCTGCCTTCGACCGATTCCTCCGGTGCCGTCGTGACCCCGCCGCCCGAGGCGACGCCCCTTCCGACGCCGACGGACATTCCCGTGGAACCGCCGAGCATCGATGACGTGGAAACCCGAAACGACGCGATCATCAAGAAGGACCCGATCGATCCCGCAATCGAGAACCTGATCGTCATCGGAATCGACGGAGCCGACCTCGAGAACGAGGGACACCGCTCGGATACGATGCTGATCGTCAGTATCAACAAGGATACCAATACTGTGAAGCTCGCGTCGATCATGCGGGACATTTGGACGTATTTCCCGACCACCAACTCGTGGAACAAGATTAACGCATCGTATGCTTTCGGCGGCCCCGGACAAACGGTCAACATCATCAACGAGAGCTTTGACCTCGATATCCAGGAATATATCGTCACGGATTTTTCCGGATTCAAAGACATTATCGATCTTTTGGGCGGCGTAACGGTAAAGTTAAGCGCTCAGGAAGCGACGAAGATCCCGGGAATCAGCGGAGCCGGCACGTATGACCTTACGGGCGAACAGGCGTTGGCCTACTCGAGAATCCGTAAGATCGACTCGGACTTCGTGCGGGTACAGAGGCAGCGCAATGTCCTTCTGGCGCTCTTATCAAGCATGAGAGATCAGGATCCGGTCACCCAGTATAACCTCGCGGTCGATTCTCTTGAATTCATACGCTCAAACATCCCCGGTGAAGATATCACAGGCCGGCTTTTGGACCTTGCCGTCCAGATCGACTCCTCCATTGACCAGATGACCGTTCCGGAGTCCGGGATGTATAAGGTCCATAACGAAGGGACCTGGTATATGTCGCTCAACTGGGAGTCCCAGAAGGAATCCCTGCACGAATTTTTATACGGGGATCCGTCTTCCTGATCCCCGCCGGCCGCAGAAGGCCTGAAAGCCGCTTAAAACCGTTGCGGAGGTAAAAGGTGATCTATGACGTAGCCGTCATCGGAGGCGGGATTATCGGTGCCTCCGTCGCGTACGCGCTGTCCCGTTACGAGGTGTCCGTCGTCCTGCTCGAAAAGGAGTGCGACGTCGCCCTCGGCGCGACCCGCGCGAACAGCGGCATCGTCCACGCCGGCTACGACCCGGCGGAAGGCTCCCTGATGGCACGGATGAATGTTTCCGGTAACGCGCGGATGCCCGGGCTGTGCCGCGATCTGGACGTGCTTTTCGAGCCGTGCGGGTCTCTGGTCATCGCGTTCGGCCCCGGGGAGGACGCGATCGTCCGCGAGCTATACGAGCGCGGCAGGAGAAACGGCGTCCCCGGCCTTTCCGTGATCGGCCGCGAGCAGATCCTTTCGATGGAGCCGAACCTTAAAGATACCGTGACCTCCGCACTGTGGGCGCCTTCCGCGGGCATCGTCAATCCGTGGGATCTGTGCATCGCCATGTGCGAGGTATTTGTTCGCCTGGGCGGAAAAATCCTTCTGAACTCCGAAGTGACCGCGAGCGCATGGGACGGTGAAGCCTGGCGTCTGACCCTTCCGACCGGCACCGTTTCCGCGCGATATGTCGTCAATACCGCCGGCCTTTATTCCGACGAGGTACACGCGCAAGCCGCCCCGGCGGACTTCACCATCCATCCCGCGCGCGGCCAGTATTTTTTACTCGACAAGAGTCAGGGCGACCGGGTCCGGAGCGTCATCTTCAGTTGCCCCGCGAAGGACACCAAGGGCGTCCTGATCGCGCGGACCGCCCACGGCAACCTTTTGGTCGGACCGACCAAGGAGCCGCTTGACGATAAAGACGACACCGCGACGACCGCCGCCGGTCTTCTGGAAGTGCGGCAAAAGGCGCTCGAAATGGTCCCGTCGGTCAATTTTCGCGAAAATATCGCCAATTTCTCGGGCCTTCGCGCCAATCCGGACAATGACGACTTCATCATCCGGAAGGTCCCGGGCATCGATAATTATTTTGAGGCCGCCGGCATCAAGTCGCCGGGGCTTGCGTCCGCGCCCGCCATCGGACCGTATATGGTCGACCTTCTGTCCGAAGGAGGCCTGTCGCTTTTCGAAAAGCAAATCGTCCGCGACGACCCGTCCGTCCTTCTGCGCCGGATCGTTCGCTTCAACCGGATGAGCGACGCGGAGCGGGCGGCGCTCGTCACTAGAGATCCGCGATACGGACGCATCGTCTGCCGCTGTGAGACGGTCACCGAAGGGGAGGTCCTGGACGCGATTCACTCGAGCCTTCCCGCCCGTACACTCGACGCGATCAAGCGGCGCACGGCGGCCGGACTCGGCCGGTGTCAGGGCGGTTTCTGCGGTCCGCGGATCGCCGCGCTCCTGGCCGAAGAACTGCGCATCCCCCCGACCGAAATTCTCAAAGATCGCGCGGGCTCGTATATATTCACGGGACCGACAAAGGGATCTTCCGACCTGCCCGCCGAAAGCGATGCGACCGCCCCCCTTCCTTTTGAAAGGAGGCCTTCCGATGCGCGCTGATTTAGTCATTATCGGAGCCGGGCCGGCCGGCCTTGCCGCCGCCGCCGAGGCCCACCGCGAGGGAGTCCGCGATATCCTGATCCTGGAGCGCGACAACGAGCCGGGCGGGATCCTCAATCAATGCATTCACAACGGATTCGGACTGCACATATATAAAGAAGAACTCACCGGCCCCGAGTACGCGCACCGCGCCTTCGCCGAGCTTCAAGGCACCCCGGTCGTCTTCAAGCCGAATACGATGGTTCTTTCGATCACCCCGGAACGGGTCATATCCGCCGTCAATGCCGCGGACGGCTACCTGGAGATCCAAGCCGGCGCGATCATTCTCGCGATGGGTTGCCGCGAACGCACCCGGGGCGCGATCTCAATCCCCGGCGACCGTCCGTCCGGTATACTGACCGCCGGCGCCGCCCAGCGCTACGTCAACATCGAAGGCTGTATGGTCGGCCGCCGTGTCGTCCTTCTGGGCTCCGGGGATATCGGCCTCATCATGGCGCGAAGAATGACGCTCGAGGGCGCGAAAGTGCTCGCGTGCGTCGAACTGATGCCTTTCTCGAGCGGGCTCAACAGAAACATCGTCCAGTGCCTTCAGGACTACGACATCCCGCTTCTTCTTTCGCACACGGTCACGGACATCCGCGGCCGGAAGCGCCTTGAGGCGGTGACCGTTTCAAAAGTCGGCGCGGATCTCCGCCCGATTCCGGGCACCGAAACCGTTATGGAGTGCGACACGCTTCTTCTTTCCGTCGGCCTCATTCCCGAAAACGAGCTCTCCAAAAGCGCCGGCGTCGCGCTCGATCCCCGGACCGGCGGCGCACGGGTTACCGACGATACGCAAACGAGCGTCCCCGGCATCTTTGCCTGCGGGAATGTCCTCCACGTCCACGACTTGGTCGACAACGTCACCCTCGAGGCTCGAAAAGCCGCGCGAGCGGCCGCGAGGTACTTATCAAATCCCGCGTCGGTTCCCGCCTGCGGGCTCACCCTTCTGACCGACGCGAACATCCTCTACACGGTCCCGCAGGCCTTTACAACGCCGCTTCCGGATAAGACGGTCGACATCTACTTTCGCGTCCGAAGGATCCTACGCGACTGCGAGGTCCGCCTGACCGACGCGTCCGGCACGGTCATCCGCCGCGTCTTCCGCGACTACATGACGCCCGGGGAAATGGAGAAAATCACGCTCGCGTCCTCAATGCTCGACGCGCTCCCGCCGCAGAGCCTGACGCTCTCCGTCGTCGAAAAGGAGGCCGCCGATGATTAATCGAGTATGCCTCGAATGCCCCGATGGAGGCCGCCGATGATTGAATTGACTTGCATTGTTTGCCCCAAGGGATGCCGCCTGCGCGTCGATGACGAAAACGGCTACAAGGTCACCGGCAACGTCTGCGCGCGCGGCGAGGCCTACGGGCGCGAGGAGGCGCTGGATCCGAAGCGGACGGTAACCTCGACGGTCCGGATCCTTTTCGAGCGTCAAAACAAGCCGGCGCAAGCCCCGGGCGCGTCAATCCCGCAGCCCCTTCCATGCCCGAAGATCCCGGAGCCCCTGCCGCTGGTCTCGTATTTCCGCCCGGACCTTCCGCAAATTGAAGCGCGCCTGCCCGTAAAGACAAGCGCGCCGGTGCCCAAGGCAAAAAATCAGGAAGTGATGCGGGAAATCAACGCGATCACGGTGCGCGGACCGGTCCGGATCGGCGATCTCATCGCCGGTAATATCGCCGGAACCGGTGTCGATCTGGTCGCGACGCGAACGATGATGAGCCCGGAGGCGTAGACTTTCCCGTTACGTGATGGATGCGCGGACCGGGCGGGCAAGACTTCCCGCTTCGCTAAAGATGCGGATACACCCGGAAATCTTTCTACCGGATCTCGTACTCAAAAGTACTTCCGTCCGCTTTT
>JAEAME010000339.1_pt1 | contig 52104 bp, 40 predicted proteins | sample 8958731 | NCBI WGS metagenome assembly JAEAME01 (sample SAMN16933194, study PRJNA681113) | bioreactor sludge metagenome | isolation source: anerobic bioreactor sludge (Control) | place: India:Bengaluru | collected 2018-10-24
GAATTGACTGTGTCAATTCAGTGCATCGACACAGTCGATGCACTCCAAATTAAATGTTGAAATTACGAATGATTTAGAATTTTCATTTTAGAAATTCAGGTATAAATTTTTTATCTGTTGGGTTATTTCTATCAGTTGGAGGTAATATTAAACCAAACAGAGGAGATCAAATGTGAAAGCTGCAAAATGGATTCTTGTTTTTCTTTTCATCTTCAGTCAGACATCTGTGTTGTCTGCTCAAATTCTTTCTACCAACCCAACCATTGAAAATCGGATTGAATCACTCATCCAGCAGATGACGCTGGATGAAAAAGTCGGTCAACTGAATCAGATCAATGGAATCAGTGATGAAATTAAATTGCAGGTTCAACAGGGGAAAATCGGTTCCATATTAAATATTCCTGGCGCCAAAGTGACCAACGAAATTCAAAAAATCGCTGTCGAAGAATCTCGACTAAAAATACCGTTGATCATCGGACTCGATGTCATTCATGGCTATCGTACGATTTTTCCGATTCCGCTGGGAGAAGCTGCTGCCTGGGATCCGGAATTGGCACAAAAAACGGCAGCTATGGCTGCCAGAGAAGCCAGAGCCAGTGGTGTTCACTGGACCTTTGCGCCGATGGTTGACATTGCCCGTGATCCACGCTGGGGTAGAATCGCCGAAGGCTCAGGCGAAGATACCTATCTGGGTTCAGTTTTGGCACGTGCCAGGGTCAAAGGCTTTCAGGGAAATAATCTGGCTGATCCTGCCTCTGTCCTTGCTTGCGCCAAACATTATGTGGCTTATGGAGCCGCAGAAGGCGGCAGGGATTATAATACGGTTGATGTTTCATTAAAAGTACTTCGCGAAGTTTATCTGCCCCCATTTAAAGCTGCTGTCGATGCTGGAGTAGGAACTATCATGAGCGCCTTTAATGATTTGAATGGCATCCCTGCTTCTGCTAATTCCATGACCCTCACGCAGATTTTGCGAAATGAATGGGGATTCCAGGGCTTTGTAGTTAGCGATTGGAGCTCCATTGGCGAGTTAGTGAATCATGGCATTGGCGCAACGCTGGCGGAAGTGGGCAAAAAAGCTCTGCTGGCTGGCGTAGATATGGACATGATGGGATTTGCCTATACAAATAACTTAGCCAACCTGGTTCAACAGGGGCAGATCGATGAGAAGGTCATCGATGAAGCGGTTCGTCGGGTATTGCGCTTAAAATTTATGTTGGGTTTATTTGATCGACCTTATGTTGATCCAGAATTGGAGCAAACCGTTATTCTGAGTCAGGAAAATTTGGACCTGGCGCTGGAGAGCGCGCGAAAATCCATCGTGCTGTTGAAAAACGAAGGGCAGCTTTTGCCGCTAAAGAAAAATTTGAAATCTGTAGCAGTCATTGGTCCCTTAGCCGATAATAATTTTGATCCTCTGGGCTGCTGGTTCTGTCAGGGTCAAGCCAAAGATGTTGTCACCGTTCTTGAAGGAATCAAGCACAAGATTTCATCTGACAAAATTCAGTATATTGAAGGCTGCAAAATCCAGGGCAATCTCTCCGGTAATATTGACAAAGCTGTCGCCATTGCCAAAAATGCTGAAGTGGCAATCGTTGTAGTCGGGGAGAGCGCCTGGATGAGCGGCGAAGCTTATAGTCGATCTTCACTGGATTTGCCGGGGCATCAGAGCGATCTGGTGAAAGCGATTTATGAAACTGGTGTTCCCACAGTAGTAGTCTTGATGAACGGGCGTCCCCTTTCCATTCCCTGGATCGCTGAAAAAATTCCAGCCATTCTGGAGACCTGGCAATTGGGCGTGCAATCTGGCAACGCCATCGCCGATGTGATCTTTGGTGATTACAATCCTGGCGGGAAATTGCCAGCCACGTTTTCTCGGACTGTGGGACAGGTCCCGATTTATTACAACCATAAAAACACCGGCCGACCCGCTGCTGCTGAGAAATTTACTTCGAAATATATGGACATTCCCATCGCGCCCCAATTTCCATTTGGCTTTGGTTTGAGCTACACCAAATTTCAGTTCAGCAATTTAAAAGTGAACACTGAAAAAACTGGTAACATGACCCAAATATTTGCCAGCATTGAGATTCAAAATATCGGGAATCGGATTGGCGATGAAGTGGTTCAGCTCTACGTTCAGGACGTCGTGGCAAGCCTCACGCGCCCCGTAAAAGAGTTAAAACGATTTCAGCGAATCACGCTACAACCGAATGAGAAGAAGCTGGTAAATTTTCAATTGGATGCGAATGAACTGGGATTTTATAACCAGAATTTGGAATACGTGGTGGAACCAGGTCAATTTAAAATCTGGATTGGCCCAAATTCGACTGAGGGATTGGAAGGGAGTTTTGAGATTTTGGATTAGGATAGCTGGTGTAAAATACAAATGGACTTCGTCCAACTGGCGGATGAAGTCCATTCACCATATTTAATAAAAATCTTGAAGACGCTATTTATAAACCCAAAACAGCAGCCGCTTTATTTGCCGCCTTAAGTAGCGGTTCCCAATAAATGCCAAGCACTAAAACCGCCACTCCCATGATTGCAATCAAACCAGAATTAATTTTGCTTATTTTCATGGAATTGTTTGCGGTCGCCTCTGCCTGACGCAGAAACATTTCACGCAAAATGATGGCATAATAAAACAGGGCTAACAGGCTATTCAGAATCCCGATTACTGCTAACAAGACATACCAGAATCCGCCATTTTTAATAAGCGAAGCAAAGAGAAAAAATTTGCCAACAAATCCTGCCAGCGGCGGAATACCCGCTAACGAAAATATAAATACGCCCAATGATACAGCTAAGAACGGCGATCGATAACCCAGTCCGCGGTAAGCTGATAGCTCTTCACTGCCCAAGGTGTCGGCAATTGTTTGTACCACTGTAAAGGCGCCCAAATTCATAAATAGATAAATGACTAAATAAATCATCACAGCGGTCGAACCAGCAAAATCCAGCACCACGACGCCCATGAGCAGATAACCCGCATGGGCAATAGAGGAATAAGCGAGCAGGCGTTTGACATTGGTCTGATGAAGGGCAGTGAAATTACCCAGTGTCATGGTAATGGCAGAAATCAGTCCAATAATGGGTATCATTAACTGTTGAATCGAAACGCCAGCCTGAGGTAACAACTGTGTCAAAAAACGCAGGATCAAAGCAAAGCCAGCCGCTTTCGGGGCGACGCTTAAAAATCCGGTGAACGGAGTTGGAGCGCCCTGATAAACATCGGGACACCATTGATGGAATGGGACGGCTGCAATTTTGAAAAAGAAACCTGTAAAAACCATAATCAATGAGACAAAGATCGCCAGCGAGCCCATCTGATTAATGGCGAACACAGTGGAATCTAAATTCATTAACATCTGAGCAATGCCAGAAAACGAGGTTGTGCCAGTCATCCCATAAAGCAGAGACATCCCAAACACCATTACGGCAGAAGCGACGCCGCCGAAAATAGCATATTTTAACGAAGCTTCATGCGAAGCCTGATGCGTGCGCTTGAAGCCAGTCAGGATATAAGAAGAGAGGCTAACGGTTTCCATTGCCAGATAAGCGAGCAATAAATCCTGTGCTGCTGCCATAATAGATATTCCCAGTCCGATAGTAAAGAGCAGCGCTATAAATTCTGGAAAGCGACGGGGAGAAATTTCCGTTGATTGCGAAGCTGCCAGCATCGTAACGCCGATGGCAAATACAACAAACAGTAAAAAGAATTTGCTAAAGGAATCGAACTGCAAGAGATCGCTGAGACTGCCATGAGCCGGACTTTGTAAACAAACAACAGCAGCGATAGCCAGGAATATTACACCGAGGATACTTATCATGCTTCGCATTCGTTCAGCATTTGCTTTAAACATGCCAATTATCAAAATGACAAGTATTCCAGCAGTTAAAACCAGTTGTGGATAAACAAAGGGTAGTTTATTTATCGGCATTGCTCACCTTATAATTTTCTATTTATAACTAACATGCCACGCGCCTTGTGCAGATGCGTGGCATGTTCTAATATCAACCTTGAAAGACCTGAATTATAGACATCAGAGTTTTATTAATCAAATTCAGCGCCGGGATAGGATAAATACCAAGAATAATGATTAACGCGCCCAATGGGTAAAGTGTCACTCGCTCTCGCCAATTGAGATCAGGCAAACCAGCATATTTTTCATTTAACTTGCCGAGGAACATTCTCTGCAATGCCCAGAGATAATACGCTGCAGTAATAACCACGGTTAAGGCTGAGATGATCGTAATGATCCGATAGACAGGAAAGGCGCCTAGAAAAACCAACACTTCGCTAATAAAGCCGCAAAGTCCGGGCAATCCCAATGATGCCATAAATGCTAACCCCAGGACGCCGGTATATTCTGGCATTCGGTTCGCCAGACCTCCAAATCCATCAATCTCTCGATGATGTGCCCGATCGTAAATAACTCCAGCTAAAAGGAAGAGCATGGGGCTGATGAGTCCGTGAGTGAACATTTGCATGACCGCACCAGAGATGCCTTGGTTCGTAAATGCCGCCATGCCGAGCAGCACAAATCCCATGTGGCTGACCGAAGAATAAGCGATAAGCTTTTTCAAATCTTTTTGTGCCATGCACACAAAGGCGGCATAGACAATACTGATACCACCAAACAATGCAAGACCGGGTGCAGCCCACTTTGTTGCTTCAGGAAGGATACCATAATTGATTCTTAAAATTCCATAGCCTCCCATCTTCAATAAAATGCCGGCCAGAATCACTGAAATCGGAGTTGGAGCTTCCACGTGAGCGTCAGGCAACCAGGTGTGGAATGGCACCATGGGAATTTTAATGGCGAATCCGATGAACAGGGCGATAAAGATAATTTTCGTAAACTCGAATCCCAACAACGGAGCCGCAGTGGAAAAATCATTTTCACTAATAAGCTTTACAATATTAAACGTGTGATTAGCAGGTGTCCCATCAACCAATGTGGTGGGCACCGAATTGTAATAAAGGGCAATAATTGCCAGCAGCATCAGCAGTGAGCCGAACAGCGTATATAAAAAGAACTTGATGGCGGCATATTCTTTTCTCGGTCCGCCCCAGACGCCAATTAAAAAGTACATGGGCAATAGCATCACTTCCCAGAAGACATAGAACAGGAAAAAATCCAGGGCGCAGAAAGTCCCCAGCATTCCAGTTTCTAATAACAATAACAGGGAAAAGTAAGCCCGAATATTTTTTTCAATGCCCCACGAGGCAATAACAGCGATGAAGGTAATCAACACGGTTAAAAATATCATGAGCATTGACAGTCCATCAGCGCCGACAAAATATTCCACATTGAACGAGCGAATCCAGACAAAATGATGCTGGAACTGCATCGTGGTAATAGACCGATCGAACATGGTCAGCACATAAATACCTAAAACCAGCGAAACCCCTGAGGCCAGGGTGGCTATCCAGCGAATGATTTGTTTCTTCGCTTCTGGCATTGCCAATATAAAAGGGATTCCAATCAACGGAAAAAAGATAATCCAGCTTAGTAGTGTAGATTCAGTCATAAAGATAGCTCCAATTTGCAACGAAAAAATTAGATTTAAATTTGACTAAGTAGTATAAATTTATAGAAAAATATATCTGACCAAAATCAGCAACAAGCCTCCTCCTAACACTCCATAGAGGTATGTCTGAATTCGTCCCGTTTGAACACGACGCAATATCCGACCACAACGGGAACTTATCGCAGCCAATCCGTTGACTGCGCCATCGACAATATACGTATCATTAAGGCCGTTGAGCCAGGAGAAAAAGCGTGCGATATAGCCGATCAGATTCACCAGTCCATCGATGACATGGTTATCAAACCAGCCGCTGATTTTTGAGAAAAGTACTGAGCCATTAATAAAAGTTTTTTGATACAGCTCGTCGATATAATATTTATTAAAAGCGATCCGATGGATCGTCGGGAATTTCTTGATAAATCGAGATGGTACTTTGGATTTATTATCTTTATACAGTTTATAAGCTAACGAAAATCCAGCCAGCGCGATAAGGATCGATGTCAGCATCAACGTCCATTCGGTTCCATTAGAATATTCGTGCCAATGAACATGGTGATGCGCAAATTCAAATAGCGGTTCTAACCAGCTTTCTAACAAATTGGGCAAATGCCATAAATGTGGCAACCCAATGACGCCGCCAATTATCGAAAGTATTCCCAGTATTTTCAGAACGGTGGTCATCGAAGATGGCGATTCATGGAGGTGTTGAACTGCATTGCTGCCGCTGCGAAATTCTCCAGTGAACGTCATAAAATAGGATCGAAACATATAGAAAGCGGTTAAAATTGCTGCCACAGCGCCCGCAGCCCAAAGAACTTGTCCGGGTATCAGGGTATTTGCATTGGAAAACGCTTTCCACAAAATTTCATCTTTCGAGAAAAAGCCAGACATGAGCGGGAAGCCGGCAATAGCAAAACACGCTGCCAGGTAGGTCCAGCGGGTCGCTGGCATATATTTGGCCAATCCCCCCATATTCCGCATATCCTGAGGATCGCGATGATGATCGTTCTCTTTGTGATAAACATGATGCATGGCGTGAATGACGCTGCCCGATCCAAGGAATAGACAGGCTTTAAAAAAAGCATGAGTCAACAGATGAAAAATTCCAACCCCGTAAGCGCCGACGCCGACGCCAAGAAACATAAAACCAAGTTGACTAACGGTCGAATATGCCAGGACTTTTTTAATATCATATTGGAATAAAGCAATTGTAGCGGAGAACAGAGCCGTCGCTGCACCAACAGTAGCCACCACCGTCATCGCTACTGGAGAAAGGGCGAACAGGAAATTCAGTCGCGCCACCATATAAACGCCAGCCGTAACCATGGTCGCCGCATGAATCAATGCTGAGACCGGTGTGGGACCGGCCATGGCATCAGGCAGCCAGACATACAATGGAATCTGGGCGCTTTTGGCAGTAGCGCCCCAGAAAAAGAATAAACAGACAAAAGTGGGAACAGCGATTCCAAATATATTTTGATCAGCCAAAAAGGGTACTAATTCTTTTATCTCACGAAAGACAAAAGTCAGCCGATCTGCATGCAAAAGCGAATAGCTATTTCCACTCCATCCGCCACCGAGCGACCAGATTAGAGCGAACATACCGACAATGAAACCAAAATCTCCTACTCGGTTAGTGATGAAGGCTTTCATCCCAGCTTTGGCTTTGAGTAAATCCTGATACCAGAAGGAGATCAGCAGGTAGGAACATAAGCCGACACCTTCCCAACCAACGAACATCAATAAAAAGTTATCACCTAATACCAGCGTCAACATGGAGAACATGAACAAATTCATATAGGCGAAGAAGCGCCAATAGCTCGGATCTTTGTGCATATAGCCGATGCTATAGATATGGATGAGCGTACCCACAAAAGTGACCATCAACGTCATAACCGCAGACAGTTGATCAAGCCAGAAGGCCAACGGGATGCTGAAATCACCAATCCGTATCCAATCATAAAGCTGACAGAGCATCTGCCGTCCTTCTGCGGGAAGCGGCAACATCTTTAGAAAGTAATAGGCAGTGATTAGAAACGATAACGTCGGCATGAGAATCGCTAAAACATGAATCGGTTTTTCACCAAAACGGCGCTGAATTTTAGCCCCCAGGACGCCATTAATAAAAGCTCCGATCAACGGAAAAACAGGGACCAACCATAACCAACGGGCTTCTGAAATATGTTCCAAAAGTTTACTCCTTCAAATTAACCGTCAGAGCGACGTCAATATTTTTAAACGAACGATAAATAGCCAGAACGATTGCCATGGAAATGGCGGCTTCGGCGGCTGCCAGCACGATCACAAACAGTGCGAATACCTGACCCGAAATTCCATTTTCAATAAAACGGGCGAAGGCGACCAGATTGATATTGGCGGAATTCAGAATGAGCTCCACACCCATCAGCAAGCCGATCGCATTGCGCCGGGAGAGGACGCAGACGATTCCAAAGGAAAATAACAGCGCCGCCACAATCAAATAGTGCTGTAAACCAAGTGTTAGATTCATTCCTGTTCCTCATTCAAGTTTTCAGATTTGATTTCTTTGCGCACCAACATCACAGCTCCTATCAAAGATGCTAAAAGCAGCACCGAAAGAATTTCAAAGGGTATAAGATATTTATCCAACAAGGCATTTCCGATTTGAGGCACACTCGAAGTCGCTTCACCAATTGATTTGGTTTGCCAGGGGAAACTCACCGCGATGACGATGAGAATGACAGCCACGATCGATCCAACGATTGAGGCAGTAATCAATCCGGTTGAAGGATTGGATTGGCGCACATCCTGAATACCACGAGTCAACATGATAGCAAACAGAATGATGACGAGAACGCCGCCGACATAGACCAATAACTGGATAGCCATGATAAAATTTGCTGATACTAAACCATAAAATCCAGCCACGCCAGCAAAAACGCCCAGCAGAGAAAATGCCGAATGAATGATGTTTTTAGAAAAGGCCACCATCGCCGCACAGGCGATTATGAAGCCGGCTAAAATGTAGAATAAAACATCGGAAAAAGTAATCATCAACAAAACTGACAACATCTGACTCGCAATATGAGTCATTCAAGGACCTCCTGCGATTCTATAAATAGCAAATCAAATTAAAATATTTTATCTCAAGAAAATTAAAATTATTTTTTCCACCTGACTTTACCGCGAGCCGTAGCCATATCCACTGGTGCTGGTGCATTCCAATCTTTCCGAATTTGTTGATACGGCTTGTTCTGTGGCTGCCCCTGTGCTTCTTGATCTTTCATCATTTTGTAAGTAGGAATCTTTTCACCGGGTTTGACATACATCAAGACCAAATTAATCACATTCCAGGTGCTTGCTTCGAACTCTGTACTATGGCGAATAGCACCAGTGGGACAGACTTCGGTGCACAGTCCACAGACCATGCACTTGCCGGAATCGATCTCGAATCGAGTTAAAAAATTTTTTTTCGTTTCTGGATCCCGCTCTGTCTCAATTAGAATAACATCTATTGGACAACGCTTCATACAAGCCATGCAGCCAGTACAGATGCTGGTATCGACTTCCAATAATCCACGGAAGTTAGACGGCAACATCTCTGGTACAGGTTTGGGAATGCGATCCGGATATTGAATCGTAATTGGCTTGCGAACCATGTACGATAGGGTCACCGCCATTCCCTCAAAAATCGAGACAAAGGCTTTTTTGATATTAGAAAAATAATTGACAACCGCTCGCTGCACAGATATGACTCCTGATTAGTTTCTTTAGAATGAAATCATTTCAAAAAAATTAAGATCACAAAACGGAATTCTCAAAAAAATAATTTTTGATTTTATGAGAGTTGCATTTCTAGGAACGAATCATTTATTCCTTTACACCCAAACTTTTAAATAAATTGGATCTTTCAATTTGCGAATATTATATACTGAGCGCCAGATCAATAAGCCAGTGGCAGCAACACCGATAGCAGTCAACAACAGCTTGATAGCCCAATGGAAATATAGCCATGATCCAGTTTGTGGCAGAATACCAAAAAGCGCTGATCCCATTAGCGCAACAAAACCAATAGGCGTAAAATATTTCCAGCACATAACCATCAACTGGTCCACACGCAATCGGGGTAAAGTCCATCGAATCCAGATAACCACAAAAACCAATATCAATGTCTTGCCGCAAAAGACGACCAGACTCAACAGAATCCATAATGCTTTTTGCCAGAATGCGGCTTGAGCAAGAAATGCATCCATATCATTGATTCCTGGAATCTGCCAGCCGCCCAGGAATAGCGTGGTAATCAGCGCCGACATCACCCAGAGATTCGCCCATTCGGAAAAGAAGTAAAATACAAATCGCATTCCCGAATATTCCGTAAGATAGCCTGCAACCAGTTCGCTCTCTGCTTCCGGCAGATCGAACGGGGTGCGGTTTCCTTCTGCTAATATGGATGAGAAAAAGATAAAGAAAGCAATGAAAGTGAAGGGATTACTGAATACAAACCACTGCCATGGCCAGCCGCCTTGCTGTTTAATGATCTCTTGCATGTTCAACGTTCCAGCAATCGCGACAATAGTCAGAACTGCAAGACCCGAAGGTATCTCATAAGACACAATTTGCGCTGCGCTGCGGATACCGCCCAAAAGTGACCATTTATTGTTACTCGACCAACCCGCCATAATTATGCCCAGCACGACCAACGTGGTAATCGCCGTGATATAGACAATTCCAATATCGATGTTAGTCGCTACAATCCCATAGCCAAATGGCAATGCTGCAAATGCTGCAAACACCCCAGAAAACACAATATACGGAGCCAGACGAAACAACGGTCCATCCGCTGCCTGGGGAATGACATCTTCCTTAAGAAAACATTTGAGTCCATCAGCTAACCATTGCAGTATTCCAATCGGCCCGACACGGTTCGGCCCCACGCGGGATTGCATTCGCCCGGCGATCCGACGTTCAATCCAGGAAGTGGTGCCGGCAAATAGCGCCATAAAAACCAAAACGATGATACTCACCACCAGCAACCAGAGGACCATGACCAATGTCATTTGAACAGGACTTAATTTCCAGCTTTCTGAGAGAGAATAAAACAGTTCTTTCATAGGGATATTATTCGTAATATTTGTGAATATGTAATTGACACACGAAAATTATAAAATTCATTAACCGATTTATGCGCAATTTAAATTTAGAAAACCAATAAAAAAACGGTGCCGCTGTAACCCAACTATCGATCCACTTCTGGCGCCACGACATCCAAACTGCCGAAGAACGCGACCAGATCCGCCACCATTAAATGAGGGACGACTTTCTGTAAAATGGACATGGCGGTAAATGATCCAGTTCGTATTTTAGCGCGAAAGGCGCGATCAGCGCCATTGCTGACTACATAAAAACCCAGTTCACCACGATTGCTTTCAACACAACTATAAACCTCGCCGGGAGCTATGGTCGGATTGCGTGGCACTTTGGTCTGGAACTCCCCTTCTGGCAGTCCTTCAATTGCCTGACGCACGATTTTTGCTGATTCGCTCATCTCATCAATGCGTACCATGTACCGGGCAAACGAGTCTCCCACTTCACCGCGATAGCCATCGCCAGTAATGACTTTGAATTTGAAGTCAGGATAAACGCTGTAAGGATGATCGCGGCGCAAATCGAAATCCACACCGGAGGCTCGTAAATTGGGACCGCCAAAGCTATAGTCGATAGCCTGTTCTGCATTAACAACCGCAATATGAATCAACCGTTTGACAAAGATTTCATTGCCAGTAATTAGTCGATTCAATTCAGGTAGGAAATTTTCAAAGCGATCGATAAAAGCAATAATCTCTTTGTCCAGTCCAGGCGCATAGTCACATGATACACCACCGAAGCGCATATAATTATAGGTGAGTCGCGCACCACAAATTTTTTCCATCAGGTCATTCACTTTTTCTCGCTCACGAATACAATGCAAAAACGGCGTAAACGCCCCTAAATCCATGGCGATACTGCCGCAGGCGAGCAAGTGATTAATGATTCGATTCAGTTCGCAGGCAATGACCCGCAGATATTCCGCCCGACGCGGAACCTGGATGTTCAGCAGCTTTTCAACCGCCATGCACCAGGACTGATTGCAAAACATGGCCGAAACGTAATCGATACGATCCGTAAAGGGAATGTAGCCGGTGTACGGGACCATTTCAGCAATTTTTTCCAGTCCACGATGCAAAAATCCAATATTAGGATCGATGGTCTCGATTATTTCGCCGCTAAGCTTTAATTTAAAATTAATAACCCCATGAGAAGAGGGATGCTGGGGTCCCAGGTTAACAATTGTATATTCATTATCCAGATTCTCTACAGCCAACTTGGTCATGAAAATCGTCCTTAAATTTCTAAAGTATTTGTAAGCGTATTCATTAAGCAGATACCGGTGACTGATTATCTGTTGGTTCCGGTTTCGGATAAAATTTATCCAATACAGCATGAGCATCAGGGCGTTCTGCCGGAATGCCATTATATTCTGTCGGGGGCTGATAATCTTTGCGCAACGGATAACCAACCCAGTCTTCAGGCAATAAAAGTCGTCTCAAGTCAGGATGATTTTGAAATTGAATTCCGAACATATCAAAAGTTTCCCGCTCGAACCATTCTGCCACTGGAAACAACGCACTTGCTGTTGCAATAATGGGATTCTCTTTTGGTAGCAGCACCTTCACTGCAACAGCTACTTTGTCTTTTAACGAACGTAGTTGATAAACCACGGCAAAGGAGCTTTCATAATCCACACCCAAAAGACAGGCGAGATAATTAATGCCCAGATCATTTTTCAAGCAAGATAAAACACGAAAAATATCCACTGCTGGAGCTAAAATCCAGGAGTCTCCCAGCTCACTTTTTTGTTGTTCCAATTTTGTATCAGGCAGGTGGCTTTGTAGAGTTTGAAGAACCTCGGTAAGAGTCATACTGCTAATGCCTCCGAATCTGTTTTCATGCGCTGAGCCCAGTGATCCTTTTCCATTCGTTTTTGAATGCTGATGAGCGCCTCGTTCAAGGCTTCGGGACGCGGCGGGCAGCCGGCTAAATAAATATCTACCGGAATAATCTTATCAACACCCTTAACAACCGAATAGCTTAACTGAAACAATCCACCGCAATTGGCACAGGAGCCCATAGCCAGAACATACTTTGGCTCCGGCATCTGATCATATAACCGTCGTACCGGCTCTGCCATTTTATAAGTGATCGTTCCAGCCACCAATAGAACATCGGATTGCCGTGGCGAAGCTCGGAATATCATCCCAAAGCGGTCTAAATCGGTGCGCGGTCCACCTGTTTGCATTAGCTCGACCCCACAACAGGCCGTAGCAAATAACATATACCATAAAGAATTTTTCCTGGGCAAATTGATTAAATAATCCAATTTTGTTGGTATAGCAAGACCTTCACCCCAAACATACTCAGTCATCATATTGAATCCTCTTGACCAAACATCTCTATTTTTTTAATCCATTCCAGATCACCACGAACCCATAAGAATACTAGGCCGGTAACGATGATCACCACAAAAATCAATATTTCAATAAATGCAATCAATCCCCAACCCTGTCCTGCCCAATTCCTTAGCACCACAATCACTGGATAGGTGATCACGACTTCGACATCGAAAATGAGAAATAAAATGGCAAGCATATAAAATCGAGGATTAAAATTGTACCAGCCTTTGCCAATCGGCAATTCACCACATTCATAAGTAGCATTACGCTCCTTGCGCAGACGACGTGGTCGGATAAACGCTCCCACTAATAACGCAGCCAACATAAAGCCAACACCCAGCGCCAGAAAAATGACAATGATACCTAAATCGAATTTCAATTAACCACTCCTTATGCCAGACTTGACCGGTATAATATTACAGAGAGTTTTTAAATTGCCTAATTATATTAATAATTTCAGAAAAAGTCAAGAATTATTTTTTCGATCTTTAGCCTCTAAAATTCATATTGCTTTTTTTTCTTAATTGTGCTATATTTATTTTAGCCCATTACTAGCATTATTGATAAATTATAAAAAGTATTTAACCGAAAATAGATGAAACGATTTCATATCGCAATTGACCTTTGTTTGGTTTTCCTTTTTCATAAAGTAGCTATTAGACAGACTGAAAAAATGATGTTAATCTATGAGTCCACTCTATAAACCAATTGTAAGGCAATGTCATTGCGAGCGGGGTGAAACGGAGCGAAGTCGAAGATGCTCGATAGAGACAATCCCTTCTACCAGTGAAGATTGCTTCTCCGCCAAAGGCGAATCGCAATGACTGCTGCAAATAATATTTTATAATTTTCGACCTTTTTAGAGTGTACTCATCTATTAAAAATGAAATCTTTCTAAACGACCAAGCTGAAATTATAAAGGATGACAAGATGAGACAATTAAGTTTCAGTTGTACCCTCTTCATTTTGCTGTTTCTTTCCTCCATAATCGCCAGTCAAAAAATGAATCCCAGCGATAATAACGTCAAAAAAATCTCGGCACCGGCCGGGTGGGAACAGGTCTGGAACGATGAGTTTGACAGCACGGCGATCAATCTCAATAAATGGGAACATGAAGTCAATGCTCAGGGCGGTGGTAATAATGAACTGCAATATTACACCAGCCGTCCCGAAAATTCCTATCTTGAAAACGGCTGCTTGGTTATCCAGGCATTAAAGGAACATTACACCGGGACCCAGGGAACTCGTGAATATACTTCTGCCCGGCTTCGAACCTTGAAAAAAGGTGATTGGAAATACGGTAGGTTTGAGATTAAAGCCAAATTACCTTATAGCAAAGGCATCTGGCCCGCTATCTGGATGTTACCAACGGAATGGAAATATGGCGGCTGGGCAGCCAGTGGTGAGATCGACATTATGGAGCTTCTTGGGCAGGAGCCGAATAAAGTCTATGGCACGCTTCATTATGGCGGCCAATGGCCCAATAACGTACAATCTGGAAAATCTTATATTTTGCCCCAGAGCAACTTTGCTGATGATTTTCATTTGTTCGCAATTGAATGGGATACAACGCAGATTCGCTGGTATGTGGATGAAGTTCTTTATCAAAGTCAAACCCAATGGCGCACGACCAGCGAACCATATCCAGCGCCGTTTGATCAATATTTTCATCTGCTTCTAAATGTAGCCGTCGGCGGAAACTGGCCAGGCAATCCTGATAATACCACGGTTTTTCCACAGAAGATGATTGTCGATTATGTTCGAGTTTTTAAGAAAATATCGACAGGCATTAATGAACGACGGCATTCTGATCTGCCGACTGATTTTTTGTTGGGACAGAATTATCCAAATCCATTTAACAGCAGTACCACAATTCCCTATTCACTTCACCACGATAGCCGCGCCGTTCTTAAAATATGTGATTTGCAAGGAAAAGAGGTGAAGCGTTTAGCAGATGAATTTCAGCCGGCTGGCGATAAGTTTATCCATTGGAATGGCACCAATAATCAAGGGCAGATGGTCACTTCTGGAATTTATATTTATGAATTACAGAGTGAGAAAGGGATTTTAAACCGAAAACTATTGCTGATTCGATAAAGGCGGCTGATCTAATGTCAGTTATCCATTTTTCACAGCCTTCCCGATCGCAAAATCGCAATCACCAGCCACAAGCCCAGGAGCGCTGCAATGATGTAGCCGATCAATCCGAACACTGAAAATCCAAAAATATGCCAGCCTTTATCGACATAGACGATGATCGAAGAGCCAATAATCAAAGCGGCGATGATCAGGCTGAAGGCAAGTCTGTTGCTCGATCGATCCATCTCGGTGATTAATCGTTCCAATCCACGATGCTCAAAAATTAAATTCATTCTGCCTTTTTTAACTTTGCGCAGAATGTATCGCAACTCGCTGGGCAAGATCTTAATCAGCTTTTCGGTTTCCAGCGCCAGCTCTCTCATTTCTTTTAGTTGCTTTTTGGGAATAATCGGTTGAATCATCAGTTTTCTGGCATATGGCTCCATAAAGTTCATCATATTAAAATCCGGATCCAGGCTTCTGCCAACGCTTTCAATGGTGGCCAACGCTTTTGCCATTAGCACCACATCAGTCAATACGGCTATTCGGTGACGCCGCAATACGTCAATCAAATCATTAACCAGCTTTTCAATCTGCAATTGATTGAGCGGAATGCCGTAATAGGTATCAATAAATTCGTGCAAATCTATCCGCAACAAGCGCGTGTCATTGGTCTCTTCGAGGACCTCAGCATCAATAAATATCTTGATGATTTTGTCAATATCCCTCGCCACAATTGCAGAGAGAAGATTCTGCAGATAACCTTTGGTCTGCTCATCCAATCTGCCGACCATACCGAAGTCCAGTGGCGCCAGCACATTATTTTTTAGCACGAAAATATTGCCAGGATGTGGATCTGCATGAAATAAGCCGATCTCGAAGATCATTTTCAGGGTTGCCTTTGCCCCATACTGGGCAATTATTTTTCGATCCAGATCCGGGCGTTGTGAAAAATCAATATCAGAAACTTTAGCGCCATCAATATATTCCATGGTTAAAATGCTGGAGGCGGTGTAATCCCAGTAAACGTGGGGCAGATAAATCGTTTGATCATTTTTGAAATGGTGCCGAAAGCGATCGATATTCCTCCCCTCACGGATAAAGTCCAGTTCGGCTCGAATGGTTTTAGCAAATTCATCGACAATGCCGATGGGATTATAGAGCTCGCTTTCCGAAAAATATTTTTCAACGAGATTCGCCAAATGATAAAGGATGCTGATGTCGGTTTCGATGATCCTTTTGATTTGCGGACGTTGAATTTTGACAGCGACCGATTGGTTATTTAGCAACGATGCCTTATGAACCTGCGCAATCGAAGCAGCGGCAATAGGCTCTGCTGAAAATGACTGAAAGATTTCAGTGATCGGCTTGTTCAGTTGTGCCGCAACAATTTTCCGAGCTTCGTCCGAAGAAAAGGGGGGCGCCTGATCCTGTAGCTTTTCCAGCTCTTTTGCGAAATCCAATGGAATTAAATCGGGACGGGTGCTGAGCACCTGTCCCAACTTGATAAAGGTGGGTCCCAAATCAGCCAGCGCCATTCGTAACCGTTGCGCCGACGTCAGGTGTTCAAACTGCTCGGCCATTCGAGCTTTGTGAGAAATTTTTCTGCCGAATTTAATAATCGAATCAAGCTTCAACCGCTCGACCACATCATCAAATCCGTATTTCCATAACACCGCAAAAATTTGACGATAGCGCTTGACGTTGCGATAGGTCCTGTGTAATCTGGGAATTTGCATGTTTTAAATTTACTTTTTTTCGAGTTTCCGCTTTAACGCTTCTACTTCCTGAGCCAGCCGGTCAAATTCCGCTTTGGTCGGGATGCCGAGTTTTTCGATGGTCTTTTTAATTTCATTATTAATTTTATCCGAAATAATTTGCTCCTGTTCCTTTATTTTCTGACTAAATTTTTCTACCATTTTGTCTTTTTCTTCCTTGGCGACTTCACCAGTTTTGATCAGGTCATCGACCAGAGCTTCAACTTTTTCTCGGCCTTCTTCAAACAGTCCCATTCCGAAAAATAGTCCTTTTTTCAATAGATCAATCATGATATTTTCCTCCTGTTCAGTTATTAAATATTTAGAAATTCATCGTTATAAATTTAGGAATTTTTTTGACAAGTGTCAATAGAGATTTTTGAAACTGAACAATTCGCTCACCCTCTATAGCTTTCTAGTTCAGGATCAACCAGGGCAGGTCGCATCAAATGATTTCTGGGGGCATCAACTTTCTATTGTATTTTTTTAAAAAAAATATTATATTCAGGGCAATTTTTAAAGCAGACAAAATCAGGAATGGCAACGACAAGGAGAAACAGCATCATGAAGTGTATCATTCTTTGCGCAGGTTATGCAACCCGATTATATCCATTAACCAAAGATACACCCAAACATTTATTGAAAGTCAGCAATAAAGCAATTTTGGATCACGTTATCGAAAAGCTACCAATGAAAGCCATCGATCATATTTATTTGATCACGAATAATAGATTTTATCCAAACTTTGTCGCCTGGAAGGATGAGCTTGATTATAAACTTCCTATTACAGTGCTAAACGATCATACTATGAATAATGACGATCGATTGGGTTCGATGGGGGACGTGAAATTTGTAATCGATCAAGCAAAATTTGATGAAGATTTTTTATTGATTAGCGGCGACAATTTATTCAACTTTGCAATCGCACCCATGTTGAAACCATTTTTTGAAGGAAAAAATATCATCGCGCTTTATGATGTTAAGATCAAAGAGGAAGCGCGCAAGATGGGTGTTCCCACACTTGACTCCGAAGGAATAATTACCGGGCTGCTTGAGAAACCTGATGATCCCAAAGACACGCTTTGTTCAATTGGAATTTATTTTTTTCACCGAGAAGTTATAACTCTACTGGATCATTATATTCAACAAGGAAATTCGCCCGATAAAGTCGGAGAATTTATTAGCTGGTTGTGCCAAAAAATTAAGCTTTATTCTTATAGGTTTGACGGAACAAATGACGTCTGGTTCGACATTGGCACGGATTCTCAATTGGAGTTGGCAAATAAAATATTTTCGTTCAGGTCTTGAATTATTTAACAACGAAATACTTTCGTTTTCATCCCGGACGGGATAAGCCTTGTACCGGAGCTTGATATGTTTGATAAAATTTTGGTATCACTAAAAGAGATAATTGAAGAGCTAAAGGAATTTCTCGATGTCAAATCGCTGCGGGTAGAGATTGTACTCTATTGGCCCAAATTAATCGCTGGCGTCATTATCCTGTTTATATTTTATTTTATTTCATCTATCGAGTCATCCGATTTTTTCTGGTTCGGAAATTTAGAAAGTCAGAAGTATCAGAATCGGTTACACATTTGGTTGTTAATGAAATCACGGAAAAGATCAAAACAGCATTTGACAAAGCTGGCATCGAGATACCATTCCCGCATCGACAGGTTTTTATTCAATCCACACCTACCAACTATCTATCAAGGTCAGAGTAAATGATCAACAGTGTGATGGAGCATGATTAAAAAAATAGCTAAAATAGTGCTGTGGCTGGCGAGCATCTTGGTGGCTATCATCTTGATCGCTTTATTGGTCATCCGAATTCTATTTCCGCCACAAAAATTAAAAGCGCTGGCTGTTGCTCAGCTTGAAGCCGCTATTGACCGAAAAGTGGAGATTGGGGCCATGTGGTTTAATCCATTTAAAGGTTTCAGCATCAATGATGTGGTTGTTTTTGAATACCCTCGAAGTGATACTGCTGGCGTTGATACGACCGCTTTTTTCCATTCACGCTCGATTAATTTAAAATATCGGTTTTTATCGCTTTTGAAGCGCGAGATCGAAATTAATTCGATTTCGATTGATCAGCCCGAAATCAACTTGAATCAGGATCAGTCCGGACATTGGAACTTTGAGAGCTTGTTTGTCTCAGATACTACGATTGTTATTGTTAAAGCAGATACGGGCGACCTCGAAATTAGCCTCCCGCTGGCAATTAAGTTAAAGCAGTTTTCCTTGAACAATTTCACTGCCAATATTTTCATCGATCAGGTTGATACGATCTATACCATCCGAACGGGAGGCGTATCGTTTAATGTCGATGATCTATTTTTGCCTCGCCAGTCGTTCGATGAATTTAAGAAAAGCGCCCGAGCTGACTTACATTTATTTTCCGATCAGCAGCCCTGGCATTGCCTGATGAAGGCCAGCGCTTCACCAAAAATGACAGAACTGAGCGCCAATATCCAATTGGATCTCACTATTAAAATATCGGGACTACAGCATTTATACAGTGATGGGGAAATTGCCATAACTAATTTGATATTGCACGGAGCAGCCATCGAAAGCCTCAGTTCATCAGCGACTGAACTCTCATTTCCCCAATTTGTCTCGGTTTTTTATAATTTGGAAAGCGATGCTGAACAGGGTCGGTTATCCCTGGCTGAGCTTGAGGCAAAAATTGGCGAAGAGACGGTGTTCAACATCAAAGGAACGATCACCGATTTTTTAAACCAGCCTCGGTTCTATCTGGAAGTGGCGGAAAGTGAAATCAATCTTTCTAATTTAATCAGCCTGATTCTGCCGTTGCTACCCGATACCGTTCAGCAACAGCGAAACGATATTGCGATCAATGGCTTGGCATCGTTTAGAGGAACCAAAATCGCTGGAAATGCTTTCAGCGAAAATCTCGACGATGCGCTGACTGTGAATCTGTTATTTTCGCTGGACAATTTTTATGCAGCTTACGTCGATCCCAAAATAAATTTGAGTAATCTAAAAATCAGAAGCAAATTCACCGAAATACATAATATCAATGGCGTCCAGCAGGCGGACATCTGGATCAATGCCTCACTGGATTCTTTTTATCTGGCAACGGACACCTTAACGCTGGGCTATGGCGGTTTTAATTGGGATGTGAAATCAGCGCTCGATGCTGATTTTATGCCAGATTCAATTAGAACCAGCTTCTCTATCGAAAACTTTTTTGAAGTTCCACTGGATTTTTCATTTAATTTCAAATCCATCGCCGGCCTGGATAGTTTTCGGGCTGACGGCCAGCTAACGATTGACCAGCTTCCCCTCTCGAATCTGCCAGAGTCAACGACAGAAGGCTTAATAGACATTGCCTTAAATCTGCACGCTGAAACTCTGGATCAGATCAAACTGGCGATGAGAGTCGCTTCCGACATGATCAAGGTTCAAACCGAACCGGAGCCGTTGATATTTTACCCGATGGAAATTTATGGGGACGCGCTTCTTTCGACTGATCCATCTTTTGCCGAGATCGAATTAAATCAATTGACAATGGACATCGATAATTTTGCCACCGCTTTGATGCATGGGGATATTAACTTAAATTCCCCCTCACAAATCCACCTATTTGTCGATAATTTGAATGTCGATCATGAGCAGTTGCTGTCCATTTTGCCAGAGCAATTGCTGGAAGGATATGAGACCTTAAAGGTAACCGGCAGTTCAAAACTGACCTCGAATATAGCGATCTCGCTTCCCGAAAATCAAGAGGCAATCATTGATGCGAAGGGTAAAATATTTGTCAAAGCTGGGGTCGAATATCCTGATGCATATTTTTCGCTCAAAAGCATTGACGGCACAGTGAATTTCGCTTCCGATGGTGACTCCGGAATTTTCGATCTGGAAGCAATGGTGGATAGCATTATCTTTGAAGACGTGCGGGACGAGCCGTTGAGAAATATGCCGCTTGTCGGCAAAGGCAGATTTCCTGATCTGGAAACGCTGAAACTGGATAGCGCCATAATGCTCGTTCCAGATCTGATGACAAAGATTTTTCTGAAAGGTCAGATCGACAGCCTGTCGGGAAATGCGCCCGCCCGATTTGATGGTTTGGCGTTGTTCAATACTGAGGATGATACGGTCAGCCTGCTCAATTATTTACGCGGGTCTGGAACAATGGCGCTGGATATTAAGCTTTTTCTGGTAAATGATGTTGCCGACATAAAAGGCTTGCTGAACATTGATCATTTAGATCTGGTTTATGAAGACATCGCTCAGATTGAGTCAATCGCGGGTGTGATTCATTTTTCCGAAAAATATGATATTGAAAAAGAAACCTTGATCGAGAGCTCGCCCAAACAATCATTTTTTGATGAAGCCGGCTCGTACTATTATGATTTGCTCCGACCCTATTATCAACAAAGCCGCGACCAATTTTCATATTTGCGGATCGGCAAAATTCAAGCGATGGATTACTACGCCAGCGATATAACTTTTGATATTTTCATCTCCAATGAACGGATTGAAATTCCTCGCTTCGCTTTAAATGCTTATGATGGAAATATGTCAGGATCGTTCTACGCTAATTTGCATGAAGGCACGCTGGATCAAATTGAATGGAAAGTAAAAGCCAATCTGTCGCAATTAAATTCGGCTAAACTCATCCCGTCTCGGAGATTGAAAGCCAAAGGGGCAGAGCTGAATATGAATCTGGAACTATCCGGATCGGGCATCGATCCTGCCAGCCAGATGGAAGTGGCAGGCTATCTTTATGTGACTAAAATCGGCCCCCAATTTACCGATAATGTTCTGAGATCGCTTGATCCTAAGGGGACTGACAAAAGCATCCAGGATACCCGAAGGCTATTGAATTGGGGCTACAAACCACGATTGCTTTCTTTTGAAATCAAACATGGTAATTTATACCCGACGATTCATCTGGTCAAAGGCAAATTATGGACACGATTGATCCCTTTAAATCTTAGCGGTGGAAAAATCGAGCTGGCGCGAATTCCAGTGAAATTCTTTATGACGAACATGATGACCGAAAGCCAATAACCAGCACGACGCCCAGCCAATGATGTTGTGTAAATCTAATTTATAATTTTGATGTACCAAAACAATTTAAAACCGGCAACGCCTGAACTGATAGATTTGATTCGAGAGCATCAACAGACGAAGAAAAATTTTGAAATTCAAGATGCCTATAAATTAATCTATCAATCTGTTTATGGGATTGGGCATATTCTTAGCGAGCCAGCACTGGCGCGTCAAGCTCTGGTTCGGGAATTTGACTCGATTGCCCCAAGCGATGCTGAACAATTGATTGAAAGAATCTCGCCCTCTGGGGACATGGTCAGATTGAATTTGCGTCCTTACAAATCTCGAGATGGCAATATTGATTTATTATTTCAAGCCATGTTGCGTTCTGCGACCGCGACCCCTGGGTCACCGGAAAAATTTTTAGTTTGGTGGAATCAATTCAAACATGCTGTTTTCGAAGGCACATTAAATTTCGATAAAGAAGATCTAAAAATTTTTGATAATGAATTACAATTGAGTAATTATCCCGTCGTGCATCATTCGCTCGCCTACCGAGAGTCAAATCATCCTGCCTACCGCGTGCTGATCGGTCACATTGCTAGTCAGTTAGCTTGACGCCAATTTTATATCATCCCCAATACAAATTAATCAGGTAAAAATTAATTTATGCTAACTTTAAAAATTTTGAAAGATTCAAAGTTATTACATCACATGTATATTGATGCAAAGCTAAAACCAGGTCCCTAAATTATATCCATGAGATTAGGCATTTCACAAAATTGCCAAACTATCCTGGTGAAATAACCATATTTCAAAGCCTATTAAGCCATCTCAATCTGGCTTGCAATTATTGTGTTCATTCTAAAGCTAACGATTTACAAAGTGTCTGGCCTTCATATTCAACGAATGTTAAATTGCTGGTATAATTTTTGTGTTTATTCTTCTATTTTTTTTAATGGAATTTAAGGATCTCTTCCAAAAGCTGGCATTGACATTGTTTTGGGCAGAATTTGAATATTCCCGGGATTGAACAATCAATTCATGCTAACTGGTGAAATCGTGGCTTGAATCTTTTTATCATGAGCATATTTTATATAAATAGTTAAAAAATAATCTTGAAAATGACTTTTTAATTGTGTATCTTTATTCTTGAAATTTCGTGGCGAAAATAAAGCAATTTTTGTTGCTTACGATTTCGGTTTTTAATATTTGAAACATGCTTATTTTTGCTGTTAGATTTGATTTGTCAATTTAATGGTAGATTCAAGATTTCAATATTTTCACTCATCACTTCGGATCTCTCAAAATATATTATTGGCACGGCTTGATGATTATCAAATTGTTGGTATCTTTATAGCAGCTTATTAGGCTAATTGGAGGGAACTATTTTGGCAATCAATAACGTACCATCCCAACACAATGAAACAAGATCTAGGTTTAAAACAAGTGACGAGACGATAAGGGCATTATTCTACAATATTCCCATTCCAACTACTGTTTGGCAAAAAATAGGTCAAGATTTTATTCTGGTAGATTATAATGATGCCGTAGCGGAAATTACCGGAGGAAAAATTGACCAATTTGTAGGTGCCAAAGCTGACGGATTATTCCCTGATGTACCCGAATTAAATGAAGAATTGCTTCAATGCTTTCAGCAAAAGACCTGCCTTCAAAGAGAGCGATCACATCGTTTCGTAACAAGTGGGGTAACAAAGCATTTCTCTGCTAAATATGTCTTTGTACCCCCAGATTTAGTACTGATTATGAGCGAAGATATTACAGCGCGCATAGGAATAGAAGACAAATTAAAAGATAGTGAGAAAAGGTATCGTGAATTAGCTGACTTATTACCGCAGACCATTTTTGAAACTGACGCCGCCTATAATATTACCTATTGCAATCAGGCTGGTTTTGAGTATTCTGGATATACGCCTAATGATTTACAAAAAGGATTAAATCTCTTTGATCTCATCGTTCCAGAGGAGCGAGAAAAACTAATACAAAATATCCTCCAGATGATGAACGGAAAGAATTCTGGAGGAAATGAATATACTGCACTTCGGAAGGATGGCACGACCTTTCCTGCCAGCGCCTATACATTACCAATCATTCGTAACGGAAAAGTTATTGGTTTGCGTGGTGTTGTGATTGATATTTCCAAACTCAAAGCAGCGCAGCAAGCTTTGGTGCAAGTCAATGCTGAGTTGGAAAATCGAGTGAACGAACGTACAGCCGAGCTATCCAAAGCGAACGAATTGTTGAAGGCTGAAATTGCTGAACGGAAGCATGTTGAAAAATTTTTAAAGCAAAGTGAAGAGAAATATCGGGCAGTACTTGAGCAAAGTATAGATTTAATTTGTATTATTGATGCAGAAACCAAGAAGTTTGTGGAAATTAATTCTGCCGCTCAAAAAATGCTGGGATATTCTGCTGATGAGCTAAAAAATATCCAAATTATCGATATTTACGCAGTTGGTAAAAATAATGTCGATCGAGAGTTTGCTCTTATTGAGAAGGGACAGCATTTGACTGGCGAACGACAATTTAAGAAAAAAAACGGCGCTCTGATTGATGTTGATATTAGCGCGAATTTAATTGGGAAAAAGCTGATTTGTGGGATGGCGCGGGACATCACTGAGCGAAAGCGAGCAGAAGCAGCGCTGCAAGCCAGTGAACGACGCTATCGCAGTGTGGTTGAAGATCAAACAGAGCTCATTTGCCGTCATCTGCCTGATGGAACTATCTCGTTCGTCAATGAAGCCTACTGCCGTTTTTTGAATAAAAAGCGAGAAGAAATTATCGGCAAAATATTCCAATTATTGGTTTCTGAACAAGACCAGAAAGTCATTATGGTACAAAGATCAATACTAACCTTGAAAAAACCAGTGATTTCTTATGAGCATCAGATGTTCGGGCATGATGGAAAGATCCACTGGTTTCATAGAACTGATCGTGCCATATTTGATGATCATGGCATGGTTCAGGAATATCAGTCAGTAGCACAGGACATCACGGTCAGAAAGCAGGCCGAAGCAGAACTGGAAAAATATCGCATTCATCTCGAAGACCTGATAATCGCTCGGACTCAGGCACTTCGCCTGAGCAATCAGGCGCTCTTGAAAGAGCTCGCAGAACGTCAACGCGCAGAGTCAGCATTACAGCTAAGCAAACAACGATTTGAGCTGCTTTATGAAGAAAATCCGTCCATGTATTTCACGATCAATCTAAGAGGAAAAATTCTTTCTGTAAATAAATTTGGGGCAGAACAGCTTGGATATTCAGTTGAAGAGTTACTCGGGAAGTCGGTATTCACTGTCATTTACAAAGATGATAAAAAAATCGTCCGACAACAACTCCAGAACATGAGTAAGGATACCAAACAGATTGATCGCTGGGAATTTCGAAAAATCTGCAAAGACGGTAGAATCATGTGGGTCAAGGAGTCTGCTCGCCTTATCAGGGATGATGATGGCAAATCCCTGATTTTAATTGTTTGTGAGGATATTACAGAAAGAATCAAAGCTCAGCGCGCACAAGAAAAATTAACAAAGGAATTAACGGAGCGAGAGCATTTCGCAACGCTGGGTCAATTCGTTGCTTCGCTAACTCACGAAATTAGTAATCCGCTGGATATCATTCTTACGGATCTCGACGCTTTAAAAGATGACTATCATCATTTGCCGGAATTAGTAACCTATACAGAAAAAATAAAAGAACAAGTTTTCAGGATAAACCGTCTCGCTCGGGATATTCTGTCGTATGCGAAACCTCAGTTCCTGATGTTGCTTCCGGTCGATGTCAATAAAATTGTCATGCAAACGATTGAATTATTGCGGGGATACCAGGGAGAAGGAGTAACAATAGCGACGAGACTCGGTCCGAATTTGCCATTAATCCCGGCCGATGCCATCGGTTTAGAGATTGTTTTTAAAAATATCATTTTGAACGCCATCCAATCTTTCCAACAAAAGGGCACGATTATCATTATAACTAAGCTCATAAAAGATGATCACTTGAGAATAACTATCAAAGACAATGGTGCAGGCATCGAAAAATCGAGGGTGAAAAATATATTTAATCAATTTCACACGAGTAAACAAGATAGCGGCGGAACAGGACTGGGATTAGCGATCAGCTTAGAAATCGTGAAAAAGCATCATGGCACTATCAATGTAAAAAGTCAATTGGGTTCGGGAACAACTTTTAATATTTATTTTCCCGTTCACAGCCAGGCATAAAGCAGCCAGGAGGAATGACCCATGTTTAAAATTCTGCTGGTCGATGATGAAATCGAAATTATTGAAGGGCGATCTAAGATTATCAAAAATTTAGGTTATGATTGTCTGGTTGCCCAAAGCGGCAGCAAGGCAATTAAAGTTACAAAAGAAAAAAAGCCAGATATTATATTGACCGATTTAAAAATGCCGGATGGAGATGGCTTAGCGCTTCTCAATGCCGTGAAGGAATTTGATCCCGATATTCCGGTGATCGTATTTACCGGACACGGATCGATTGATTCGGCAATTGAAGCGATGAAATTAGGGGCATTTGACTATATTCAGAAACCTGTCACCAAAGAAATGATACAGGTCGTTTTGAAAAAAGCAGTCGATCTGCTTCACATAAAACAAGAAAATCTGCAATTAAAAAAGCAATTCAAACAGAAATATCAGTTAGATCGCGTTGTGTATAAGAGTCCGGTTATGAATGACGTTGCCCGACGGGTGGCAAAAGCCGCGGCATGTGATGCTAATGTTCTGATTTGCGGTGAAACCGGGACAGGTAAAGAGATGATTGCGAGGAATGTTCATCTTCAGAGCAATCGAAAAGATAAACCATTTATTCCGATTGACTGTGTATCTTTGCCAGCCAACTTGATGGAAAGTGAGCTGTTTGGTTTTGAAAAAGGTGCTTTTACTGACGCCACAAAGACAAAGCCCGGACTCATGGAAATTGCCAATGGCGGAACGCTTTTTTTTGATGAAATTACTGAATTAGATTATAATTTGCAGGCGAAGTTATTGCGGGCGCTTCAAGAACATCAGTTCCGTCGCATTGGCAGCACCGAATTGATAACGGTTGATATTCGGATTATTTCCGCCACCAATCAAAATCCGGAAAAGGCAGTGAAGGAAAAAAAACTACGCCAGGATCTTTATTATAGGCTAAATGTGATTCAAATAGCCATGCCCCCACTCCGGGAAAGAAAAGAAGATATTCCATTATTAGTGCAACATTTTATCGATGAATTTAATCCTAGCCTTTCCATTGAGATCAAAGGAATTTCAAAAGACGCCATGCATTGTTTAATGAAACATAATTGGGCAGGCAATGTGCGTGAGCTGAAAAATGTGATCGAGCAGGCTATGTCGATGGCGGACAATGAAACGCTCACCTTAATCGATTTACCTGAAAACATGAAAAAATATGACATCTTACTATCAAATGATGATTTCCAGAACACCAGTTTTCAAGAAGCAAAAGAAAAATGTCTTAACGAGTTCTATAAAAAGTTCGTTGGTTTCTTATTAAAAAAATATGATGGCAATATATCGAAAGTCGCCCGTGAGTGTGGACTGAGCCGTTGGACAATTTACCGAATTATAGAGCATCTTGATTTGCTATAATTGAAAAATGCTGTACATTGCAACAGTTGTAAAGTTTTTGCTACATATTATAACATGATTATTTTTTAGTACATTAAACCAATTTTAAAAACTGTTGCAAAAAACTTACAACAACCATGCTAAAAATACGAAAAAGCAGATTTTAAAACTCCAGTTTACACCCATAATAATTAAATAGATAAGGCCTGTTTCATCAAAGCAGAATTTTTATTGGCACCACATTTGCTGATGGAGAGGGTTGGTGTAAATTGATTATTAAAATAATATAACCGATGTGCCGAGACAGTAAAATTTGAGTTATGCTATCTTTCGCTGTCTTTTCCACATTAACACGTGAACACGGTGGTATTTAAAATAAAAAGGGCTACTCGTTGACTCGCCAAAGTCTAACGAACGAGTAGCCCCGCCAGCCACGCAAAGGGATTTTTTTGTTTCAAAATCCCAGAGGGGCTTTGATTTTAATATATCAGTTTTTTTAAAAAATGCAACAATTATTTTTGAAAGTTTATCAGACGGATTGATTTCGATCAATTCAGACAACCAAATAATAAAGTGGGACAGTTTTATGACCCAAATTATTAGATCTTCGATTATCGTATCGACAGATGCAGGCGTCGTCAATCAAATAACCAACATACTCATGCAGCATGATTTCACCGTCACGATAGAAAAATCAATTATTAAATTCATTTCGAGTATGCTGGAGAAAGACATCAGCTTATTGATATTTGATTTGGACTCTCCTGACGGACAAAATTTTGATTCTATCGATATTATTCGAAAATTGCGACCACGACTGCCGATTATCATTTTATCAAAAGATAATTCGTTTGAGACGCTTAAAATCTTGGTGCAAAAAGGCGTTTTTTACAGCGCCATTAAGCCGATACAGACTGAAGAAATTGAAGAGGTTATAAAGGCAGTAGCACAATCTCTTCATCGAAATGATAAAAACAAAAAACCTCTCTCTTATGTAGCATAAATTATAACTTAATTTTGATCTAATATGAAACCTTCAACTTATACAGATGAACTCAACTACAATTCTCACTGGTATGCCTTATATACCAGAAGTCGTTACGAGAAAAAAGTGGATACTTTGCTAAAGGAAAAGGGGGTCACCAGTTATTTGCCGCTTAATGAAGTTTATCATCGGTGGAGTGATCGAAATAAAAAGGTATTTGTTCCGTTGTTTAGCTGCTATGTTTTCGTCTTTATTGCTTTGCGAGAGCGTTTGAAAGTACTGCAGACTGATGGAACGATCAATTTGGTCTCTTTCAATGGAAGACCGGCCACGATTCCTGAGCATCAGATTAATGCAATCAAACGGATCCTCGAAGAAAAAGTGAATTTCGATCAGGCAGATTTTTTCATTCCAGGCAAAAAAGTGAGGATTAGACAGGGTCCATTAAAAGGCGTGGAAGGCACGCTGATTCACAAAAACAATAAGAATAGATTGGCTATCGCTATCGATGGGATCAAACAAGCTTTGTCGATAGACATAGATTACCGCGATTTAGAATTCTTTTGAGACGAGGGAGCATGTTGTATCAATTCAGGAAAATGATTTATCTGATTTTTTTATTAAGCCCGATTTTTATTTATAGCCAGGAGCGCTTGATAAAGCCGGGCGATGCGATTGAAATCATTGCTCCACAAAGTGTGGAGCTAAGCAGAATAGTGGTCGTGGCAGTTGATGGCACCGTGGATTTTCCTGCCTTACAGGGATTGCCGGTGGACGGCATTACGTTGCAGCGCTTCAAAGAAATTCTGGTTGCACAACTATCGCGTTACATGGAGAGCACGCCATTAGTGATGGTGCGCTTTAGTGCAAGCTATCCCATCAAAGTAAACGTGTTGGGGCAAGTCGCAATTCCTGGATTGCATCAAATCGCTAACACGGCCACTTTGCAGGGGGCAATCGGCGCTGCAGGGGGATTTATTCCCGGAGCCCAGCTATCAAAAATAAGGTTACTCCGGACTACAAACGGTGAGCAAACTGAACAAGTTATAAACATGGAACAATTTTATCTCAAAGGGGATCCCTCAGCGCTACCTTTGCTGAAGGACGAGGATACGATTGTCGTGCCGGGAAATCCTTTAGCAACCAATGTGAAAGTACTTGGCGGAGTAAAAAACCCGGGAAGCTATGAAGTATTTTTTCAAACTACTCTGCTGGATATCATATTTCTGGCAGGTGGCCCGACTGAGGACGCTAATTTAAAGAAAATTAAAATCGTTTCTTTAACAGGACAGGACGCACGAGAAGTGCCCATCAATATCAAAAATTTATTGAAAGCCAAAAATTTCAGTTCGATTCCGATCGTGGTCCCTGGCGATGTGGTTTATGTGCCAGAGAAGAAAGTAAGCTGGGGGAAATTTTTGAATCTTCTCAGAGATCTGACCATCTTTGCAACATTGTATTATTTAATTTTTGTTTCAAATAATTAGTTTGGAAAAGCGAAGCCTGTTAAGTGTACCCATGATTATATAGCGAGCATCCTGCTTGCAAAAGTCTGTTTGGGAAATCAGAAATTAGCACAAGCAAAATTAGAAAGCCAGGAGTCTGTATTTCAGTTTATGAGTAGCCTGTTTGAGTGCGATTAACAAATGGAGCGGCGTATAAAGAAGCCATAGAGTAAAAGGTTAATTTTTAATTATGGATAGCAAAGAACTATTTAAAGATCTCGATTTAGAAAATATACTCTTTCATTCCAATCAACCGAAAGGCTCGGTTTTGATTGACTATTTTAAAATTCTGGTGAAACGAAGATGGCTGATTCTAGGATGCCTGATTGCGGTCATCATTCCTGTGACGATCTGGACTTTAAATCTAACTCCGATTTACAAAGCTGAAGCCTCGATTATTTATGAAGAACCAAAAGACACCATGTTTATGCTTGATTTTGGGCAATCCTTTTATAATAAGAGTGCCATTATCAACATGATCGAACAGGTGCAAAGCCGTACCCTGGCCGAACAGGTAGCGAAAAATTTACCCCAGGACATCATCAAAACTTTTAAGTTTCCCAATCCCCTGCCAGAAAATTTTTCTCAGGACAAATACATTGGTCGGATCATTAAGTCAAATCTTGTTATTCAGAACATACGCGGCGGAGATATATTAAAAATTAGTGTTCAAGCCAACAATCCGAAAGCAGCTAAAATTATTGCCAATGCTTATGTTGACCAGGTGATCGACTGGAATTTGCAGAAAAACAAAAAAGAGATTTCCAATATCCGCAATTTTGTGGAAGGACAACTATCCGTTGTTCAAGATCAGCTCCGATCGGCTGAAGAAGATCTCTTGAATTATAAAGAGAAAAACAATCTGATCACCCTCAGTGACGCTTCATCTGAAGTACTCAACAATTTGACTGAAGCTGAGGTTTCTTATAATCAGACCAAAGCTGAACGAGAAGCGTTAGAACAACGATGGCGTTATATTGAGCAAAAGAAACGGGAGTTAACGCCATCTCTCACTGTTTCCAGTAGCAATACTGCCCAACAGTTCAAGGAAGAATTATTAAATTTAGAAATGCAATATTCCAATCTTCAACTGCATGCCGGTTTAGAGAGTCAGACCAAGATGGCATCGCTCAGAGAAAAAATCAATCAGACCAAGCAGGACTTGATTGATGAGTTAATGAGAAATGCCGTACGGGAAAACCTGGTAGATCCCCTTTCTCAGATTCGGAGTCTTTTGCAGGAGTCAATAACTATAGAAGTTGATCTGGAGACTTATAAGGCTCGGGAACAGGGTTTGAAAAAGATAATGGACGGTTATAACGCTGAACTGCAATCCCTTCCAAAACAGGAGTTGGAACTGGCACGTTACATTCGGGGCAAAGAAGTGAACGATAAAATCTATTCGCTTCTTTTAGAAAAGCGGGAGGAAGCCCGAATTACCGAGGCTGGCAAAATTGGAGATGTTCGAGTGATCGATTACGCCGAAGCACCCCTTTCGCCTATCAAGCCCAACAAGAAAATGAACATGGGTTTTGGATTCATTATAGGATTGGGACTTGGCATCGTGCTGGCGTTGTTTCTGGAGCTGATCAACACTTCAATTAAAACTGAAGAAGATGTAGAGAAGCATTTGAAGCTGCCGCTGCTGACTTCAATCCCGGAGATCAATTTCAATGGGACATTATCGATATCGAGGAAGAACCGACATATTAAGGAATTTTATGATAAAAAGCTGCTCTCGAACTTTACCGATATTCCGCATTTATTTGAGGCATATCGCACTTTACAATTGAATTTTTCATTTGTCAATACCGATAAACAAATAAAATGTATTCTGGTAACCAGTGCGCGGGCGGGCGAAGGGAAAACCTTGACGGCCATCAATATGGCACAAATATTTGCCCGTGCTGGTACCAAAACGCTGCTTATTGACTGCGATCTCAGACGTCCGATGGTACATAAAATTTTAAACTTAAATCAGGAACCAGGGCTGACCAACCTGCTAATTCATGATTCAGATTTAGATGTAGTTATCCAAAAGTTAGCAGATCAGAATCTGTCCATCTTGACGTGTGGGACGCTGCCACCCAATCCGTCGGAGATTTTAAACTCGACTTCAATGGCAAAGCTCTTGTTACAATTTAGAACCGAATACGACCTGGTTATCCTGGATACTCCGCCAGTGATCGCAGTCACCGATTCTATTATTCTGGGTACCAAAGCCGATGGGGTTTGCCTGGTCGTCGAATCAGGAAAAACCGCTCCCGAAGTAGTGATACGGGCAAAGAAAATCTTAGAAAAAAGCGGCATCAGAATTATTGGCATCATTTTGAATAATGTCAATTTAAAAAATACTTATGGGTATTATAAAGACTATTATTATTATTCGACCAAAGGGGGAAAAAGAAAACTATTTCGATCAAGGTCAAAGTCATAGCACAAGTCCCTAGCTTGTGATTATGATTGCTATGAATAGCTATAAACTTCCAGAAATTACGGCACATTATTTTTAATTTATCAAATTTGACTTATGCAGGCGACTGTTACTGCATTAAATTATTGATGGAATGTCTATCCCGTCAGGAACGCCAAATTGGCAGACATCATCGTTAGTATTGCGGTTCAGAATCCCGTCGGGAGATGAGATCCATGCTTGTAAATCAAAGTTGGAATAAAATGCTAAAATATCCATCTGCCATATCAGTCATTTACTTTAGTCATGTGACTGAGATGGCGGAGCTATGCCTACCCAAAATAAACTGATTCTTTGACAAAAATTAATTTTACGAAAGAGGGGTTGCATCAGGGTTATGGAAGCGCTACTTAAAAAATTCAAATATTTGCTTCAAAGGAAGCTTTTTAAATTAAAGAGACACTTTCGTCAAGGTGAAAAAAATTTTTACTCACTTGACAGTTTCAAGCAGCGTTTAGCCATAGAAAAAAGAAGATCAGAACGGCTGAACTACAAGTCATCGATTATCTTCTTCAGCGTAAAAAATATTATTCATAATAAAGGCCGCTTGAAAAAGCTTCCGATTGAGCGTATAGCCAGGATCATTTGCTCCAACATCAGGTCAACAGATGTTGTAGCACTATATAAAAAACAGACCATTCTGATTTTGTTACCGGACACGGATAATAATGGAGCCCAATGTGCCTGTGAAAGATTAGTAAATAAAATAATGGCAAGTTTTTCTTCTGACAAAAAATTGACACATGATAACTTTCACATTAAAATTCTTTCCTTTCCAGAACGACGAATTCCGGAAACCGCTGTCGATGATTTTTTCAACGACACCCGAAGATTTGAGAGAATAACTAATTCACAATCATTAAATGTCCAAAATGTGCTGTCATTTAAAAATGATTATGTTGAGAATTTAAATTTGTGTTTGAGCAGCTTTAACGGTTCTACGATTTCCATGCCAATCGTGGATTTGTTCTTCTGGGATCAACAGCTCATGTCACGCTACCTATTATTTGGGAAAAAAATCATAAAGCGAATTATGGATATTATCGGATCAATTGTTGGAATTGCTCTCTCACTGTTCATCATGTTAATCGCCGCTTTGATCGTGAAAATAACCTCGCCAGGTCCTATTTTTTTTAAGCAAAGAAGAGTCGGTTATAAAGGAAATTACTTTACCTTTTTAAAATTTCGTTCCATGTTTATTGACAATGAAGATAGCGTTCATCAAGATTATGTCAAAAAATTGATCCACGGAGAAAAAGATCAAATCAACAATGGTACCAATGAAAAGCCCTTTTTCAAAATAAAAGATGATCCCCGGATTACACCGTTTGGCAAATTTTTGAGAAAAACAAGCCTGGATGAATTACCTCAATTCATTAATGTCTTGAAAGGTGAAATGAGTCTGGTCGGTCCCCGACCGCCGATTCCTTATGAAGTGAAAGAATATCAGGATTGGCATTTTCGCCGCATCCTGGAGGTTAAACCTGGCATCACTGGCTTATGGCAGGTATCCGGCAGAAGCCGGACGACATTTGATGAAATGGTTCGATTGGATATCGAATATGCTAAAAATTGGTCATTGTTGATGGATATTAAAATTTTATTCAAGACCGTAACAGCAGTATTTTCAGCTGATGGGACTTAATTGGGCGATTAGACTAAATTCGATGAGAAGGGTAAATTGATAATCGGGGAACTGGAGCGATAGATTTTGCCGCTATGCTGAGATGCAAAACTTCAAATTACCAGCCTCAAATTCATCTTTTTTTTCTGGTATTTAAGAATAAATAAAGCTAAATTAGGTTTGAATTAGACGCAATTCTTCCTGGCGATCTGGTGTTGTACGATTTATTCAATTCAGAAAGGGTTTAATAATGGAAAAAATAAATGTCGCAGTGATAGGGTGTGGCTATTGGGGGCCAAATCTGATTCGAAATTTCAAACAGTTACCCGACTGCAACATGAAAGTTTGCTGTGATCTCGACAGCAAAAAGTTAGAACGGATGAAAATTCTATATCCCGAAATTAGAGCAACCAGCAATCTGGATGAAATTTTATTGGATGATTCGATTCAGGCGGTAGCGATTGCCACTCCGGTTTATACACATGCTGATCTGGGAAAAATGTGTTTAGAGCAGAATAAACATCTTTTTATTGAAAAGCCAATGGCGGCTACCAAAAACGAATGTCTTGAATTAATCGAGATGGCGGAGAAAAAAAATCGCACCCTGATGGTGGGTCATGTATTTGAATACACTGCGGCTGTAAACAAGGCGAAAGAAATAATCGCCAGTGGTGAATTGGGTGAGATCTATTATGTCAGTTGTTCGAGATTAAACTTAGGGCTTTTTCAGCCTGATATTAATGTCATCTGGGATTTGGCTCCACATGATATTTCGATCATGTTATATCTGTTGAATGAATTTCCGGTTGGAGTCAATGCTTCAGGCAAAGCCCACTTCAAGGAAGGAATTGAGGATGTGGCCACGGTTACTTTAAGCTTTCCCAATGGGACGATTGCGTTTATTCATAGTAGCTGGTTAGATCCTGATAAAATCAGGAAAATGACAATCGTAGGCAGTAAAAAGATGCTGGTTTATGATGACATTAGCACCAACGAAAAAATCAAAATATTTGATAAAGGCGTGGAAACCCCGCCTTATTACGATTCTTTTGCCGAGTTTCATTTCGCTTATCGCTACGGCGATATTTACACACCAAGAATAAATGAATACGAACCGTTGAAAAAAGAGTGCGAGCACTTTTTGTCATGTATTCGAAATGGCGAAACGCCGCGAAGTGATGGCTATAGTGGTTTGCGAGTGGTGTCCATTTTAGAAGCAGCCAACAAATCACTTCGAAATGGTGGGACGCAACAGATGATCGACTATAAAGTGAAATCATAAAAAGTGAATTAATCTCAATCTGGATAAACCGGCACTAAAAATAAATTAGTTTTTATTATCAAAAAAAATCCGTTTTAATCCGTTCGATCGGTGTTTTAGAAATTTATTCTTTATTGGAAAATTGGTTAATGCCTTAAATAATTATTTAATTGTGAAAGAATAAGGGATATGAAATTTCAAAATATTGCAAACGATGTTAAGTTAGGAAAGAATGTCAGAATTTTTGATTTTGTCAATTTATATGGCTGTGAAATTGGCGACAATTCTAAAATAGGCGCTTTCGTTGAAATCCAAAAGGGCGCTAAAATTGGAAAGAATTGTAAAATATCCAGCCATACCTTTATCTGCGAAGGTGTAAACATAGATGACAATGTCTTTGTGGGTCACAATGTAACATTTATTAATGACAAATATCCGCGCTCCACTACGACCGAGGGGCAATTGCAAACCGAGGCAGATTGGGTTTGCGTACCGACATTTATCAGGCGAGGCGCATCGATTGGATCCAGTGCCACGATTTTGTGCGGAATAACTATCGGCGAAAATGCTATCGTCGGAGCTGGCAGCGTGGTAACCAAAGATGTTCCTGCCAATACGATTGTGGCTGGGAATCCCGCTCGAATTATGAAAAAAAATGAGGAGAAATAAATTCATCATGAAAATTCCTTTTTTAAATTTGAAAGCTCAGTACGATTCAATAAAAGATGAAATTAATAGTGCCATTCAGCAGGTCATTGAAAAGACGGCTTTTGCCGGCGGTCCGTTTGTCGAACAATTTGAAAATGAGTTCGCCGCATTCTGTCAAACCGAATACGCTATCGGCGTCAATAGTGGGACATCAGCGCTGTGGCTGTCGCTGATCGGATTGGGCGTCGGGCATGGAGATGAAGTGATTACTGTCCCGAATACCTTCATCGCTACGGCTGAAGCCATTAGTTTTTGTGGAGCTAAACCGGTGTTTGTCGATATTGATGAGCAGACTTATAATATGAATCCAGCTTTAATCGAACGAGCCATTACTTCAAAAACCAAAGCCATCATTCCGGTCCACCTGTTCGGTCAGACGGCCGATATGGATCCAATTTTAAGCATTGCTAAAAAGCATAACCTTTTTGTGATCGAAGATGCTTGCCAGGCGCACGGCGCATTGTACAAAGGGAAACCGGCAGGCTCACTGGGAGATGCTGGCTGCTTCAGTTTTTATCCCGGTAAAAACTTGGGTGCTTATGGTGAAGGCGGTGCTGTCACGACTAACAACCATGAATTAGCCGCCAAGATGAAAATGTTTCGAGATCATGGCCAGTCGAAAAAATATCATCACGATATAATCGGCTGGAATGCTCGGCTGGAAGGAATACAGGCAGCGGTTCTGAGTGTCAAGCTAAAACATCTAAACGAATGGAACGAGTGTCGTCGCCATCATGCCAGAACCTATTCGGAAGCGTTGCCCAAATGGAACGGCGTCATCCCGCCGAAAGAAGCAGTATATGGAAAACATGTTTATCATGTTTATGCTGTTCGGGTTCAAAAGAGAGATGAGATTATAAAGTCTCTCACCGAAAAAGGGATCGGATGCGGAATTCACTATCCTGTGCCATTGCATCTTACACAAGCCTATCATCATTTAGAATTGGGTCGAAATAGTTTTCCGGTGGCGGAAAAATGCGCCCAGGAATTACTTTCATTACCCATGTTTCCAGAATTAGAAAAAAATCAAATTTCAACAGTTATAGCAGAATTAAAAAATCTTGTCTAAACCTTACCAAGCTTTAAATTGGTGAATTAAGCTCACGCCAAGACGCCAAGCCGCAAAAGATTGCTAATAAAAAAGCATAAAACCCTAACGATCTCTGCGGCTCAGGCGAGGATCAATTTTCTCTCCTTATGTGCGGAATAATCGGAATCATAAATAAAGATCAGCAGCCAGTCGATTTTCAAATCCTCAAAGGAATGGCTGATGTCATAAACCACCGAGGTCCAGATGATGAAGGTAATTATATCGATGGCTCGGTTGGATTTTATCATAATCGGCTATCCATCATCGACCTGAATACCGGCCATCAGCCGATGGTCAGTGGCGATAATGTTATCGTCTTCAATGGGGAGATTTACAATTACATCGAGTTGCGAGAGTCTCTGATCAAACAGGGGCATCATTTTAAAACTAAATCGGATACGGAAGTGATCCTCAAAATGTATGAGGAATATGATCTCGACTTTTTCGAAAAACTAAATGGGATGTTTGCTTTTATAATTTTCGATAAAGCGAAAAATCGGATTATTACGGCACGGGATCACTTCGGCATTAAACCGCTGTATTATTATTTTGACGATAATGTTATATTGTATGCCTCCGAAATCAAAGCGCTGCTGCAGCATCCCAATGTTTTTCCTGAGCCGAATTTTCATGTTGTCGGAGAGTATCTGACCCTTCAATTTGTACTCGATGATCTAACGCTTTTCAAAGGGATCAAAAAAGTCCTGCCAGGTCACTACCAGGTGATCGATCTTTTGAACATGAAAATTCAGACTACGAAATACTGGGAACCTCGATTTGCCGTTGATTATTTTCATACTGAAGCTTACTTCATTGCTGAATTAAGACGATTGCTTGATGATACGATCGGGATTCAAATGAGAAGCGATGTGCCGGTGGGGACCTATCTCAGTGGTGGAATGGATTCAAGCATCGTGACTTTATTAGCGGCACAAAAGACCTCAATGGGATTAAAAACATTTACCGGCGCTTTTAATGAAGGAATTCAGTTCAATGAAACCGAGTATTCCAGAGAAGTGGCGAAAACCTGTAGCGCCCAAGTGCATGAGGTTTTTCCCACGGCTGACGAATTTGTGGATTTGATTCCGCGACTCATTTATCATCTGGATGAGCCCGTTGCCGGCCCTGGACTATTCCCCCAATATATTGTTTCCAGGCTGGCAGTTGAAAATGTCAAAGTAGTATTAGGCGGTCAGGGCGGCGATGAAATATTTGGCGGCTATGCTCGGTACATCGTCGCTTATCTAGAACAGGCGCTTAAAGGTGCAATTTTTGAATCGAACGAAGAAGGCGAGCACATCGTTTCCTTGCAATCAATATTGCCTAATTTGCCCTATTTAAAACAATACATTCCCATGCTGCGGGAGTTCTGGCGTCAGGAAGCGTTTGAGCCGATGGATCGACGTTATTTTCGATTGATCGATCGCAATGGAAAATCGTTGGAGCTCTTTTCAAAAGATTTTTTAGTGAATTATAATAAAGCTCGATTATTCAGCCGTTTTCAGCAATTGTTCAATCATCCTGAGACACTATCATATTATAATAAAATGACGCATTTTGACATGCTCGCCAGCCTGCCTGCATTGTTGCAGGTTGAAGATCGGGTAAGTATGGCGGTGTCGCTGGAATCCCGAGTTCCTTTGCTGGATCGCCGCATCGTCGATCTCATCACCAGCATACCGCCAGCCATGAAATTCAAAGGCGCTGAAACCAAATATATTTTAAAAAAGGCGGTTGGCGATATTTTGCCCAAACGCATCCTGGAACGGAAGGATAAAATGGGCTTTCCGGTGCCGCTGCATATCTGGGCAAAAGGCAAAGCTCGAGACTTTTTTTATGACATTTTGCTTTCAGATACCAGTCGTCGGCGGGGAATTTTCAATCACAATCGAATAAAAAAATTGGTCAATTCCGAACGAGAATTCGGCAGACAGCTATGGGGCGTGCTCTGTTTGGAGATTTGGTTCAGAGAATTTATGGATAATAAACATCGCTCGAATTATAAAGGAAAGATAGAGGTTGTTAGTGTCAAACGAGAACATGCTGCACAATTGGCAAGTGTCTAAAATTGGCGTCATCGGACCTGGCATTGTGGGAATGCCCATGGCAGCTTTGCTTGCTCATGCAAAAATAGAAATAGGAACGAAAACGCCAGCCAGAGTCGTGGTTATTCAACGTGATTCCAATACCTCTGGCTGGAAGGTCGATGCGATCAATTCGGGACGATCTACCATTGGCGGCATCGAGCCATCCCTCGATGAAATCGTTTCCAGATCGGTTTCAGCAGGATTGCTCAGCGCTTCCCACGATTACGCTGAACTATCCGATGCCGATGTGATCCTGCTTTGCGTTCAAACTGATAAAAATGGCTTTGAACCTGATTACGTGCCATTATTTGATTCGCTGAAAAATCTGATACACGCCCTTAAAAATAAACCAACAGCAAAGATTCCGTTGATTATTTTTGAATCAACCTTAGCGCCATCTTCGATGAACACGGTGATCAAAAATTATTTCGCCGAAGCTGGATTCGAAGACGGACGGGATATTTTATTGGGCAATAGCCCCAATCGAGTGATGCCAGGAAGATTGGTGGAGCGAGTCACCACGTCAGATAAAATTGCAGCAGGAATAAGCTCGATTACCCCCAAATTAATACAGAAGTTATATTCCCATATTGTAACCGAAGGCAATGTATTCCCAACTAACAGTCTTACTGCCGAGGTAGGTAAAACACTGGAGAATGCCTATCGGGATGTTCGGATTGCATTTTCCAGCGAAGTGGTTCGCTACTGCGATCAAAACGATATTGATTTTTACCAGGTTCGGGATCTAGTGAACCAACGCTTGAGTCAGTCTGACGATGCTTCGAGGAACCCCAGCATTGTCCCCAGCGGCGGTTTACTCATCCCCACCATTGGCGTCGGCGGCCATTGTTTGCCCAAAGACGGCATCCTGTTGTGGTGGCGCAAGATCCAAAATCATGCCGATACCAGTCACAGTTTAATTTTAACAGCTCGGGCAATCAATGACGAGTCGCCAACTGCGACTATCAAACTCGCTGAAAAATCATTCGGCGAAATTGCTGGAAAATCCATCGCACTGCTCGGTGCGGCATATCGATTTAATTCCGAGGATACCAGAAATTCTCCAACTCTGGTACTAGCAAGACTGCTGCTCAATCGATCATGTTCTTTAGCAATTCATGATCCCTTTGTCAAGCAGACTGATCAATACCTGAAAAAATTCAATCTCGAGCCCTACTTCACCAATGATCTGGAACAGGCGCTTGAAAACGCTGAGTTTGTCTTTTTATGCACGGCGCATCAATTTTACCTGGAATCGAAAAATCGAATTCTTAAAAATGCTCCCATTTTGAACGGCATTTTGGACGGCTGCAATTTATTCAGCCATGACGATTTCAATGGCGTTCCCATCGGATACAGAGGAATTGGCAAAGGAATGCAGACACCAGACGATAGTTTGGTGGATTTAATTTACAACAGCTTTCGCGCAGTAGAGCGAGGCATGGCAAATGAAATCCTGGGATTAGTTAATTTTTTAAATGACAACTATGCCCCGGATGATTTTAATCGAATTGATTTTAAGAATGTTCAACGCTTGGCAGCAACATGCAGCACTGGATGTAATATCGTCGATCCGGGCTCGATTGAAGAAATTGTCTCTTTTAATGGATTTCCATCGAGGCTGGTCGAATGTGCCAGGCTGGCTATGATTTAATAAAGGAGTGTAACTGATCCCATCGTTCAGAGCGATGGAATTAGTTTTAGCCACAAAGAAATATGCAAGCAAAAAAACAAACCTGGGGCATTATCGGCGGCGGCATATTGGGCATGACCCTCGCTCATCGTTTGAGCCAACAGGATCAGCCAGTTACTTTATTTGAAGCAGCGGATCACCTCGGCGGACTGGCCAGCGCCTGGCAATTGGGCGATGTCACCTGGGATCGCCATTATCACGTCACTTTGCTGTCCGACACTTATGTACGATCACTGTTACGAGAGCTGGGACTGGAACAGCAGATGGAATGGGTGGAAACGAAAACCGGATTTTATTCTGATGGAAAACTATATTCCATGTCCAATTCTCTAGAATTTCTAACCTTTCCGCCGTTAAATCTGCTCAATAAAATCCGATTGGGTCTGACCATTTTATATGCTTCAAAAGTTAAAAACTGGACAATGTTGCAAACACAATTGGTTGAAGGATGGCTTAGAAAATGGTCTGGCAAGAACACCTTTGAGAAAATCTGGTTACCGCTGCTCCGATCCAAATTGGGCGAAACCTATCTCAAAACATCAGCCGCCTTTATTTGGGCGACGATCCAGCGAATGTACGCTGCTCGGAGGAGCGGCATGAAAAAGGAAATGTTCGGCTATGTTCCTGGTGGCTATGCTCGTATTCTGGAGGAATTTTATGGATTACTGACCAAAGAAGGTGTAATTATAAAGGTCCAGCACGCTGCCCAGAAAATTTCATCGACACACGACGACAGGATCAAAGTTGATTTTCAAAATGGAAAACAGGAGATTTTTGATCATGTGATTATTACCATTCCGTCATCGATTGCTTCAAAAATTTGCTCGGAACTGACTGAGGATGAGAAAAAAAAATTAAACGACATCCAATATCTGGGCGTGATCTGTGCCTCGTTATTGTTGAAAAAGCCGCTATCTAAATTTTATGTTACCAATATTACTGATACGGGATTTCCCTTTACCGGCGTGATCGAAATGTCGGCTTTAGTGGATAATAAATATTTTGGCAGGAATTCACTCGTTTATTTGCCCAAATATGTCACTCCCGATGACCCATACTTTGCGTTATCAGATCAAGAAATTCAGGATCAATTTCTTACAGCGCTAATCAGAATGCATCTAGTTCTGTCGAAGGACGATCTGTTAGGCTTCAGAGTTTCCCGAGAACAGAATGTTTTTGCCCTATCCACATTGAACTATTCTGAAAAACTCCCCCCCATACAAACTTCGATCCCTGGTCTTTTTATTATAAATTCCGCCCATATTGTAAATGGCACGCTGAACGTCAATGAAACCGTAAAACTAGCTGAAAGTATTTTACCCCAAATTTTACAGAAGATTAAATATGAAAAAGCACCACGAATCAACGACGAGTATAGATCAACCGAAGCCGTATTGTAGTTTATCACTCGATCTTGACAATCAATGGTCATACCTGAAAATTCATGGAGATGCAGGATGGGACAAGTTCCCATCTTACTTTGATATTTTTATTCCTCACATTCTTGATATTTTAGATGATCTGCATCTTAAAATCACTTTTTTCGTAGTTGGCCAGGATGCCGCATTACCTAAAAATAAAGAACCTTTAAAATTGATTGTCGAAAAAGGGCACGAAATTGGCAATCATTCCTTTCATCATGAATCCTGGCTTCAGCATTATTCCCGGGAAAAAATTGAGAACGAAATTTTAATCGCTGAGGAAAATATTGTAAAAGCCACTGGACAAAAACCGATTGGCTTCAGGGGACCTGGTTTCAGTTATAGCTTGGATTTATTATCAGTATTATGTAAAAATGGCTATTTGTACGACGCCTCCACTTTGCCAACCTATATTGGGCCCATCGCCAGACGTTACTATTTCTCAAAGTCGAATTTATCCAAGGAAGAAAAACAGGATCGAGGTGAGCTGTTTGGCAAATTCAGCGATGGATTCAAGCCGGTTAAACCTTATTACTGGCAGCTCAATGGCAATGGAAAGCTCCTGGAAATTCCGGTAACGACCCTGCCAATTTTCAAGGTGCCGTTTCATCTGAGTTATTTATTATATTTAAGCGGATTTTCGAGCAAATTAATGAAAACCTATCTCCATACTGCCTTGACCCTTTGTCGAATCACGAAAACCGAGCCAAGCTTTTTATTGCATCCGCTTGATCTAATTGGCGGGGACAAATTGCCAGAGTTGGCATTTTTTCCGGGAATGGATATCGATAGCCAGAAAAAAATCGATATTTTTTATTATATTATCAAGCAACTCAAAATGAAATATATTCCAGTCACTATGAATGCTTATGCAGAAATGGCATTGACAAGAAATCAGGTGCAATCTAATAGCCTAAAGGGCTAATAAAAACGAGGCGGAATATAGAACAAATTTTATCTCTACATTGCCATGAACTGTGTTGTTTGCAAAAAATCAGATATAAAGAAACTCTTTTATAAAAACAATTATTGGATCTGCGCCTGCAATACTTGTGACCATCGATTTGTGGAGTTTCAAAATTCACCCGATCATGTAAAGCACGTTTATGATGATGTGTATTTTCAGGATGGCGGGGCTGGATACCCTGATTATCTGGGAGAGCAGAATATTTTAATTAAACACGGTCAGCGATATGCACGCTTGCTTTCGCAGTTTATGAAACCAGGAGAAGTTCTGGATGTTGGCGCAGCGGCTGGTTTCATTTTGAAGGGATTTGTCAATTCGGGATGGTTGGGCATGGGCATCGAGCCAAATCAGAAAATGACTGCTTATGGAAAAATGACCTTCGGCTTAAATATCGTTGCTGAGCCACTGGAAGAATTTAGTTCTGATCACCAGTTCGATTTGATTAATATGATTCAGGTGATCGCTCATTTCTATGATTTGCGCAAAGCTCTCCAAAAATCAACAACCTTGATTAAAGCAGATGGCTGTATATTAATTGAAACATGGAACAAAGATAGCTGGCTTGCCAAATTCTTAAAGAGTAACTGGCACGAATATAATCCCCCCAGTGTTCTAAATTTTTTCTCGCCAGTAAGCCTAAGAACCATAATGGCTCAATTTGGTTTTCATCAAGTGGCAGTGGGACGACCGCTAAAATGGATTTCTGGCAGGCACGCCAAATCAGTTATCAAATATAATTTAAAAACATCAAGATTTACTCAGCTTGCAGCAGATCTGGTTAACGTAATGCCGGACCAACTGACAATTCCTTATCCGTCGGCCGATCTATTCTGGGCGTTATTTAAAAAGCATCAATATTCAAAAAACAATAAAGGTGGATTAAAAAATGGACGCCTCTAAGTCAATCAAAATAACAACAAATAATAATTCAAAGCTCTCACTAAAGAAAAAGGTGCCGATCTCGATAGTAGTCCCGGGTTACAATGAAGAGGCACTCGTTGAAAAAAATCTATCCCAATTATGTCGCTATTTGGATACACTTAAAAATAAATATCGCTGGGAATTGATTTTTGTCAATGATGGTAGCCAGGATCGAACTGGTGAAATTGCTGAACAGTTTGCTTTGAGAAGAAAAAACATTCATGTGTATCATCATTCTGCAAATATGCAACTTGGCAGGGCGATTCAAACCGCATTTCAGCACTGCAAAGGAGATTACATCATCGTTCTGGATTTAGATCTGAGTTACTCTCCTGATCACATCGAAAGTCTTTTAGAAAAAATCATCGCAACTCAGGCGCAAGTTGTAATTGCTTCGCCTTATATGAAGGGCGGCAAGGTTTCCAACGTTCCCTGGAAAAGAAGGCTATTGAGCAAATGGGCAAATAAATTTTTATCGCTTACCTATAAAGGAAAATTACACACGCTGACGGGCATGGTTCGGGCATACGAACGTAAGTTTGTTGAATCATTGAATCTGAAAGCAACTGACATGGAGGTCAACGCCGAAATCCTTTATAAAGCTCAATTACTACGCGCACGAGTTATTGAAATCCCAGCTCATCTGGATTGGGGTTTTCAAAAAAAGGTCGGCAAAAAACGCATCTCCAGCATGAAAACCTTTAGAGGAATTGGCGGCAGCCTGATGTCGGGATTCATATTTCGCCCCTTCATGTTTTTCATGGTGCCGGGATTTATCTTATTATTGGTTTCTCTCTACATCATTGGCTGGATCTTCATTAATACTTTTGCCATTTATCCCGAAACGCCCGCCACCAGTGCCTACTTTGATGACCAATTTTCCAATGCTGTCGCCACTGTTTTTAAAGAACGACCTCATGCGTTTTTCGTTGGCGGCAGTATTTTGCTGGTGGCGTTACAACTGTTAAGTCTGGGAATTCTTTCGCTACAAAGCAAACGATATTTTGAAGAGATTTTTCATTTCTGTACTACGATTTATAAGCACAACTCCAATCATTCTAATAATGAAAAAAAATATTTCAATTAATTCTTCATCGATGCAAGCCAATAATCGAGCAATTTTTATTTTCCTATTTTTTTTAGGCGCTTGCATCAGACTTATAAATATCTGGCAGCCATTGGATGGCCATCTAAGAGAAGCCTGGCGGGAAGCAGATGTGGCATCCATTTCACGCAACTATTACCGTGAAGATATGAATATCTGTTATCCAAGGATTGATTGGCGTGGCGATGGACCTGGATATGTTGAGATGGAATTCCCAGCATTGCCCTGGCTGATAGCGATTTTTTACAAGCTATTTGGTTATCACGAAATTATCGGAAAGCTGCTCTCATGCAGCTTTTCGCTGGTTTCCTTGCTCATTTTTATCCAGCTCTCACGTCATCTGCTGCCAAACCTGGCTGCCAGTGCGGCCTCCATGTTTTTTGTGTTGAATCCATTGTTATTTCGGACGGCAAACACGTTGCAGCCAGAATCTTTGATGTTGATGCTCTATATTCTGGCAGTTTATTCATTCATCCGCTGGTTAGATGAAGGTTCCTGGAAGTTTTATGTCATTGCCCTGGTAGCGACAGTGTTCACGATCCTCGCCAAAGCAACGGCTGCCCACATCGGGCTTTTTTTTCTGCTATTGATCTTTCGAAATAAAGGCATTAAATTTTTTAAACACTGTTCTATCTGGCTATTTGGAGCGCTATCTTTGCTGCCAGCTTTATTATGGTACAGTCATGCCCATGAACTTTGGCTTCAATATGGAAATTCCCTGGGCGTTTCTAATGAATCCCACTGGATCGGCTGGGATTTTTTCACCAATCCATATTTTATAAAGGGCATTCTGGCTTCTGAAATCCATTTCGTTTGGATGCCGATGGGATTGATTATTATTGTAGCAGGACTGTTCCTCAAAAGACTTGAAAAAGCTGATCAGATCTCTTTCCTGTGGCTGACTACCATTTTTGTTTATTATGTAATTGCCGTTCGAACCGCAGCCGATGATTGGGCTTACTATTATCACATTGTATCGGTACCCCCCGTCGCTATCCTTGTTGGGAACAGCATTAATACGATCAATAATTTTTGGAAGAAAAAAAATATAAATTATTTGGTGACTTGGAGTGGCGTTATTGCAGCGTTGATTATCTCAGCTTACCTGTCAGGAATTTTTAATTTCAATAAATTAGTAAAGCTGGCGCTTTTAATGGTCTTATCAGGAATTTTGATCATGCCGCCGCTCCTCAAAAAACCACATTTTATTTTTGAAAGCGCTGGTAATTTATCCCAGAAAATATTACTGATCTCCCGAACACTGCTTTTGTACATTCTAATTTTTTTGATACCAGCTACTTACTTATATATGGCGTTCCGAATTACAGGGGATATTCATCCTGCTGAAAATCAAAGACTTCAAAAGCTTTTTGAATGTGCCAAAGAAATTGATTCCGCCATTCCCAAAGATGCACTCATCATCAGTAGTGGTGGCGTTTGTAGGGATCAGGACGGGTATCCCGTGGCATACAATGCCTCTTATATGTTTTTCTGGCTGGATCGAAAAGGATTTAATATTTGTCAGGAAGACCAGTCTATTGATGCGATTCAGCAGTTGATCGAACGTGGCGCAAAGTTTTTCATTGCGGAAAAAGCTGCACTTAAAATCAAACCAGAATTTGAGAATGAATTAAAAAATGAGTTTGTCTTGGTAAAAGAATGTTCTGAAGCCTATCTGTTTGATCTCCGTGAGCCAGATTAGTCAAGCAAGGCAAATTGAAATTTTCCAATTCAGCATAAAATTATTGCCAGACCTTATTTTCCGAACCGCTTTAATGGTTCCAATAAATTTCTAGCCAATATTAAACCTTTCCATCATGAATAAAATTCTGCAAATTTTATCCAACCCAATAGCCATTATTTCTATTTTTGGGTTGATAATCTTTTTAAGATTTTATAACCTGTCTGCCGATCCGCCTTTTCTGCAGGATGGCGATTTTATGATCGATGAAGGTGGCTGGGTTCATAATGCAAGAAATCAGTTGCTCTTTGACAACTGGACAAAGACTGACCATGATTTTCCATATTTCGCAGCGCCAGGTTATGTCCACCTGGTTCTGTTGGCATTTAAAATCGGTGGCTTATCTTTAATTTCCGCTCGAGGTATCTCTGCAATGGCAGGAGTACTCACCGTGTTGGTGCTATTCCTGTTTGTGAAACGGGAATCTTCCAAAAAAGAGGCGATGCTAACAGTTATATTCCTGGGTTTAAATTATTTTCACGTTTTGTACAGCAGAGTAGCCCTGGTAGAGTCGTTGCTGACATTGACGTTGATTCTTACTATCTATCTCTGGCGACTGGGGAAGACCAAAACACTTTTTAGCTTTTTGGCTGGACTTGTCTTTGCAACCCTGTTCGTCATAAAACTTAGCGCTTTTTATTTCTTGCCTATTTTTATTTTGCTCCTGTTGTTTGAGATGCTACGCAAAGAATTCAGATGGACACATTTTTTACTCTTCGGGATTGGTGGACTCTGCCTTTCAATCCCCTACCTGCTTTATTTCATCGTTCCGAATTGGAACGTTTATTTGTTGTATAATTTCCAGCAGGCAAGCATCAGCTTGAATCTGAAATTCATTCCCAACTTTTTTGTATTCAATCAATCACTCACCTTTTCACCGGTCTTATTGATTTTGACAGCCAGTGTTATGGTTGATTTAATAATAAATCTCTTGCGTGAGGGGAAAAGTGTCATTGAAAAGCTAACTTACCCGGCCATTGTTTCTCTTTCCATTTTGATCGGGAATTCGTTTTTTCTCGCTCTATCCTCAATTCAACCCCCACGACGTTATTTGCCATTTTTCATCAGCATGGCATTAATTGCATCCAATTTCATTGCATCGGACAAATTCTTTAAAATTGAAACTCTTCTGGAAAAGCCGATAAAATTGTTTAACAATTTTATCTTGAGTGGAATTGTCTTATTTCCGTTATTCATTTTTCTGGGGTGGCTTATTTTCCCAGAATTTGCCCATTGGTTAGAGAGTAGTCAATCAATCCAGATTGGGAATAAGCCAGGGATTGACTTTGCTGGTCAGATGATTGTTCTGTTTCCAATATTTGTATTGGCTTTATTGCTTTATGTTTTTATCAAACAAAAAGCTGAGAACACCAGATTCTCTGCCAACCTCGTCCTGATTATTTTTGCTGCTTATTTAGCGATATATTGGATAGGCATACTTTGTGATTATTTTGGCATTGAGTTTGATTTTTTATTAAAGATTGTAAGTGCTTCCGCCTGTATCTTAATCACTTATTTTTTATGGGACAGATTTCATCTAAAAATTAAAAACGTCTCTGCCTTCAAGGTAACTGTTTTTTTTAGCATTATTTTAATCCAAAGTTTGTTTATTTTTATAACATTATATTTGCCAGCATATTCCATCAATGAAACTGGCGACAAAATTCAGCAAATCATTGATGGAAAACCGATGGTGACCTGCTATTCAAGTTTTTTTGTCGCAACACATAATAAAGTGTTTTATGGCTTTCCTCAACAGCCGAACGATTTCAATGAAAGTGATCAGTATTTTATTCTGACCAATTTTAAACATGAGTCTGCCTTTTCTCATGATCCAAGAAAATTATATTTTCCGAGGGTGGAAAATATTCCAGATTTGGCTAAAAACATTGACATTTTTCAGGTGGCCCCTTATGGTCATCCAAAAAAATTTCGCTGGACTTTTTATCTGTGGCGCGTTAATTAAATTTGCAGACATAGATTGGAAATCATCCTTCGGCAAACCGAGTAACGAATTGATCCCGCCTCAGTCGGGGTTTATGTTGCGTTCTAATCAATCTTTCACATTATAAAATGAAACAAACTTCAAAATCTCTTTTCAAAAACGCTTCATGGAATAGCTTTTATATATTTTTTAATATTGCTTTTACTTTTATCATTACTCCAATATTGATTAGCTATTTTGGTATTGAAATCTACGGCTTATATATCCTGTTGATTTCTCTATCCGGTGCATTTGGAATCGTAACTTTCGGGCTAGGGGAAGCAACATTGAGATATGTAGCTTTTTATAATAATCGCCATGAGAACGACCAGGTAAGTTATACGGTATCCTCGACGCTTGCTGTTTACGCTATCGTGACCAGCATCTTCATCATTCTGATCAATATCTATGCCGAACCTGTCGTAAAAATTTTGAACCTGAATAAAGTCCAAAATATTGACAGCGCCTTGATGATAAAATTGACTGTTTATTTTTTCGCCATTACTATATTCCGTAGAGCTTTCGATGCGATCATCAGGGGATTGGAACGATATGACGTCAGCACTATCACATCAGTTGTCGAAACGATTTTAAAAGCGATCGGGATTATATTGATCATCTCTTTGAAGAAGGGACTTGTCGAATTTTTGATGTTGCATATTTTTGTAACCATTTTAATTACCTTTGTTTTGATCAAGATCTGTAAAAATTTGCTCCCCAATTTAAGACTATTTACCAAACCAGGTATCAAAAATTTTAAGGAAATCTTTGCGTTTGGTTTTTTTTCAATGCTTATTTTTGTTTTCTACCAGATTCAAACCCAATTGGACAAAATTCTTTTGGGATCATTATTAGGCACTGCTTTCGTCGCATTTATCAGCGTTCCCAGAGAACTGGTGATGCGAGCGAATTCATTTCTTCAAAGTATTGCTGATGTATTGCTGCCACGGTTTAGTGCTATTAGCGATGATGGAAGCTTGAAATACACGCTTTCAAAATCATTGTGGATTTTTATGTTCCTGGGCTTCATAATATTTTTGCCAATAATTTTCTTAATTGGCGACTTTCTAAAGTTGTGGCTGGGAATTGACTTTGCCGAGAAGAGCAGGGTGGTCGGTCAGATTATTGCCATAAGTTACTTATTAAATGTGATCACTTTGCCATTAGATTCATTTTTCAAAGGAATGGCAAAGCCGAAATACACCACGTTAATTGTGTTTATTGCCGGGACGACATTTTTATCGCTTTGCATATTTTTGATACCTCGATATGGATTATTGGGAGCAGCCTATTCCTATATTCCAACTCAATTGTTATCCTCGGTCGTGTCACTCTTCCTCGCTTTTAAAATCTCAAAAATTATTCGATTGACCGAATTTTTAAAATTATCAAACAATCTCATGCTATCTGCCGGACTAATCATCATTGTTTTTTATAAGCTATCAAAATTTCTTATTATTGATAACTGGCTTTCATTTATTTTTGTAGCTTTTATTTATTTTTTGACTAGCCTGGCGTGCCTCTCGATTTGCGATATTATATTTAAACGTCATAATTCAAATGTGCTTTTACTGACGAATCGGATCAGGAAGAAATATAATAACTTTGGTGGAAAACGCTTTAAAATTTTGTGAGGCCAATTGAATTATCTTCGTTAATCTAATACCAAATATATCATCTACGTATGGGAAATGAAAACAAAAAATATTCGGTCTGTTTGCTCGGTGCAGCGATGGACTCAGGAAATATGGGAGTCTCTGCCCTGGGGGCATCAGTCATTGGAATTATTAAAAATATCGTCCCAGATGCTGAACTGAATCTATTAATCGGAAACAGATCATCGGAGCCACAATTTCTCCAACACGGCAATAAAAAAATTAAATTGAACATTATCAATTATCGCCTCTCTCTGAAATCGCGTTTGAATGAACATCTTTTTGGGATATTATTTCTGTCAATATTTCAAAAAATGATTTTGATTTCTAAATTTAGAGAAAAACTTCTTAATTCAAACCGCTGGTTACGCACGGTCCATCATGCTGACTTTGTCGGAGATATTCATGGCGGCGATAGCTTCAGCGATATTTATGGCAGGTTCAGGTTCGTCATTGAAATTATACCGGATATCATCATTATCCTCTTGAACAAAAAGTTGATCCTGTTACCTCAAACCTATGGGCCATTTCAATCTTTTATAACAAGAGTGCTGGCAAAATTTATCCTTAAAAAATCGACCGTGATTTTGTCGAGAGATGCGGAGAGCATCGAAGTTGTAAAGAATATATTAGGCATTGCCGCTGTTAAAAAACAGTTGCGTTTCTGTCCCGATGTCGCTTTTACATTAGAAAAAAGAGAACCAGATCATCTCTCGCTTGCCAATCAATCTCCTGGCAAACGAATCGCCGGGGTAAATATTAGCGGCTTGATGTATCACGGTGGCTATACCAGAAACAATATGTTTGGATTAAAATGCGATTATAAAAAATTTATCTTGCAGTTATTGGACTATTTGATTCGTCAGCCGGATACCTTAATCTTGCTGATCCCTCATACTTATGCTCATCCCGGCGAGGTGGATAGTGATCCAGATGCGTGCCAGGAAGTTCTAAACCAGATTGATATGAATAAACGACAGCGGATAATTGTAATTGAGCCCAAATACGATCAAAGCGAAATTAAAGCGATCATTGGAACCTGCACTTTTTTTATTGGATCACGAATGCATGCCTGCATTGCGGCGCTATCTCAGAATATTCCGACTGTCGCCATCGCTTATAGCCGTAAATTTCGAGGTGTTTTCCAATCCGTTGGCGCCGACCAATTGGCCCTGGACGCGCGTTCGCTTTCAACAGAAGAACTCTTGACCAAAGTTATTCATTTTTATGAAAATTCTTATGATATCAAAAATGCGCTAAATCAAAAGGTAATTGAAGCACAACAAAAAATCAAAAATACATTTAAACAGTTTTTAAAAATTAATAGTGTTAGGCAAAAAATTTGATATGTTAGATCACTAGTGTCCCAATATTAGCTAAATAAATCCAATTGGTTACACGGCAATGTAT
>JAEAME010000340.1_pt1 | contig 51628 bp, 49 predicted proteins | sample 8958731 | NCBI WGS metagenome assembly JAEAME01 (sample SAMN16933194, study PRJNA681113) | bioreactor sludge metagenome | isolation source: anerobic bioreactor sludge (Control) | place: India:Bengaluru | collected 2018-10-24
AAGTATTTAAGCAATATGGAATTGAAAAAAACAAATTCTTAGATGTTTTAATGTCTGTACGTGGAAATACTAATGTAACAACTGACACACCAGAGGATACCTATGATGTGTTGGCAAAATATGGTCAGGATTTAGTTGAGCTTGCAAAAAATCAAAAACTAGATCCAGTTATAGGAAGAGATTCTGAAATTAGAAATACAATAAGAATTTTATCTAGGAAAACAAAAAACAACCCAGTTCTAATTGGTGAGCCTGGTGTTGGTAAAACAGCTATTGCAGAGGGCTTAGCTCTTAGAATAGTTCGAGGTGACGTTCCAAGCAATCTAAAAGATAGAAAAATATTCTCCTTAGATATGGGAGCTTTAGTTGCAGGTGCTAAATTTAGAGGCGAGTTTGAAGAAAGACTTAAATCTGTATTGATGGAAATTAAGAAAAGTGAAGGAAAAATAATATTATTTATTGATGAACTTCATACTATTGTTGGTGCCGGTAAAACAGACGGAGCAATGGATGCAGGTAATTTATTAAAGCCAATGTTAGCTAGGGGAGAGCTACATTGTATTGGAGCTACAACACTTGATGAGTATAGAAAATATATCGAAAAGGACGCAGCTCTTGAAAGGCGTTTCCAACCTGTAATGATTGATGAACCAAGTGTTGAAGATACTATTTCAATATTAAGAGGTTTAAAGGAACGTTATGAGGTGTATCACGGTGTAAAAATTCAAGATCAAGCTTTGATAGCAGCTACTACTTTATCTAACAGATATATCTCAGATAGGTTTTTACCAGATAAAGCAATTGACCTTGTTGATGAAGCCTGTGCATTAATAAAAACTGAAATGGATTCTATGCCTACTGAGCTAGATGAAATATCACGTAAAATAATGCAACACGAGATAGAAGAAGCAGCTCTTAAAAAAGAAAGTAGTAACTTATCTAAGGAGCATTTAGGAGACATTCAAAAAGAGCTAGCAGATATGAGAGCTGAATTTAATGAAATGAAAGCTAAATGGGAAAATGAAAAGAATGCAATTTCAAAGGTGCAAAAATTAAGAGAAGAATTAGAAAAAATAAATCTTGAAATAGAAAAGGCTGAGAGAAACTATGATTTAAACAAAGCAGCTGAGTTAAAATATGGAAAATTGCCTCAATTGCAAAAAGAGTTAGAGGAGGAAGAACGAATAGCTGAGGATGTAGAAAACTCTAGAAGCCTTCTAAGAGATAAGGTTACTGAAGAAGAGATAGCAAAAATTGTAGCAAGATGGACTGGTATACCTGTATCTAAGCTAATGGAAGGTGAGAGAGAAAAAATACTTGGTCTTGAGGATATACTTCATAAAAGGGTTATAGGCCAAGATGAAGCAGTTGAAAAGGTAAGTGAAGCAATAATTAGATCAAGAGCTGGTATTCAGGATCCTAAAAGACCTATTGGTTCTTTCTTATTTCTTGGACCTACAGGAGTTGGTAAAACAGAGCTTGCTAAAACACTATCAGAAACACTATTTGATGATGAGAAAAACATGGTAAGAATTGATATGAGTGAGTATATGGAAAAATATTCAGTATCAAGATTGATTGGAGCACCTCCAGGATATGTGGGATATGAAGAGGGTGGACAGCTTACAGAAGCCGTTAGAAGAAAGCCATATTCAGTTATACTTTTTGATGAGATAGAGAAAGCTCATCCAGATGTTTTTAATGTTTTATTGCAGGTTTTAGATGATGGAAGAATAACTGACTCTCAAGGAAGAACAGTTGATTTTAAAAATACAGTTATCATATTAACCTCAAACATTGGTTCATCATATATATTAGAGGGTATAGATAGTAATGGTACAATTAGCGAAGAAGCTAAAGAAAATGTCAATAAAATTCTGCGCCAGCAGTTTAGACCAGAGTTTTTAAATAGACTTGATGAAATAGTATTTTATAAACCTTTAGTTAAGAAAGAAATATATAAAATTGTTGATTTAATGCTTGAAGATTTACAAAAGCGTCTAAAGGATAGACAGCTTTCAATAGAGCTAAATGATAAAGCAAAAGCTTATATAATAGATGAAGGATATAATCCAGTATATGGAGCAAGACCGCTAAAGAGGTTTATTCAAAGTAAGCTTGAAACATTGATTGCTAAAATAATCATACAAGGAGATATTAAGCAGGGAGACACTTTATTAGTAGATTGTGACGGAGAAAAGCTTAGTGTAAGTATTAAATAAATGATTATTTTAAAATAAAGGAAAGGATTGATTGATGATGTCAAGTTTAAGCGATATAATTGAGGACTTTATAAATCAGCTAATTGATTCTGCTAATAATGCTAGTATTGAAATACAGAGAAATTTACTAGCACAGCAGTTTGATTGCTCTCCATCTCAGATAAATTATGTTTTAAGTACAAGGTTTAATAATGATAGAGGCTATCTTATTGAAAGCAGACGTGGTGGAGGTGGCTATGTAAAAATTTACAAAGTAGATACTTCTAGTGATGAGCATCTTGAAGCTATACTTAATAAAAGTATAGGAAACAGCATAACATATAATAAAGCATGCGATATAATTGATGTATTTTTTGATAAGGAAATAATTTCTGAAAAAGAACAAGCGATTATAAAAGCGGCAATAAATGATAGAGCATTTGGAAAAATTCATTATGATGACAGAAACAAGTTAAGAGCAGATGTGCTTAAAGAGATATTACTAGTCTTGTTGAATGAAAGTAATTAAAGTTTTAATTATACTAATATAGGATTAAGAGGGAGGGAGCTTATGCAATGCAATGAATGTGAGAACAACAAAGCTACAATTCATGTAACTAAAATCACCAACGGTGTTAAAGAAGAAACCTATTTATGTGAAGAATGTGCAAAAAAACAACAGGTTTTATTAAATATGAATATATTTAAGGATGGTAAATCTCCTCAGGAAAGTTTGTTTTCACTTAAAAATTTCTTAGCTGGTATGCTTGATGAAAAAATAGCTGAGGAGCAGTTAAAGGAGCAAAATGTATGTAATGTATGCGGTATGACTTTTAATGAGTTTGGAAAAACCGGAAAATTTGGATGTAGCAACTGTTTATCTACATTCAAGAATAACCTCATACCTGTAATTAGAAATATACAAGGCTTCGAGGCACATGCAGGGAAAATACCTAGAAGAGCTGCGGGGAAGCACAAATTAGAAATAGATATAGAGCTTTTAAAAAAAGAATTGAAAAGCAAAATAGATTTAGAAGAATTTGAAGCAGCTGCAAATATAAGAGATCAAATTAAAGAAATAGAAAGGCAAATTCAAGAAAACTCGGAGGTGGAAATTGAATAATAGAATTGTTGTAAGTAGCAGAATAAGACTTGCACGAAATCTCAGAGGAAGTAAATTTTCAACTAAAATCGAGCAAAATGAAGCATATAAAATTATTGATGATGTAAAAGCTGTAATAGAAAAAAATGAGATTACCAACAAGCTTGGGTTTAGCCTGACCTATTTAAAGGATATTAGTGAAATAGAGCAAAATATATTAGTAGAACAGCATATTATAAGTCCTCAGCTAATCAAAAATAAAAATAAAGCAGCATTTATGATAAATAGAGATAAAAATATTATAATAATGATAAACGAAGAGGATCATTTACGTATACAAGTACTTAATTCGGGATTAAGTCTAGAAGATGGCTTGAATACAGCTAATATGATAGATGACATACTCGAAGAAAGCTTAGATTTTGCATATGATAAAACTTTGGGCTATATTACATCCTGCCCTACAAACCTAGGAACCGGTTTAAGAGCTTCTACTATGCTTCATTTACCTGCATTAGCAATTACAAATCAGCTCGAAAAAATATTACAATCCATGTCTGAAATTGGAGTTGCAGTGCGAGGTGTTTATGGCGAGGGAACTAAGCCTATGGGAAATTTATATCAAATTTCTAATCAAGGTACTTTAGGAGCGTCAGAAGAAATATTAGTTGATAGAATTAAGCAAATAAGCTTGCAACTAATAAAGAAAGAAACTACAGTAAGGAGAGTCTTATTAAAATTTAGCAAGGTTTTTCTTGAAAATGAGGTATATAGAGCTTATGGAATTTTGAAAAATGCGAGAATGATTGACACTTATGAAGCAATGAAGCTGCTATCGATTGTAAAGCTTGGCATTGAGACAGATATATTTGAAAGTAAGAATAGTGTGGATAAACTAATAACAAAAATTCAAGATAATAATATATCAATGCTATTAGAAAATGATATTGATCAGAAGACTAGAGAAATCAAAAGAGCTGAGATTTTGAGAGAAGAATTGTAGAATAAAACAGGAAATAAGATGTGAAATAAACAAAGAAAGGAATATATTAATATGTCAAACGGATTTAGCAATTCAGCTAGCAATGCATTGAAATATGCTCAGGAAGAAGCAATTAAACTAAAAAGCACTATTCTTGGAACTGAGCATATCTTGTTAGGTTTAATGATGGAGAATGAAGGCGCAGCTGGGAAAATATTGAGGAAATATGTTAAGCTAGATGATGTGAAAGCTATCATAGAAAAAATAACTCCTGCATCTGATGTAGTCCCAGGTTATATAACTATAAGTCCAAGAACAAAAAACATAATTGAAAAGTCTCATAGATACGCTAGAAAGTTTAATCATAATTACACAGGAACAGAGTGTATATTGCTTGGATTGATTGATGAGGGTGAAGGAATTGGTGTTCAGGTTCTTTCAAATGTTACAAATATAAAAACGATTTATGATGAAATTTTAAATACCTTAAACTTACAGCAAACAAATAATGGATTAGGAGTGACTGATGAAAATCAAAATGCTAATTGGAATGATTCTTCTAATTCAGCACCTACAGGACGCGCTATAGATAAATATGGCATAGATTTAAATAAACAAGCAAAGGCTGATAAAATAGATCCTGTTGTTGGAAGAAGTAATGAAATCGAGAGAATTATTCAAATTTTATCAAGAAGGACTAAAAATAATCCTTGCTTGATAGGTGAGCCAGGTGTAGGAAAAACTGCGATTGCAGAGGGATTAGCACAGGAAATTGTTAAAGGCAATGTTCCAGAAATATTAAAAAACAAGAAAATTATTTCTCTTGATATTGCCGGAATGGTTGCAGGTGCTAAGTATAGAGGAGAGTTTGAAGAAAGATTAAAGACTGCTATGAAAGAAATTAAAGCAGATGGGAATATAATTCTGTTTATTGATGAGCTTCATACTATAATAGGTGCAGGAGCTTCAGAAGGCTCAATAGATGCTTCTAATATATTAAAACCATCACTTGCAAGAGGTGATATACAAGTCATAGGAGCAACAACTATTGATGAGTATAAAAAGCACATTGAAAAGAACGCTGCTTTAGAGAGACGATTTCAGCCTATAATAGTAGAAGAACCTTCGGTAGAGGATACAATTCTAATCTTAAAGGGTTTGAGAGATAAATATGAGGCTCATCACAAGGTAATTATAAGTGACGAAGCCATAGAAGCTGCTTCAACTCTATCTCATAGATATATTTCTGATAGATTTTTACCTGATAAAGCTATTGACTTAGTAGATGAAGCTGCATCAAGAGAAAGATTAAAAAGTGTAACAGCTCCAACTAATTTAAAAGATATTGAGGATGAAATAAAGGAAGCTCAAAAGGAAAAAGCTGCAGCAATAAATAATCAAAACTTTGAAAAGGCAGCTGAATATAGAGATAAAGAAAAAAGATTAATTGAAAAACTCAATGAAGAAAAAGAGCTGTGGAAAACTAAGCAAAATTTAAATGAAAGAAAAATAGGCTATGAGGAAATAGCAGATATAGTTTCAAAATGGACAGGAATCCCTTTGAAAAAGCTACAAGAGGATGAGTCACAACGATTACTTGATATGGAAAAAATAATTCACAGCAGAGTTGTTGGTCAACATCAAGCAGTAGAAGCAGTTTCAAAGGCGATAAGAAGAGCAAGAGTTGGCTTAAAGGATCCTAAAAAGCCAATAGGAACTTTTATTTTCTTAGGTCCTACTGGAGTAGGAAAAACAGAGCTTTCAAAAGCTTTAGCCGAGGTTATGTTTGGTGATGAAAACTCAATAATAAGAGTTGACATGTCCGAATATATGGAAAAACATTCTGTATCAAAAATAGTAGGCTCACCGCCAGGCTATGTAGGCTTTGATGAGGGCGGACAGCTAACAGAAAAAGTTAGAAGAAAGCCTTACAGTGTAATATTATTTGATGAAATTGAAAAAGCCCATCCTGATGTATTTAATATATTATTGCAAATGCTAGATGATGGAAGGTTAACAGACTCAAAAGGAAGAACAGTTGATTTTAAAAATACAGTTATTATAATGACATCCAATGTTGGAGCAAGTACAATTTCAAAGCAAAGAACTCTTGGTTTTACTGCTAAGTTGAATGATGAAGAAAAAAACGAATATGAAAAAATGAAGGAAAATGTACTTTCACAGCTAAAAGAAGCTTTTAGACCTGAATTTTTAAATAGAATAGATGAAATTATTGTCTTCCATGCTTTGAATAAGGAAAACATTGAAGAAATAGTTTCATTGATGATTAATAACTTATCAAAAAGACTAGAAGAACTTGGAATAAAAATTGAAGTTGATGAGAATGCAAAAAAACTTCTTGCTTCAGAAAATTTTGATATTAATTATGGTGCAAGACCTTTACAAAGAGCTATACGAAGAAAAATAGAGGATAGATTATCAGAGGAAATATTGAAAGGAACAATAAATAAATCGGACATTATATTTGTAACAGTAGAGAATAATGAATTAAAATTTACAACTAAATAAAATTATTATAACATAGCATTGCATAGCATAGAAATATTACAAAACAATAGGCTTCAAGAATCTTAAATATATTCATATGATCACCTAATTCTTTTGTAATATTTCTTTCTGTGCTAATAAAGCTCTTACTTAATTATATTTAATATATTTTGATATAATTTTGATAGCATGTCAAAATCAATAGTGCTAATATACTCTGTTTCTAAACTATCATACAAGCCGTAGATTTCTTTAAATATAGATATAACTTTAGCTACACTTTCATTATACCTAGCCTTTATATCGTTGAGTAAGCTCTGATTTTTCTCGTCAAAATTTTCTTCTAATAAAACTGAATACATATCTATAACATGATCGTGCTCTCTCGTTGGAAAAAATTCGTGAGGTGCAGTACTGTCAAATATACAAGTGCTAAGCTCTGGTAAAACAAGCATATCTAAGCTAGAAGTATCTGAAGCACAGTAATATATATTAAAATCAATTCCTCTTTCCTTCGCATCTTTTGTTAGTCTTTTTAATAATGTGGATTTTGAAGTTCCAGGTCTTCCTTTAATAAAATATCTATGTTCATACTTCTCAATAATCTCATCAACATAGTTTGTAGCTCCATTGGCTGATATTGCTCCAAAAAATCTCTCATGACTTGTAGATTCTTTATCAAAATTTATATCACCTAATATTTCTTGAATTGTTAGATCTATTAATTTATCAGCATCGCAAAAATCAATATTTTTAATATATACTTGTTCCCATTCATCATGTATGATTTTTGCTTCTTTAAAATAGCATATTGCTTCATCATATTTATTCTTTACATTATTGTTTAATTCTTTAATCTTGTCTGATTCAAAAGAATAACAGCAATTCAAGTTTATTTGTTCTTTTACTTCATTATATGTATCACAATTTTCTATGAGTGATTTACTAAAAATACCTACACTTGAGTTTTTATTAATTAAACCTACAATAACATTATTGTCAATTGAATCATGTATAATTTCTAAGTCAGAGTCATCAGTAAGCATATCATTAGATATCTTCTTTAATATCATAGTTGAAATCAATCTTGAACAACAATCAATAACAATAATACGTTTTAATTCTTTGACATTATTATCAAGCAAATTACATTTTCCTTCTGAGCTGTAAGAAATTACATAATAGTTTGATATCATAATTGGTCTCCTTTTTTGATTTATTTCTAAGCAAAATTGTATTAAATTTACATTTGTATTAATAAGTATAAGCTTTATTAAAAATAAATAATGTTTTAATTAGATTTTGCTAATTATAGTATATGCTTTTATTCTAAAATAATATTTACAGCTTCTAATTGTTACAAAAATGTAAGAATCTAACTAAATAATTTGTAAAATGCTGAAATTGCAATATCTTTTTTTTAAAAAACTAAGGACTTATCTTTTAATATATAAAAAAAGAAAACGTTGACCAAGAAAAGTTTGATTTTCAAATGAAATAAGACAAGCGCTTCAAAGGCTTGTGAGCACAACAAAGAGTATAATGGAAAAAAATGTAAGCAAAAAACAAAATGAAAAAGATTGTTAGTTTATACACTAAAAACACAATTTATTAATTATACAAAACACTTGCTATTTTAGCGAATTTATTGTATAATTTGATATTATTAAGTAGAATTATGTCGACATATAAACAGTAAATATGTCAAGAAAACATAATAATTAAAAGCTAGGAGGGAAAACAATGTCTTATTTTAATAATTTAACGACAACCCTGCTTACCAAAAATCTAGATGGCTTATGGCTTAGACAGCAAGTTATTATGGAAAATATAGCTAATCGATCAACGCCAAATTACAAGAGTAAGTATGTAGATTTCGAGAATGAATTGAAAAGCAAAATTGCTGATATTAATGATAAAAATAAAGCAGTAAAGGCTTCGGAGCTTAAGGATGAGCTAGCAGGTTCAAAAGTAGTATTAGGAGAAAATAGTGATTTAACAATGAGACTCGACGGTAATAACGTTGATGTTGAAAAAGAAAATATTGAAATGGCAAGGACACAGTTGAATTATAGCTACACTGTAGCACAGTTAAATTCATATTTTGCCAAGATGAAGATGGCTATATCTAGCACTAAGTAATTTATTCTGATGGAGGAAGTATATAATGAGTTTTTTACAGTCATTTAATATAAGTGGATCTGGCTTAACAGCACAGAGACAGAGAATGGATATTATATCAGAAAATTTGGCAAATATTGATGCAACTAGAACCGCTAATGGTGGACCCTATAGAAGAAAAATGGTTGTGTTTACTTCAACTAACACATCTGATTCTTTGTTTAATAAAATGCTATATAGCAATATAAAAGACATTAATAGTTCTAATCAAATTAGAGGTGTTGAAGTGTCTCAAATTGTAGAGGATGAATCACCTTTTAAACTATCGTATGATCCTACACACCCAGATGCAAATGAAGAAGGTTATGTAGAACTTCCAAATGTTGATTCTTTAAAAGAAACTGTTGATATGATGGAGGCTGTAAGGTCTTATCAAGCAAATGTAACAGCTCTAAATGCAATTAAGCAAATGGCATCAAAAGCACTAGAAATACTGAAATAATTTGTAAAAATAAATATATTTAGAAGAAAGGAATAAACATTATGTTTATAAATCCAATTCAAAAGATAAATAACCTAAGTGAAATAAATAAAATTGGAAGTAATGAAAATATTGGTGGAAAAACTATAAATGGAGAACTACCATTTAAAAACATATTTTCACAAGCTTTAAATGATTATAAAGAAGCAGAAACTCAGGTTAGTAATGATATATATCAACTTGCTACTGGAGAAAGTGATGATTTGCATAATTTAAGTATAAATATGAAAAAAGCTGAAATGTCATTTGAGCTTTTTGTTCAATTAAGAAATAAAGCTTTGGATGTATACAAGGAACTGATGAACACAGGAATTTAGTAATGATAAACTAGGAAAGGGCATGCAGCAGTCCTAAAATTATAAAACTTTAGTGTAATAGGTGCATGGGCATATTATGGAAGATCAAGTTAAGAACTTTGGTAAAAATATAATTGAATTTTGGAAAAATCTCAGTAAAAAAGTTAAAACTACAATTATTGTATCAAGTATACTATTGATTGTAGGAGCAATAGTTCTAACTATACTCATGAATAGAACTGAATATGTTGTATTGTTCTCAGATTTAGAAGATACTGAAATTACAGAGGTTTTAGCGAAGCTACAAGAAAAAAGTGTAGAATATAAATATGAAAGTAATGGTCAAATTTTAGTACCTGAACAATCAGAGGCTCTATTGAGAATGCAGTTAGCTCAAGAAGGATATCCGAAATCAGGTGCTAATTATGATATCTTTAAGGATAATGTTAGCTTTATGACAACTGATTCTGAAAAGAAAACATATTTATTATTTTTAAGACAAGAAAGGCTTCAAACTTCAATTAAAACAATTGATGGCATTAAAGATGTTATTGTAACTATATCGATTCCTGAAAACAACAGCTTTGCTTGGGATGTTAACAAAGAGGAAGCAACAGCTTCTGTAAAAATTAATATGAAGCCAGGTGAGTCTTTAAATAGCTCACAGATTCAAGGTATTAAACGTCTTATTCAGACTAGTGTTACAGGCTTAAAGGAAGAGAATCTGGCAATAATTGATACAGAAGGAAATGACCTACTTGCAAAGATTGACAATTCTGATGAATATCAAACTAATATTTTTAAAGTTAAATTGGATATTCAAAAGCAAATTGAAAAAGATATAGAGACGAGCATAAAAAAGCATCTATTGAAGATGTATGGACAAGAGAATTATGAGGTTTCTGTAAATTGTAAAATAAATCTTGATAAAAGAATAAGTGAATTATTGGAATATATTCCTAATAAGGATTCAAATAAAGGAGTTATTAGTGAAGAGGATAAAAATGTTGAGATAGTTGGAAATGGACAAGCTAAAGGGGGAGTGGTTGGAACAGATACAAACTCTGAGATTCCAACTTATCCAGATGTTACAATAAATGGAGATGACATTTATTATAAAAATAATGATTCTATAAAATATTTAGTATCTCAACTTAAAGAACAGGTGCAGAGTGATCCTGGTAGTATAGAAGATGTAAAAGTCGCAATTCTTATAAATAGAGATAGAATAAGTGAAGAAGATGTTCAAAATATCAAATCATTAATAGCCAATGCAGCAGGAACTGTAGCTGAAAATGTTGCTATTCACAATATGAAGTTTGGTGGAGAAGATGATTCTCAAGGTGGTTCTGTGGATGCAGATGTTACACCTGGTAAAAAGGAACTAACTTTACAAGAGAAGATAATATATGGCGCAATCGGTGGTGGAGCACTTTTATTGATAATAATTATATTAGTTATTGTGCTTAGAGTGAAAAAGAAAAAACGTCTAAAAAGAGAAGCTGAATTGCTTGCAGCAGTTAAGCCAGAAGATACTTGGGCTGATTTGAAGGAAGAAATTGGAGTAAAAGAAACAAAAGAAATGGTGCTTAAAAAGCAAATATCCGAATTTGCTAGCAATAATCCTGAAATAGCATCACAGTTTATAAAAATGTGGTTAAGAGGGGAGGATGAATAGGTATGGCATCAGCGCTTAGTGGAAAACAGAAGGCTGCAGCTATTATTGTATCTTTAGGAGCAGACAAAGCGTCTAAAATATACAAATATCTTCAAGAAGAAGATATAGAGCAGCTTACCATCGAAATAGCTCAGTTAAAACCTATCTCTCCGGAGGATTTTGAGAAAATATTAGAAGATTTTTATGCAATATGTTTAGCTCAGAAGGTTGTTACTGAGGGAGGAATTGGATACGCAAGAGATGTATTAGAAAAAGCTTTTGGAAATCAAATGGCATCTAACTTACTTGATAGGGTTACAAAAACAATTAAGACAAAAGCCTTTGAGTTTATTAGAAAAGCAGATTATAAAAATTTGCTTTCAATTATTCAAAATGAGCATCCTCAGACTATTGCTTTAGTATTATCATATGCTAGAACTGATCAAGCAGCTGCTGTAATTGGTGAATTGCCTAAAGAAAAGAAAATAGCTGTAGTTGAAAGAATAGCTAAAATGGATAGAACATCACCAGAGGTAATAAAACAAGTTGAAGAAGCGTTACAAAAGAAATTCATGTCTGTTGTTTCTGTTGACTTCACAGAAATAGGCGGAATTGGTTATATCGCTGATGTTATGAACAATATGGACAGAGGAAACGAAAAATTCGTTTTCGATGAGTTAAGTAGAAAAGACATGAAGCTAGCTGATGAAATTAGAAAAAGGATGTTTGTATTTGAAGACATTATTACTCTTGGTGGAAGAGATATACAACGCTTTATTAGAGAGGTTGATAGTAAGGATTTAGTTCTTGCATTGAAAGGGTCTAATAAAGAAGTTGGAGAGGTTATACTTTCAAACATGTCACAAAGAATGCAAGATACGATAAGATCAGAGTTAGAATATACACATAATGTAAGGTTAAGAGATGTTGAAGAAGCACAGCAAAGAATAGTATCTGTTATTAGAAGATTGGAAGAAGAAGGAGAATTAGTAATAACAAAGGGTGGAAAGGATGAGATAATTGTCTAAGATAATCAAATCAAACTATGTTATTATTCAAGAGCCTAATGGTGCTAAAGATAGCTTAGATAATCCTAAATCTACCAATCATAAAGGAGAACAGATAGGTTTTGGAAATAGTTCAACAGCGACTTTAGCAAAAGACTTTAGAGGAGCTACAGTAGAAGCTATTATAGAATCAAAAAATATTATTGAAGCTGCTAACAACTATAAATCTGAAATGCTCGAAAATCTAGGGAAAGAGATAGAAGAGCAAAAAAAGATGGGCTATGAAATTGGATATGCACAAGCTTATGAAAAAGGAAAAAGCCTTGGCTATGAAGAAGGAAAAATAATAGCGCAAAAGGAATTAAGTGAAAAGAATGAGAATCTCATTGCAGAGCTATGTAAACAAATATATATGGTTGAAGATAGTAAAGATGAGATCATAAAAAGATATGAAAAAGATTTAGTAAAACTTGCTGCAGAAATAGCAGAAAAAATAATACGAGTTAAAATTAGTCAAAATGATGAGATAATTAAAGATATATTACAAAATGCAGTTAAAGATTATAGAAATGTTGAATGGCTTAAAATTTATCTTTCTAAAAATGATTATGTGACTGTTTCAACAGACAAAAATATTATGACAAAGCTATCACAAATTTCTGAACATGTTTCCTTGGAAGCAATGTCAGATGCTGAGGATGGAGAGTTAATAATAGAAAGCCCTGAAAATCTCATTGATTTAGGAGTGGAAACTCAGTTAAATAACTTAAAAAACGCTATTTCATAGATTTATAATATATTTAGCAATTAGTAAAGAGTAAAGTCTAAAGGAGAGAAGTTATTGTGAATTTTGAAGAGCTTAGCAGATTTATAAACAAATCAGATTTCTTCACTTATATGGGAAAAGTTAAAAAGATCTCCGGACTAATGATAGAAGCTACAGGATCAAAATATAAAATTGGTGAAATATGTAAAATACTAACAGATGATAATAAGCAAATTGATACTGAGGTAGTTGGATTTAATGACGACAGAGTAATACTAATGCCCTATGAGGACATTAAGGGAATAGGACTTGGAAATGTAGTAATTTCAACAGGTAACAAGCTAAAAATTCCAGTAGGTGATTTTTTAAAGAGCAGAATAATAGATTCAAGAGGAAGAGCTATAGATGGCAAAGGTGATTTTAACAATATTGACGATTACTGTTATGTAGATAATGCATATATTAATCCTTTATCAAGACCAAGAATAGATACAAGTTTAAGCTTTGGAGTTAAAGCAATTGATGGAGTATTGACTATAGGTAAAGGCCAAAGAATGGGTATATTTGCAGGTAGTGGAGTTGGTAAAAGTACACTAATGGGTATGGTTGCAAAAAATGTAAAAGCTGATATTAATGTCATAGCTCTTGTAGGAGAGAGAGGCAGAGAGGTTAGAGAGTTTATTGAAAAGGATCTGGGTGAAGAAGGTATTGCAAGATCTGTAGTAGTAGTAGCAACATCAGATCAACCAGCTATGCTTAGACTAAAATGCTCATTAGTTGCAACAACAATAGCAGAATACTTTAAAGATCAAGGTAAGGATGTTCTGTTGATGATGGATTCACTGACAAGATTTGCAATGGCTCAAAGAGAAATTGGTCTAGCTACAGGTGAACCACCTGTTTCAAGAGGATACACTCCATCAATATATGCAGAGTTACCAAAGTTACTTGAAAGAAGTGGTAACTTCGAGAAAGGTTCTATCACAGGAATATATACTGTACTAGTAGAGGGTGACGATACTAATGAACCTATATCTGACACAGTAAGAGGTATTCTAGATGGGCATATAGTTCTTACAAGAGATTTAGCAAACAGAAATCACTTTCCAGCAATTGATGTAAATGCTAGCATTTCACGTTTGATGGTAGATATTTCGGGTAAAAATCATATAAAGAATGCAAAGAAATTAAGAGATATATTATCATTATACTATACAAATTATGATTTGATATCGATTGGTGCATATAAAAAAGGTTCAAATCCTGCTTTAGATTATGCTATTGAAAAAATTGATATAGTTAATGGTTTCTTACAGCAGGAGATAAATGAAAGCTTTAGCTTTGAAGATACCCTTAAATTATTAAATGATATTGTAGGGAATGATTAAGAGAAAAGGTAATATAGGTTAATATGAAAAAATTTAAATTTTCTTTAGAAAAGGTATTGCAATTAAAGGAGCAAATTTTAAAAAATTTAAAAAATGATTTATCTTTTTTGCAATTAGCACTTAAGGAAAAAGAAGTTGAAATTGATGATTTATGGGTAAAATATTATAAAACAGATAATGAGTATAAGGAAAAGTCATCTAAATCAATAATGCCTTATGAAATAGCACAGTACAAAGATTATATGAACTATATTACTAACTTGATTAAGAAAAAAGAAGAAGAGAAAGCTGTAATTATTAAAAAAATAGAAGCAAAAAAACTAGAAATTATCAACATGAATATTGATATATCAACTCTAGAAAAGCTTAAAGATAAAAAACTTATTAAATATAATTATGTTGTTCAAAAGATGGAAGAAATTCTAATTGAAGAGTTTGTATCAAATTCTACATCAGTTTCATCAAAAAATAACTGGTAAGTTTATTAAATCAGCTATGATGAACATGCTATTTACTAGTATATTTATATAGATAATAATTAGAAATGTAAGGAGGTGATAAAAATGGATATAAGTGCCGACATTTTAAAAATGCTTTATCAACAAAGCTATAATTCTTCAAACACAAATGGTATAAGTAGTACAAATATCACAGGAAACACTAATGGCTCATCAAGTTTGAATTCTTCAGAAAGCACTTTTTTAGGAATTTTAAATGAAGCAATTTCGAAGAGTAGTTCAACTAATCTATTAACAGATGTAGAAGGAACTGATAAGGATTCAAAGATAAATGATCTTTCACTAGTGATTTCGATGCTTATGCAGCAAATAGCTGGAAATAATCCTTCAAACCTTTATCAAAACAATGATAGTAATCAAAGTGATGAAATTATTGGTAATTTTCTTGGTACTAGTGGATTAGGTATTGATGCTTTAACTGGTATTACTAATAATTCAATCGATGCTTCTAGTGTATCAAACTTATCAAGTTTTTCAAACATAGACAGCATGATAGAAGTTTTAAAAGGAGTATATCAGGGTACAAATAACAGTACACAGCTAAACGCTGCAGATACAGCAAATTCTGCTCCTGTTGTAAGTAATGTAGTGAAGTCAGATTGGTCCTTTCCTCAGGAAATAATGGATAGCATTAATTCAAGTAGACAAGCCTATCAACAAATTCGTACAAGGATAGATGATATTAGAAAATTTACAGGTAGAGTAAAATTAGATCAAGCTACTGTTACAGCAAGTATAGAGAAATTATTAGCAACTGGTCTAAATGCTGAAGAATTAGATAAGTTAAGGCTATCATTGGTAATGACTGATGATTCAAATAGTATTTTAAGAACTGATTCAATACTAGATACTCAAGAATCTGTAAATCTTAAACAAGGATTGGTAAATTCAGAAGCTTTGTTAAAAGAGCAAGACTTAACAAGCAAATTAGATTTAACAAGAGGTTTAGGTGTTCTAGCTGCAGAGTCTTCACAGCAAGTATCAAACACACAAATTATTGAAGATAAAGCAAGCATAAGTAATGACAAATCAAAGATAGACATTGTAGATGAAAGTATTGTAAATGCTAGTCTTGTTCAAACAAAGGAAACTCAAACTGATAATTTGGCAGTAAAGGTAGAAAGTGAATTTACAGCAGTTAAAGAATCAGTGTTTGAACAGATTAAAGATCAAATCATAACTATGAGATCAGATGGTAAACAATCAGTTACAATGCAACTAAGACCCGAAGAGCTTGGTAAACTAGACATAAAAATGGTTTTAGAAAAAGGTGAACTCACTATAGAAATACTCACTAGCAATGCTAAAGCTCACAGCTTGATATTATCTAGTATACCAGAATTAGAAAGCGTAATAAAAAACAGCATGGCAGCAGACAAAAATTATATGAATTTTGATAATTCAAAACAATTATCAGAAGAAAATGCTAGACAAAACAATCAAGGATATAACGATCAAAGCTCACAACAGCAATCTCAGCAGGAAGAAAATAACAACAAAAGAGTATTTGAGGAACTATATACTAATAGCATAGAAGATAGTGAAAAGATTGATTTTTACACAGCGTTTTCAAGAATAAGAGAAGCAAGAGTACAAATGCTCAATAAAACTTAAGCAAGGGAGGTAAAAAAATGGATGTAAATGCTTATGTTTCCCCATTATATACAGGTAATAAAGCTAATGTTGTTAAAAAAAGCTCAGAATCCGGTCTAGGAATGGATGATTTCTTAAAGCTATTAGCTGCTCAGCTAGCTAATCAAGACATGATGAACCCATCAACAGATACTGATTTTATAGCTCAAATGGCTCAATTTTCATCATTACAGTCAATGGATTCAATGGCAAAGATGACTTCTTTTAATCAATCAACTGCATTGGTTGGAAAATACGTAGTAGTTGCAACATATGAAAAGGGAACTACGCAATTGACAAAATCAGAAGGATATGTTGAAAAGGTAAATTTATTTGGAAATGAACCAACAATTGTAGTTAATGGAAAAGAGTATACTTATTCACAGGTTATGGAAATCAGAACTGAACCAGTTGAGGAAAAGACAGAAGAAAGCAAGACAGCAGTAGAGGGTGGTGAAGTGTAATGACTGATATTAATTTTTTAAGAAATATTAGTAACATTAACTCTAATCTTGATATTAATTCTGTAAAAAATCAAGGAATAAACAAGAGTGCAAACACTAAACAAGGTATTAAAGAAAGTTCGTTTAAGGAGCTCTTAAACAAAAAGCAATCTCAAGCAAATGCTCTTTCATTTTCAAAGCATGCAGCGGAAAGAATTGAGCAAAGAAATATAGATATAGATGAATCAGTTGAAAGCAAGTTAAATGAAGCCTTAGAACAAGCTAAGGATAAGGGACTTAAAAGTGTTCTTGTTATGATAGATTCATCAGCATTTATATTAAACACATTGAGTAACAAGGTTGTAACAGCTTTGAACAACTCAGAGCTAAAAGGAAACATATTTACAAATATTGATGGAGCTGTAATTAAATAGCCGGTCCACTTGTGGAGGCTAAGTGCTATGACTGTTTGATTAGCACAGGATCTTATAAAAGTAAATTTACAGCTTTAGATAGTAAAAAATTTAAATTATCTAATAGCTCGACATAGGTCGAGACTATACTAATACTAAAGGAGAGCAAATATTATGATGAGATCATTATACTCAGGCGTTGCAGGCTTGAGAACACACCAAACAAGAATGGACGTAGTTGGTAACAATATATCAAACGTAAATACTTATGCATACAAATCGCAAAGAGCAACATTCAGAGATTTATATTATCAAACATTAAGAGGAGCAAGTAGTGGTAAGAATGGAATGCAGCTTGGTTATGGAGCTCAAGTTGGTTCAGTAGATACAATACATACAAGAGCAGGATATACACCTACTGATAGACCACAGGATGTTTATATAGATGGAGAAGGTTTTATTATTGTAAATGACCCTAAGAGTGATACTAAAATGTATACACGTATAGGAGTATTATCATTTATGCCTGAGATTGATGCTACAAGTGGATTGGAATCATCAACTTATAAGGTAGTTGATATTAATGGTAATCCAGTTATGGGTTTAAATGCAACACCTCCAACAGCAACTGTTCCAGGTAAAATAGATACAGCTCTATATAATGGAGGAGTAGCAGTAACAGCAGGATCTGACCCAAGCGGGATGGTACAAGATGATGCAAATTTTAAACAAATTAGCATAGCAAATTTTGCTGATTATACAGATGTAACTATAGGAGCTGATGGTATTATCACTGGCATTATGAATGATAAAGTTCATGAGCTTGGAGCTATCCCTATAGCTAGAATATCAAATCCTGAAGGCTTAACTATGCAAGGAAATTCATATTATAAGGCTATTAAGAATACAGGCGAAGTAAACTATGCTATAGCAGGTTCAAATGGAGTTGGTGGTTTGGTAACTGGTGCTTTAGAAATGTCAAACGTAGATCTTGCTAAAGAGTTTACAGAAATGATTACAACACAAAGAGGATATCAAGCTAACTCGAGAATAATTTCAGTTGTTGATGAAATGCTTCAAGAGCTTGTAAACTTGAAAAGATAATTAAAATAATTGGTGGGTGTAAGCATTGCTTATCAACAGTAATGCTTACATCAAACCTTTGTATAACCTAGTATGATAAAATAAAATATAAGTTATTAAAATTTGATAATAAATATTTTAATGATTTACATTTTGATTTATTATTAATCAAAAATTCTCTAAAAGAGAGGACAAGACCTTATGATAATTTTAGAAAAACTAAATAAAGAAGAGATAGTACTTAATTCAAATCATATTGAAATAATTGAGACTATTCCTGAAACAAAAATTACTCTAACAACAGGTAGATATTACTTAGTAAAACAAAGTCCTGATGAGGTTGTAAAGAGGATTATTGAGTATAATCGAAAAATTTTTGCTGATTTAATAAAGGCTAACGAGGTGTGATATGGATTTTGGATTTATAATTGGTCTTTTAGCAGCTATTGCTTTAACTGTTTATGGTATAGCAAGTGACCCTACACAGGGATTTAGTGCATTATGGAACTTTTATGATTTAGCGAGTGTTTATATTACAATAGGTGGTACTGTTGCTACAATATTTATGTCAGTTCCATTTAAATATATAGCTAAGGTTCCTACTCATTTTGGTATTCTTATTAAAAAAGAGAAAGTGAATATGCAAGGCTATATTGATGTTCTTGTAGAATTAGCTCAAGAGGCTAGAGTTAAAGGTCTTTTAGCTCTTGAAGAAAAAGTTAATCAGATAGAAATAGACGATAGATTTTTAAAGTTTTGTGTAATGCTAATAATTGATGCTTTAGAAGCAACAAAGGTTAGAGAGCAAATTGAAAATGAGATAAGCTGTATAGAAGTAAGACATGCTAATACTTGGAAAGTATATGAACGTGGAGAGCAGATGGGTCCTGCGTTTGGTATGTTAGGTACACTTATTGGATTAATCAATATGCTTAAGAACTTAAATCCAGATGACTCTGCAGGTTTAGGACAAGGTATGTCAGTTGCTTTAGTAACTACTTTTTACGGTTCTTTTTTAGCTAACGTTGTTTTTGGTCCTATGGGTAATAGATTAAAAGCAAAGCATGAGGAAGAAATGACTCTTAAAAACATGATTATGGAAGGTGTTTTATCAATACAAGCAGGAGAAAATCCAAAATATATTAGAGATAAATTAAATGCTTATTTAACAAATAAGCAAAGAGATGCAGCATCTAGCGATAGTTCTGATGATGAAGGTAGAAAGGCAAAAAATTAAAATAGATATATAACTTATATCGAATGGTAGGTGAATAATTTGGCAAAAAAAAGAGAACCTCAAGCAGTAAATACTGGAGCTTGGCTAAATACATATGCTGATATGATAACACTAATATTGACATTCTTCGTATTGCTTTTTGCCTTTTCTCAGATAAATGCAAAAAAATATGCTGACCTTGCAAATGCATTAAATGGTAATAAAAAAACAGTTGAAGTTCCTAAGGATTATGAACCAGGTGGAGATTTTCCAGGTACTGGTGGAGATACCTCAGAGAGTGGTTCTGATAGTGAGGGTAAAGATTCAGAGGCTGAAGCAAAAGAGAGTATTGATGCCTTGTATGAATCATTGAAAAGCTATGTAGAAAGCAATAATTTGTCTGGTGATGTTTCACTAGCTAGAATTGGGGATGAAATATTTATACGTTTTGGAGACAAAATATTATTTGATGGATATAGTGATGTATTAAAACAAAGTGGAAAAGAAATTCTTGATATTCTTGTTCTTGGGCTTGAGCAAGCACAAAAGCATATAGAATCAATTAATATAGCAGGACATACAGCTAAGGTTGAAAATGAATCAACTGAAATAGATAGAAAGCTTTCATCTGGTAGAGCTAATGAAGTGCTATTATATATTGAAAATAAAGGAATACTAGATGCTTCCAAGTTATCTGCAGTTGGTTATGGCCTATATAAACCAATAGACACAAATGATACTCCAGAAGGCAGAGCACAGAATAGAAGAGTTGAAATATATATAATAAGAAAAACTCAAGAAAAAAGCAAACTAGAGCTTTTCTATGAGCTACTTAAAGATAGAGAAAGCAATTAATATGACAGCAAGAATAATTTTAAAGATTGAAGAGGACAGGTAAATGGCAGATATATTATCTCAGAGTCAAATTGATGCGTTACTTAATAATCTTATTAGTGGTGAAACTAATATTGAAGTTGCTGAAAAAGATGAGAACGACGCAAAAATAAAAATATATGATTTTAGCAGTCCTAAAAAGGTTACGCGAGAAAATTTAAAGATGTTAAGCGGTATTTATGAGGGCTATGCTCGAATAGTTTCATCTTACTTAACAGCAGTGCTAAGACTTATTTGTGAAATAGAAGTTGATCAAATAGATGAAAGTATATTTTATGAGTATAATAACGCATTAAGTGATTCTGTGCTGATGTGCGTAGTTGATTTCATAATGCCAGATACAAAGAAATCATTTGGACAAATTCTAGTTAACATACCTAAACCTCTCGCTTTTTTAATAATTGATAAACTTATGGGTGGTGACGGGGATGACTATAAATACGACAGAGATTTCACTGACATTGAATTATCAATATTAGATAATACTTTTAGATATGTAATGAATCAAATGAAGGATGCTTGGGCAAATACTGTGCCGATAGGCGTTGAATATATAAAGATTGAAACTAATGCTAGATTTATTCAAAACATAGGATATAACGATACTGTTTTGCTAATAATGTTAGAAACAGTAATAAAAAATATTAGTGATAAAATTACGATATGTATTCCCACAATGGTTATAGATGAAATATTTAAGAAATCAGAAAATGTTTTTAGGACTAGAAGAGGAGTTTCTGAAGAAGAAAATGAAAAAGATAAGGAAAGAATAATGAATTATTTAAAGGCTTCTTATCTTAACGTAACTGGTATACTTGGTGGAACTGAATTAAGCTTACATGATGTCCTCAATATTCAAATTGGTGATGTTATTGTACTAGATGACAAAGCCTATGGAGACGTAGTTATGAAGGTTGAAGATAAAACTTGGTTTAAAGGTAAGTGGGGAGCAAAAGGTAAAAGAAACGCTATAAAAATTAAAGAAGTTTTATACTAAATTTAGAATAGAGGTATCATATGGAAGTAAATAATGAAATGCTACTAACCGATATGGAGAAGGATGTAATAGGAGAGGTAATGAACATAAGTCTAGGTTCATCAGCGACATCCTTGTCATCATTGCTTAACAAAAGAGTAGATATAACAGTGCCAAGGGTAAATACAAGGAGCACACAGGATTTTAATTTTTATGATTTGCAGCCAGCAATAGGTGTTGAAATAAAGTATACTGAAGGTGTTAATGGACATAATGTATTAATCCTAAAGAAATCAGATATCAAGGTTATACTCGAGACCTTAATGAGTATAGAAATACCTGATGACGAGTTTGTACTTGATGAAATTGCTATGAGTGCTGTTAGTGAAGTTATGAATCAAATGATGGGCTCTGCAGCTACAGCCTTAGCTGACTTTTTAGGAAGACCTGTAAATATATCACCTCCTGTAGCTTATGAAATAACTGATGAAGAGTCATTTAAGGGTAGATATTTTTCAGAAGAAGCTATAGTAGAGGTTAAGTTTGATCTAAAAGTTGGAGATGTAATTAACAGTGAGTTTTTAAATGTTTTCTCAATGCCATTGGCAAAGGAAATGGTTAACTTATTCCTAAAGGGTACTGGAATAGAGCAGGATAATTTAGATGAAGTGACAAACAATCAACCTAGTACTTTGATAGCTGAAGAAAAAACAAGACCAGAAATGAAGCTTACTCAGGAAGATATATTGAATGCACAAAAATTTGGAAGCATCTCATTAGAACCTGAACCTGAAGTTATAGCTAAAAAACCAAAATACGAGGAAAAAGAAGTTGAAGTTAGACCTCAATTTGAAGAAAAAGCACAAAAACCAAAAACTTCTGAGTCAGCTAGATATGTTGAAGATGAGCCTAGAAGAAGAGCTAGCTCATATAGAGATGTTGTTGAAGAAGATGATGAAATAATGCAAAATAGGAGGCCTAAGAAAAGAAGGATGCCAGAAAACTATGATGATTATGATGATGAAGACTATGATGATTATGAAGAAAGGCCAAGAAGAGTAGCATCTGAGAGAAGGCCTAGAAGAGCTGCTACACCAGTTAATGTAGCACCAATGCAGTATGAAAGCTTTGATGATGAAGACGAATTACTATCAGAAGAGCAAAAGACAAATTTAGGCTTGATTATGTCAGTTCCTTTACAAGTTACAGTCGAAATTGGAAGAACAAAAAAGAAAATTAAAGATATATTAGAGTTTTCGCAAGGAACAATAGTTGAACTTGATAAACAAGCAGGAACTCATGTAGATATTATTATAAATGGACAGGTTATTGCAAAGGGTGACGTTGTTGTTGTTAATGATAATTTTGGAGTTAGAGTTTCAGAAATAATAAAAAAAGATGAAATATTTAAACTTACAATGTAAAAATAAATTTATAATTTTGCTAAATACGCATTTAATGGAGGATTAAAAATGAGTAGTAAAATAATGATAGTAGATGACGCAGCTTTTATGAGAATGATGATAAAAGACACGTTAAAGAAAAATGGATATGAAGATTTAATTGAGGCATCAGATGGAGAAATAGCAGTATCGCAATACAAAGCTGAAACCCCTGATTTAGTTATTATGGATATTACAATGCCAAATAAGGATGGTTTACAGGCACTAAAAGAAATAAAGGAATATGATAGTTCTGCTAAGGTTGTTATGTGTTCTGCTATGGGACAAGAGTCTATGGTAGTTGAAGCTATAAAGCTAGGTGCTAAAGACTTTATAGTAAAACCATTTAAACAGGAAAGAATATTAAAAACTGTATCAACAGTACTTGGTTAATAAAATTAGTTTGGAGGTTTATGGTGCAAGAAATACTTTCACTAATAGGAGCCTTAATAATGATAGTTTTGGTTTTGTTTGCAACATATTACTTTACCAAGGCTATTTCTAAAAAAATGACAGCTTCTTCGCCGTCAAGGCATATTAAAATTATTGATAGAGTGGCGCTTAGTCAAAATAAGTTTTTATTAATTGTAGAAATTGATAAAAAATTTATATTGCTAGGAGTTACTGATAATAGTATTAATGTCTTAAAAGAATTTAATGACTTAAACTTAGAAGTTGGAGAAGCAAATTCAATAATTGGATTTAGTTCGGATGCCAATTTTCTTGAAATATTGAAGGATAATTTAAAGAAAACTAAGCTTGGTTCTAAATTTATCAAGGACAATAATAATTATAATAATTATGAAGAAACAAAAAACACAGCAGACAAAGATAAGAAGGATGGAGAAGTATGAGAAAGGTCTTGAATGCGATTAAGACAATTGTAAATAAGTTTAGTAAAGACAAATATAAAATCGTGTTCCTTGCTTTGATTTCGATTTTATCACTGCAATGTAAGGCCTTTGCAAATAATATTGTAAATGTTGATGTTAACGGTAATTCGAATGATGCTATAGAGATAATTATTTTACTTACTGTCTTTAGCTTACTTCCATCGATAATAATAATGATGACTTCATTTACGAGAATAACAATAGTGTTGTCATTTTTAAGAAATGCGTTGGGACTTCAACAAACCCCACCTAATCAGGTAATGGTTGGAATTGCACTATTTTTAACTTTGTTTATTATGAGCCCTGTATTAAGTGAAATAAACACAACAGCTTATGAGCCTTATAAGCAAGAGTTAATATCTCAGGATGAATTTTATAAAAGAGCACAAGTACCATTGAAAGAGTTTATGTTAAAAAATACAAGGCAAGATGAGTTAAATATGTTTATAACATTATCAAATAATCAACAAGTAAATGAGACTCAAAACTTGCAGGAACTACCATTGACTGTAATTGTTCCAGCATTTATGGTTAGTGAGTTAAGAAGAGCATTTATTATAGGATTCTTAATCTTTATACCTTTTTTAATAATAGATGTTGTAGTTTCAACAGTTTTAATGTCCATGGGTATGATGATGCTTCCACCTGTTATGATTTCACTACCATTTAAAATACTCTTATTTGTTTTGGTAGATGGTTGGTCGCTATTATTCCAAACACTGATAAAAACATTTCAATTCTAATGGAGGGATATTATGGATTCATCAGCAGTAATGAGTGTAATGCAGGAAGCTATGCGAATAATTCTTAAAATGTCTATCCCATTATTAGGTGTTAGCATGATTGTAGGACTTGTTATAGCAATTTTCCAAGCTGCTACCCAGATTCATGAGCAAACTCTTACATTTGTACCAAAATTGTTGGCAGTAGGTTTGTTATTGCTTTTACTAGGAGGTCATATAATAGAAACTATAAGTGATTTTACAGTTTACTTATTTGATCTTATGACAAAGTTGACCTAACGGTCAACTTAAGGTTAACATAGCCAATTAAAAATTGACATAGTCAATTAAAAAAGAGGTTTCATGAGATGATAATTGAACAAGATATTACTTATTTTATTTTTATATTAGCTCGAATGTCTGGTTGTATAATGTTTAGTCAAATATTCGGAAGAGGTAATGTACCTATGATGTTTCAAATAGGACTCAGTATTATGCTATCCATAGCAGTACAAGGTGCAATACCTGCGGACAATTTTTTAGAAGTCAATCTATTGATAGAGTATATAGTATTAATATTAAAGGAATTAGTAGTAGGAGTTATTATAGGACATATATTGAAGTTGTTTTTTTCTGTTGTTGTGATTGCAGGAGAATTTAATGATATGCAGCTAGGTTTATCAATGGCAAAAATATATGATCCAAAGAGCAACATTTCAATGGGTATTAGTTCAAGTATATTAAATATAATGTTTATGTTGTTATTTTTTAGCGCTAATGGTCATATGAGTTTGATTAAAATATTTATAAGCTCCTGTAAGGTAATACCCATAGGAAGTATTAAACTATCAGCAGACTTATTTATGAGCTTAACTGAGCTTTTTACAAATATACTTATTTTTTCAGTTAAGCTAAGTCTACCAATTCTGGCAGTTGAGTTTGTTACCGAGATGGGATTAGGTATATTGATGAAAGCTGTACCACAAATACATCTTTTTGTAGTAAATATACCATTGAAAATATTTATTGGCTTTGCAGCAATGCTAATTTTAGTTCCTTCTCTTGCTTCATTTTTAGACAGACTGATTACACTTATGTTTGAAGCTTTACAAAACAATTTAAGTCTTTTAGTATGATCTTGCAATAGAAAGGAAAGCTTCCTCTATGTCAGAAAAAACAGAAAAAGCCACCTCAAAAAAAAGGCGGGATGAAAGAAAAAAAGGAAATATATTTCAAAGCAAGGATATTACAACAGTTGTTACAATTGCAATATCGTTTTATGTTTTAAAGGCATGGATGCCAAATATATATAGATATTTAAGTGATGCATATAAAGATTATTTTGGACTTGCATCGACAACACTTGTTATTGAGGAGAAATTTGTCATTCAATTATTTACGAATCTTGCTATCACAGTTGTTTTTATTATTGCGATACTAGTTTTGGCAATAATGGCTAGCTCAATCATTGTAGCAGGTGCACAAACAAGATTTCATATTTCAAAAGATGGTTTCAAATTTAAATTCTCAAAATTGAATCCCTTAACTGGGATAAAAAGATTATTTTCATTACATTCATTTGTTGAGGTTTTAAAAAACATAGTTAAATTAATTGTTATAGGACTTGTTGTATATAACACAATAATTAAGAATATTCAATTGATACCTAAGCTGATGTATCTTGATATTATGAGTGCCGTTATTTTCATATTTGATGTAATTATGGATGTAGTAAATAGTGTTATAATATACTTCTTAGCTATATCAATTGTAGATTTTCTATATCAATGGTGGGAATATGAAAAAAATATCAAGATGACTAAACAAGAAGTTAAGGATGAGTTTAAAAATATAGAAGGTAACCCTGAAATAAAAGGTAAGATTAGACAAATTCAGAGAAGAGTAGCTCAATCTAGAATGATGCAGCAGGTTCCAAGTGCAGATGTTATTATTAGAAACCCAACGCATTTTGCTATAGCTATTAAATATGATGAAAATAGCAATAGAGCACCTATTGTTGTTGCAAAAGGACAGGATAGAGTTGCTTTAAATATAATTAAACTAGCTAAAGAAAGTAATGTACTTATTATGGAAAATAAACCCCTTGCAAGAGCATTATACAGTACAGTTGAGCTCAATCATGAGGTTCCAATAGAATTCTATGAACCTATTGCAGAAATACTCGCTTGGGTGTATAATATTAATGGAAAACAGATTAAAAAATGATAAATAATCAAGGTAAATATGCCAGAACATAAATAAACTTGTTCTATCTTTATAATAATACAATTGGTGTTTTTGTATAATAGCTGTATAGGCATAATTACAGAAAAAGGTAAACATATGAAAATATTAAACAATGCAGTATCGGTTTTTATTATACTAATAATATTAATGATTATCATCCCTTTACCATCATTTTTACTGGACATGATGTTTATCATTAATATAGTTATATCAGTAATAATATTGCTTACATCTATGTATATTAAGGAGTCGTTACAGTTTTCAATTTTTCCTTCTATACTATTGATAACAACAATTTTAAGACTTGCACTCAGTATATCTTCGATTAGATTAATACTTCTAAATCAAGGTTTTGCAGGAGAGGTTATAAAAACATTTGGTAATTTCGTAATTCAAGGAAATTATGTAATAGGATTTATAATATTTATAATTATAGTAATTGTTCAGTTCATGGTTATTACAAAGGGAACTGAAAGAGTTTCAGAGGTTTCAGCAAGGTTTACACTTGATGCAATGCCTGGTAAGCAAATGGCTATAGACGCAGATTTGAGCTCAGGATTAATTACAGAAGCTGAATCAAGAATTAGAAGAAGTAAGATACAAAGAGAAGCTGACTTTTATGGAGCTATGGATGGTGCTACAAAGTTTGTTAAGGGAGATGCTATTGCTAATATAGTTATAACCTTAGTAAACTTTATAGGTGGAATTATTATCGGAATGGTTCAAGGAACAGGAACATTCCAAGATGTATTGACAATTTATACTGTATCAACAGTTGGTGCGGGACTTGTTTCACAGATACCAGCACTTATGATTTCAACAGCTGCAGGTTTGATAGTAACAAGAGCTGCTTCAGAATCAAATCTTAGCGAAGATATTTCTAAGCAATTTTTATCTCAACCAGTAGTACTTATAGGAGCAGGCTTGGTATTAGTAGTTTTTAGTTTAATACCAGGATTTCCAAAAGTACAAGGTTTCAGTTTGGCTGCTTTATTGATTTTTTTAGGATTTAATCTTATTAAAAATCAAAAGGAAGAAGAGCATATTGAAGAACATAAAAAATCAATGGTACCTCAAGGCTCTGAAGAGGTATATGACGAAGAAACTTACTATAGAAATATAGATAATATATATGAATTAATACAGGTAGAACAGATAGAAATGGAAGTAGGTTATAGCTTAATTCCATTGGTTGACGAATCATCGGGTGGTAGCTTTATTGATAGAATTGTAATGTTTAGAAGGCAATTTGCTATAGAAATGGGTATGGTAATACCATCAGTAAAATTGAGAGACAATGGTTACTTAAATCCTAATGAATATCTTATCAAGGTAAAAGGTGAAGAAGTTGCAAGAGGAGAAATACTAGTAGATTACTTTCTTGCTTTAGAGCCCAACACTGTAACTAGTATTATTGATGGAATTGATACAATCGAACCAGCATATGGAATTCCTAGTAAGTGGATAACAAAGGATAAAAAAGAGTTAGCAGAAATATATGGATATACAGTAATTGATCCACTCTCAGTATTAGTAACTCATTTATCTGAAATAGTTAAAAAATATGCTCATGAGCTTCTTTCAAGGCAGGATATTAATCAACTATTAGATAATACTAAGAAAACAAATGCAAGTATAGTAGAAGAGGTAGTACCTGCTCTTATTGGATATGGAAATTTACAAAAAATACTCGGCAGCTTGTTAAGAGAATCAATTCCAATTAAGGATATGGAAACTATACTTGAGACAATAAGTGATTATGCGTCTAGCATAAAGGATATTGAAATGCTTACCGAATATGTAAGACAGGCTCTAAGAAGGACAATAACAAGAAAATGGTCTGATTCAGGACAAATAAAGGTTATAACTCTAAGCACTGATATAGAAAAGATGATAATAAATTCTGTTAATAAAAATGAACATGGATCTTTCTTATCGCTTGATCCTCAGTTAATACAAAGTATTGTGACATCTCTTTTAGAACAGATAGAAAAATTAAAAGAGGTTATAAGTATTCCAATTATACTAACATCACCATTTGTCAGAATATATTTTAAAAAATTAGTAGATCAATTTTATCCAAATGCTGTAATACTATCATTTAATGAAATAGATAATTCGGTTCAGATACAAGCTATTGGAAATATCGAAATATAGTTCTAAGCTTGATAATGGATATATTTTTCAGAAAGCGCTTATATCTGTACAGTTCTTGTACAATAAGTGTAGAGGAATAGTTACGTATGGAAATCACTAAGGATGATAAAAAAATAATAGATGATAATGAATTGTGGAGAAAGTATTTTCAAAGTAGAGATATTGTAACACGCAACAAATTAGTTGAAAGATATGCATATATCGTTAAAGTGATTGCTATGAAAATTTGGGGCATGTATCATCAATATGGAGATGTTGATGATATAGTAAATGAAGGTACAATTGCATTGATAGATGCAGTGGTTAGATTTGATATATCTAAGGATATTAAGTTTGAGACGTTTGCCTCAATTAAAATCAAAGGAGCAATAATTGATTATGTTAGAAAACAAGCTTGGTCACCAAGACGTGTTAATAACAATAGAAAACTTGTAGATAATGCAGACAAAGAGTTAAGGATTAAGCTTGGCAGAACACCAAGTGATCAGGAAATGGCAGATCGTCTGAAAATTGATATCAAAGAATATAGTAAGATACTATTAGAGACCAGCAATTCTAATCTTTTATCTTTTGAGGATTTAGTATCTGAGCTTTCTTATAAAAGCTCAGCGGCTTCAAATGATTTAACACCTGAAGATAATTATACAAAACAAGAGCTTATGAAAATGCTAGCAGATGCAATCAATCAGCTAGATGAAAAAGAAAAATTGGTTATATCCTTATACTATAAAGAGGAATTAAAGCTAAAGGAGATAGCGGATGTAATGGGTTTAAGTAATTCAAGAGTATCTCAGATTCACTCGCAGTCGATAGCAAAGTTAGGTAGCATTTTGAAAAAATATATAAATTAAGGTGTAAATTCAAGTTTATAATAATAGTAAAATTTGGTAGCTATGAAAGGATGAGATAAATATGTCAAGAGGATTGTTCACACTTACCTCCGGAATGCTCACACAGCAAAGAAAAATAGAAATATCAAGTAACAACATGGCCAATATTAATACAGCTGGTTATAAAAAAGAGCAAGCTGTTACAAGTAATTTTGGTAACCTATTGATTCACAAATTAAGACAAAATGGGGTATATAAAAATGCAGAGCCATTGTCAGATGTTTCATTAATAAGAATAATGGAAGAAAGTAATACCTATCATTCTCAAGGTAGATTAGATGAAACAGGTGGAGCTTTTGATTTTGCCTTAGTTGGGGAAGGGTTTTTCGCAATAAACAATAATGGTAATATTATTTATGGAAGAAATGGCAGCTTTAATTTAGATGATGAAGGATATTTAATATTTGCTGATAAGGGAAGAGTCCAAGGTGAGTATGGAGATATATTTATAGGTACAGATAAATATGAAGCTACAGATGATGGTAGTATCTATGTAGATGGTGAAGCAATAGATAAAATCGCAGTATATAATTTTGCAAATTATGAGAATTTGAATAAAGTTTCAGAGGGCTTTTACACATCAACTGATGAAGCAATGATAATGGATAATGCAGTGATGAAAAAAGGTTGGATTGAACGCTCAAATGTTGACTTAACACAAGAAATGACTGATATAATGGCAGCACAAAGAGCATTACAAACAAATTCACAAGCACTTAAAATGTACGATATGATTATGGATATTGAATCTAACCAAATCGGAAGAATTAACTAATAATTGGAGGTTTATATATGATTAGAGCTTATTACACAGCAACTGCTGGAGCTAAAACTTACCAACAAAACTTAGATGTAGTTGCAAACAATCTAGCAAATGTGCAGACAAATGGTTACAAAGCACAAATAGGAGAGTTTTCAGATTTATTATATACTAATACTAGCAGAATAGGACAAAATCTTGTAGTAGGTAGTGGCTCAAAAATGTTTAAGACTGATAGTTTATATACAGAAGGTGCTTTTCTTGAAACAGGAAAAGAAACAGATTATGTAATAGTAGGAGATGGATTCTTTTCAATTCAAAAGGGTGATGAAATTTTTTATACAAGAAATGGAGCATTTACAATTTCAGAAATAGATGGGGAGCTTTACTTAACTCTTGATGGCAATTATGTTTTAAATAGTAATGGGGAGCCAATTAATTTAAGTGCAGAAGCTACTGAGTCAGATGAGCAATATGAGCTAGCAAAAATCCCAGGGGTTACTAAGTTCTCAAATAATTTTGATTTGGAGAGAGTTGGAGATAGCTTGTTTGTAATCGCTAATGAGAATGCAGAATATGAAATAGCAGAAAACCCGGATTTAATGCCTGGATATCTTGAAAGCTCAAATGTTATTATGGTTAATGAGCTTACTAATATGATACAAGCTCAAAGAGCTTTTCAGTTTAATTCTAGAATAATACAAGTTGCAGATGAGATTGAGCAAACAATAAATAATTTAAAGTCATAAGCAGCTTATAGAGGGGAGATAGTTTAATGAATAACAGTGTTGAAATAAACAACAACTCTAATAATAATACCCAAGAAGAGCAAGAACAAAAGAACTATATATTTGATATTATTGTATCAGCTAATAGAATGCAAGCGTTTTTGAGGGTTGTTTTTTGCGAAAAGGATGTAAAAATTGATCCAAAAGAGGTTATTGAAAAGATAAAAGAGCAAGGAATAGTATATGGAATAAAAGAGGACAGAGTAAAAGAATACTGTAAAAACGGCGAGTATTTTAAGGAGCTAGTTGTTGCTGAGGGTCTTCAGGTCGTTCATGGCAAGGATGCTGTACTTGTATATCATTTTAACACTGAAAATAAAATAGAGTTTAAAGAAAAAGAAGATGGAACTATAGATTTTAAAAATATAAATAATATAGTATCTATTGAAAAGGATGGATTATTATGTACTCTAAAACCTGCAGCTCAAGGGAATAATGGAATTGATATTTTTGGAAATGAAATTCCTTTCAAACCAGGCAAAGTCATTGACTTACCTCATGGAAAAAACACATATAGTTCTCCTGATAATTTAAATCTTTATGCTGCAACTTCTGGTGCAATATATGCAAATTCTAGAAATATTGATATCAACACTGTATATACAGTTAAAAGCGTTGATCATACAACTGGTAATATAGATTTTGCAGGAACTGTAGTGGTTCAAGGTGATGTAAGAGCAGGATTTACTGTAAGAGCTAAGGAAGATATTATTATTAGGGGTATAGTTGAAGGTGCTGTGCTAGAAGCTGGAAGAGATATAACGATAAGTAACGGTATGAATGGAAGAGATGTTGGAGAGTTAAAAGCAAATGGTAACATAACTAGCAAATACCTAGAAAATGCAATTATAAATGCAACAAAAAATATATATTCAGATGCTATCATAAATTGTAAGGTGTTTGCAGGTGAAAATATTGTTGTTAAAGGTAAACGTGGTACAATAATCGGCGGAGAATGTATGGCTTGTGAGTCAATTATTGCAAAAACTATTGGTACTAAGAATAATATTCAAACGAAAATTGATATTAACCTTGAAAAATATATGGAGTTTCATAACAGCCAAAAGAATAAGATGATTGTTAATAAAATAAATGAACAGATAAAAGTTAAGCATGATGAAATTAATGATTTGAATGATAAAATCGCTTTTGTTACTCCATTTATCAAAAAAAGTCCAGAAAATGAACGTTTATATAAGCTTTTAGTATTGAAGAAATCAGAAGTTAATAGAGAAATAAACACATTAAAGACCTCTATACTAGAGATTGATAGTGATAGTAAGAAAATTAGTGAACATAGAGTTATATGTAGTGGAATAATATTTGCAAATACAAGAATAACAATAGGTTGGATTAGATATATAGTAAGAGAAGATTTATCATATAGTAAATTATATAATGATGGTAATGATATTCAAATTGTACCTCTATTACCATCAGATATGGAAATGGAGGCCAAATAATGAGTGGCATAAAAAACTTTGATCAGATAAATGAAATTCATATTGACGTATTAAGAGAAATAGGTAATATTGGAGCAGGTAACGCTGCTACCTCATTATCACAGATGTTATCTAAAAAGGTTGATATGGAAGTACCAGAGGTAAAGATATTAGATATCAATGAAGCAATCGAGCTGATGGGAGGACCAGAAAATGTAGTTCTAGGAATTCTTATAAGGATGTCAGTAGATTTAGAAGGTATAGTAATGTTTTTGTTAAAAAGAGATTTTGTATGTTTAGTTGTTAATTCTCTTTTAGGAACAAACATAGATAAATTTGAAGATATACAAGAGATGGAGCTTTCAGCTATATCTGAAATTGGAAACATAATGATAGCTTCATATATAAACTCAATTGCAAGCTTAACTGGGATGACAATTGATATATCAGTACCAGCATTAACAATAGATATGTCAGGAGCTATTTTGACAGTACCAGCAATAGAATACGCTAATGTATCTGATAAAATAGTGTTTATAGAAGAAAAATTTTTTGCAGACAGAGAATCTGTAAATAGCCATATATTAATGGTACCAAGTGTTGAATCACTAAATAAATTATTACGAGGCTTAGGTATTGAAATATGAAAAACACAGTGAACGTAGGAATATCAGATATGAAAATTGTCACAGCGCCTGATGTAGTTGCAACATATGCTCTTGGTTCTTGCGTTGGTATTTGTATAATTGATAAAATTTGTCAAACTTGTGGTCTAGTTCATATAATGCTACCACAAAATCCAAATCCAGCTGATCTAAAAGCTGCTTTTAAGTATGCCGATACAGGTATAGAAGAAATGATTAAGCAAATGGAGAAAAAAGGTTGTGTGAGAGTGCGTATGACTGCTAAAATAGCAGGCGGTGCTAAAATGTTTGAGGTTAGTGATGATAAAAACAGTACTATCGGAAATATTGGGGAAAGAAATGTAGTAGCTGTCAAGAGTGCTTTACAAAAGTTGAGAATTAAATTAATTGCAGAAGATGTAGGTTTAAATTATGGGAGGACTATCTTCTTTGATAGTACTAATGGTGAGTTAACTGTAAAATCATTTGCAAAGGGCAATAAAACAATTTAATTGAAATATATGAAATTATTAATATAGAGGAAGTAGGAAGATATGGCAAAGACAATATGCGTGACTAATCAAAAAGGTGGTGTCGGAAAGACAACAACTACTTATGCTTTAAGCTTAGGCTTAAAATATAAAGGTTATAAAGTATTGATAATAGATCTTGATCCTCAGGGTAACTTGAGTTTTAGCGTTGAAGCAGAAGCTGAGGAAAGCCCAACTATATATGAGGTAATGAAGCATGAGTGCAGTGCAGAGGAAGCTATACAGCATACAGAGCTTATAGATATAATTCCTTCAAATATATTATTGAGTGGTGTCGACTTGGAATTTACACATACTGGAAGAGAGTTTTTGCTGAAGGAAGCACTCTCGAGTGTACAAGATCAGTATGATTATATTATAATTGATACTCCTCCATCATTAAACATATTAACAGTGAATGCTTTTGCAGTTTCTGATAAAATAATAATACCTATGATAGCAGATATATTTAGCCTTCAGGGTATAGCTCAGCTTTATGAGACTATAGATAAGGTAAGAAGATATTGTAATCCTGATATTTGCATTGAGGGTATTTTACTTACAAGATTTAATAATAGAGCTATACTTAGCACAGAAATTAAAGGGACTGCAGAAATGGTAGCAAAAGAATTGAATACTACTGTTTTCAATACAAACATAAGAACAAGTATAGTGATACAAGAAGCTCAAACAAAACAAGAAAACCTATATTATTATGCACCAAAAAACACAGCGGTATCTGATTATATGAACTTTGTAGAAGAGTTGCTTGCAAGAGAGGGGAAATAGATAATGGCAAAAACTAAAAAAGAGTTCAGTAAAGAAGCTATGTACAAAAAAATTATGCCATCTATGTTTAAAGTAAGTGATGAAAGCCATAAGACAGACGATAAAAATAGTGAGGTATCAGCTGAAGGCAATGATATAGATGTAATAGACTCTAATTTATCAAATTTATTTGTGAGAACAGAAAACATTTACATTATGGATAGTGATGAAGATGATAAAAATAATGAAGATGATATTGATGAAGCTAATGATGATGCATTAAGTTCTAGTGTTGATATTACACAAGTGAAAACAGAACAAAATTTGACAGAAGCTAAAGAATCAATAGAATCACCTAAACTAATTAACACTCAAGAAGTTGCACAAGCTCAGTATAAAAAAGAAATCGAGAATGAGAATTTAATAGATAAAAAAGCTAAAAGTGAAATATCAAATTATCAATATACTGTAAACTTTATAGAGGTGCTTGTTAGGGATAAGATAAATGCTGTGTTAGATAGATTTAAATGCTGTAAATGCGAGTCATGTATAGCCGATATCGTAGATATATCACTTAATAGCTTACCAAAATATAGCTTTACTGGTACAAGAAATGAAATAGATGAAGCCTTTGAAGAATTCAAAGATTCCAATAATATTGACGTAATTTCAGCAATAATTAAAGCTGTTATATTAATTAGAAATAAGGTAGAGCATATAAAAAATTGAGTATTTAAAGGACTTAAACACTCAATTTTTTTATTTTTATTCTCTATATAAGCCAATTACTGAAATTATTATATCTTTATAAAATGGATTGTTTTTAATATCATTAAAGTTATAATATTTTTTATACAAGCTCTCAATGTATAGGAATTCGTCTGTTGATGTTGATAAATCATATAATTTATTAATTACAGAAATTACTTCTGCTCTAGTTACATTAGCTCCAGGATTAAACCTGTTACCTTGCACAGTCATAATTCCTCTGTTTGCAAGCTTTAGTATATCAGACTTTGCGTAAACATAATCTTCTGTAATATCTATCAAACTATAATTATTAACAGCCGGTATGCTTGATATTTTTGATTTTAATGTACTGATGTTACATATCATTTTAGCGAATTCTGCTCTTGATAATGTGTTGTCTGGTTTAAAGGTTTTATCCTTATATCCTTGAATGTATCGTTTTGATACAGCCATTCCAATATAATTTTCTGCCCAATGCCTAGAAACATCAGTAAGTTTAGTCTTGTCCTTTAGACTGATGTCATAGGGCAAATCATTTAATCTACAGAGTATTGCAACCATTTGAGCTCTTGTAATTGACCCGTTTGGTGAAAATGAGGATTTACTTATGCCCTTCATATATGCTGGAAACAAGTTGCTATAATATTTACCTTCATCAGAATTATAATAATATTCTTCACCAATGTTTGTAAACAAAGTTTTAACGTTTGGATAAGCATGAACCTGCAAGCCTAGTGTTTTGGCATATAATACATTTCTTTTGTTTTTAATCTCAGTAGTTACAACCGTTCTGTTACCTGATGTATCCACACATATGAAAGAGTATTCACCATTATATACAAATTCATTTGGATGTTTATATTCATACTTAGTATTACTTTGATTGTTTTGGATTGGAACATATTTTCCATCATATGTAATAATGTAGTCAAGTTTGATATTATCCTTTAAGCTTAATTCAAATTTGTTTTCATAGGTAATCGAAGTAATTGCTTCAGGTCTCATGAAATCAATATCTGTTATATTTAAACTAAACAACTCTTTTAAACCTGACTTTGATTGAGCTAAAATCTCATAGCAACCATTTTGTGTAATAAAGTCCATTTCAGGTTCTGTTTCAAGCTCTTGACCAGCTGCAAAATTATATGCTCTATATGTTGCTAAAACATTTCTAATGTCTTTTGATGGTTGCCATATTATCATCAAATAGAATTCAGCTTGTCTCTTAAGTAATACTTTTAATTCCTTACCATCAACTTCAAAAACAAAGCTTGACATCTTGTTGTTATTTATGTTTGGAACATAGTATTTGATTTCCATTGTATCAACAACTGTACCATTAGGTAGCTTAACTGAACGAATTTTATCGAGATCTGCTGTAAAGATACACTGCTTTTTCTCGAAATCATATTGCAGACTAAGATTATTATATAGTATATTTAAGTTAAAATCATTATTGTTTAAATCATCTAGGTTATTATTGCTTTTATTGATTTCTTTAATGCCTTTAATTTCATGATAAAAGGTTCTCTTTTGTCCCGAGCCATCATATACAGTGAAAGGATATACTCCATTTCTATCCGCAGGAAAGCTTGCAGTAGTTCCTTCTACCATATAACCTGATGGTAGGTAAATATAAAAATTTGAAAATGATTGATCTTTTGAGCTTACATTTATGGTTATTGTTTTAATTTTATCCTTTACTGTTTCAGCCTCTGTAAAGTTTGCTATAATATTAGTATTTGAATAAACAGAAACATATATACTTGATTTTATATTGCCAACAGAAGCTGTAATAACAACTCTACTACCAATTTTTAATGCTTTAATAGTTCCATTTTTATCAATACTTACTATACTGCTATCTGACGAAGTGAAGCTAATCTCTTTGTTAGTAGCATTACTAGGATTGAATTTAACATTTAGTTTTATTATATCTCCAAGTTCGATATATAAATTTTTATTATCATTTAGTAATATTGAACGTAGTGCCACGTCAGTATTTGTATTACTTGCATAAACAGGCTTGATATACATTGAGTAATTAGTTACACAACCAAGCAATAGCGCAAATGATAATAAAAATGAAATAATTTTTTTCAGCATATAAACACCTCCTGCTACTTACTGATTATTTTTAATAATTATTTTTTTTATGTACCTGTAGCTGTCTTTCATATAAATATTGATATATAATGCTCTCATCTATACTTGACAAATCTTTGAATATACAGCCATAATTATTATGACTAAGTTCATCACTAGGCTCATCTATTCTAATAATCTTTGCTTCTATAGGAACAATATTATTTTTATAATAATCAAAATTAAAAACAATGGTATCTCCTATAAAAAACTCAGTTTTAGATGTAAATAACATTCCACCCACAGATAAGTTCAATATTACTATTTTAATAGGTTCATCAGTTTGAACAATTTTATTTTCTCTCATCACTAATTTTAATTCTGTTTTATAATCAGTACGTACCTTTAAACTTTTTCTTCGTTCAATAGTAGTGTGATATTTGACTATTTTTGCTGATAGCTGCATATCAGCAGCAAGGCTTACTGCACATTCGTAAACTGCAATACCAGCTATTTCATTATAGATATTTATAAAAATTCTAGACTTTGAGGGAAGAGTAGGTAAATAATTGCCCTTAATTACTATTTTATCAGCAGTTAAGCTATCTAAATTACCCTTACCTAAATAATTTTTTTCTTCATCAAATATTTTCACTAATAGTGGCTGTAACTTTGCCATGTATAGTCCTCCAATTATTTATCAATTTCCCATTTAATGGTTATGCTATCACCATCATTAATAATTCCTGTATATGAAGCTCCTTCTCCGTTGTGTAGAATAACAAGGTTTCCTTGAGGGTTTGATGGGTCTATATCAGTATAGCTAATCATATCCGCAAAGATGTAAGGAGACTTATCTTCTCTAGCTTCGAGTTCAATAATTTTATCATTAATATATACATGTATTTTTTCTTTATCGCTATTTGATTTTATTGTCGTTTCTATGTTGTTGATACTTTTAATAAACTCAGGCTCCTGTTCTACTTCATCAGTTTCTACTTTATAAACATAATCAGCTAGATCGTTTTGCACTAAATCTATTTTCATGCTGTCAATTAAATCTGTTTCTAAATCAATATTATTTCCTTCACTATAAAAAGAATAATACTCTGGATTGATTTCATAAAGCTCCACTAAGTTAGCTAGCTTATTAACATTTATTATTTCAATAACATCAGAGTTCCCGATTACATAATCTTTATCAACTTCTATGTTATTGAGTAAGTATTTTGTACCTAAACTAATTTCTATATTATTAAAAATTACCTTCCCTTGCGTATTAACATTATCAGCATTATCAATAATATCAGATATTTTCACAATTGGGCTTACACCATCAATAGCTGGGATTACTTCTATTATATCTCCAGGATTAATTCTTGTTTCAATATTTGCAGTGTTAGAATTCACAAATATTTGAGCAGGAGTAGAATATTCTCCTTTATAATAATAATCCTTATTGTTTAGTGTAAAGCTTAGATTTTTACCTGAAAAGCCCATAAGCTTTCTTGAATCAAAGCCTGACATAAGCAAAGCATCCATTACTTTCATTTGCCTAATGCTATATAGTCTAACTTTTTCACCATTAACTGTAACACTAAAGAAATCATAGTTGTTACCTGTTATACTAGAAAAAGCAATACCAATCGGAGTTATAAGCTCTGGATCAAAGCTTTTTAAAGAGCTTGTATCAACATTTTTTATTGATTCTTTTGTTCCTATAGCTATTCTAAATTCTGGTAGTCCTAAATATTCTGATATATATTTTTTCATACGAGGTGTTTTACTTCCACCACCTATTAAAAATACAGCAACTGGAGATTCATTGTTTAGCTCAATAATTTTGTCACATATTTCCTTGCATAAGTTCATTATTGAATTTTCTATAGATGAAATTACATCGTTTTTATCAAGTGTAACAGCCATACCAAGAATATCTGTAAACTCTATTGTTTGATTTTCAGTAAGTAAAGATATCTTTATTTTTTCTGCAGTATTGAAGTCTACTATATAGTTTTTCATTATGCTTTCACTTATTTCATCACCTGCTACAGTTGCCATGTCATAACCAATAATACTTCCTTCTTTTGATACTGCAATATCTGAAGTTCCTGCACCAATATCAACTAAAGCAATATTCAAGAGTCTCAAATCTTTTGGTATAATTAAGTTCATAGCTGCAATAGGCTCAAGTGTTAAACCAGCTACATTGAGCTTGTTTTGGTCCATGCAAGCATATAAGCCTTCAACTACAATATGTGGTAAGAATGCAGCGATTATTTCTATGCCAACCTTGTCTGCTCTATGACCAACTATATTAGCAATATTATTATCATCTAGTTTATAATTTAAAACACTATATCCTACACAATAGAATCCTTTGCCATCTTTATACTTTTCATAAAAGGCTTCATGAGCTTTTTGTAAGGCTTCCATTTCTAATTGTGAACGCAATTCATCACTTATGTGCTTTTTAGAATCAATCTTTTTTTCATAATAAGCTTTTTCTGTTTTAAGAGAGCGTCCAGCAGCCGCTATATATACATTATCAAGTTTGAAGCCTTGACTTGCTTCTAACTCTTCCTTAACCTTTTGAATTGCTTTACTAACTTTTTTGATATCCTCTATTTGACCATCTACCATTGCTCGTTGTTCATGAAAAACAGTTTTAATGTCGATTACCTTAAGAGAGTTATCAACTTTTTTAGCAACAACACCAACTACAGATCTAGTTCCTATATCAAGAGAAAATACTATATCACTATTCATAATTAATACATTCCTTTCCTATTTTGTTGCCTCTTCATCTATCTTTTTCGCTTCTTCTACCTTTGGATTGTAGTTTAAAAAATAAACATAAATGTCAACAATAGTTTTAAAAAGTTCTTCAGGTATTTCACTTCCTAGTTCAAGCTGAGAAAGCATAGTTGCAAGTGAGTCATCTTTATAAATTGGAACACCATTTTTTTCTGCTATTTCAACAACCTTTGATGCAACATATCCACTTCCTGAAGCTACAACAACTGGAGCTGCGTTTTTACTAGAATTATATTTTAATGCTACTGCACGTTTTTGATTTTTAGGCGATGACATTAATACCACGCTCCTTAATAAATTTTGTTCCAAATACCTCGTTAAACTTTCTTTGCTTTTTACATTCACTAATAAAAATATCTGTAACAGATAAATTGTTTTTCTTAACGATATTCATAATATCTGTTTTAATTTTCGAACTAAAATCCTTTAGTGTATTTGGAATAGATATATCTATTGAGATTTTATCATTTTTTGATAATATTATTGTTTCAAAATATCCCACATTTTCTATGTCAAAGTTTAAAAAGATTTTATATAAATCTGTATTTTCAGCATCCTTTGATGATTTCTTTGAATTATCATTGACATTTTCATCATATATTTCCTTGCTTATCCATAACTCAGAGAACATGAAAATTCCACTATAATTTACTGGTAAGAATATATGAATTAATGGAACCTGTACATTACTACTTGTTAAAAGACTCTCCTGAATATTTTCAAAAGTTGTTTTATTTACAGTGTTTTTATCATCCTTTATACCTGAGTCTATCATTTTAAACATAAAATCTAAAGAATTGTTTTTAAGTTCACTATTTTCCCTGAAAGCATTGATAATAGATTGTTTAAGCTCTGAAACATTATCTTCACTAAGATTAAAGCTAAATTTCATATATTCAAGTAATATATCAGCAGAATCAAGAAAATTATCTTGTAAACCTTTTTCTAGTCTAACAATATTATGAACTAGAACAGATATATAATCTCTAATTATTCCAAAATCATTTGTCTTTGATATATATTTTCCTAGATACGGGATAATTTCATTTTTTAATAATCCTAGGTTTTTAGTAGCATTTGATTCAGGTTCATTAAGTATCATTTTATTAGCCATAGCTTCAAAGCTTTCTTTTAGAATTTGAGGCATATTGTCTGTAATTTGTTTAAGTACATTTGCTATTGCATTAGTCGTATCCTCAGCAGATAAGAAACAATCATAGCTTTTCAAGAAATTAGCAACTACGTTTTTAAAATCATCACTTGGATTTGCTTTTAAAGCATTTCTTATAAAAGCAAAGATTTCACCTGAAAATTTTGTATAATTATTGTGTTGAAATTTAATAAATTCAAGCATTTGAGTATTATCCATATCGATGTCTTTTACAAATTCTTCAAAAAAAAGACTCATTAGTGGATTGTTTTTTATGTTGGAGTTAACGAATTGCTTACTTAACAACAGTTTTCGCATGTTTTCTACAAGAGTCGGTGCGAGCTCTAAGGATTGCATAAATTTAACAAATACTGAGTTTGGATTATATGCAATATTAGCGCCTTGATTTTGATTGTTTAATGCAGCTTGCTCTGGTTTTAAGGCTTTGTTTACGATATTAGGATCTAATATATCAAAAGGCGACAAAACCTCAGGTTTTTCAGGAATCCTGACTCTATTTAAATTGTTATTTGCACTATTTATGTTGTTAGCTGTTATTTTAATGTTTTCTAGCATAAGCGATTCCTCCAAAAGTAACACGTAAATTATAGTTTATATATAATTATTTTGGGTATTAATACTATCAAAGTATTAATAAATATTTTCCCGAATTAAAGAGAAAAGTATATTACATTTTAAAAAAGTATGTTATAATTATTATAACTAAAAATTACAATAATTGCACTAAAAAAATTTAAAAACACTGATATTTTTACAAAAGATTACATAATGTTATATTTGACTTTGAAATACTAAACTATTAATAGAAAAAGCCGATATAATTAATGTATAGTGAGAACGCTAAATATAAATTAGCGCAAAAGAATTATAAATAGCTTGTGGAGGTAAAAATGGAAAATAATTTTGACTCAATTGTCGATATGTTCTTATATGAAGCGAACACTTTATTGGAGCAACTAGACGAAATACTTTTAAAGGTCGAAGTAAACAAACAATTTAGTACAGATTACATTAATGAAATATTTAGAATAATGCATACAATTAAAGGTTCAGCTGCAATGATGCAATTTAACGGTATCATGACAATTTCTCATAAAATAGAAGACTTATTCTATTATATAAGAGAAAACGGACTAAATGATAGGTTTACAGAACCTTTGATTAGTTTAGTATTTAAATGTACGGATTTTATTAAGAATGAAATAGCAAAGATACAAGAGGAACTACCTTTGACAGAAAATATATCAGAGTATGAGCAACAAATAAAGGAACTACTTGATATAGTTTCTGGCAAAAAGGAATATGTTAAGAATGCTAGCATAGAAAACAATACAGTACAAGCTAATAAGCCTATACCTGAGGTAGTAAAAGTAAACAACTCAGATAAGAAATATTGTGTAAAAGTTGATTTTGATGATGAATGTGGTATGGAAAATTTAAGGGCATTCATGATTACTAATCATTTAAAGGATATTACTACTAATTTTACGTTTGAGCCAGAAGATATTGAAACAAATAAAGAAACAATAAAAGATATTTTACAAAATAGCTTTAGAATATATTTTGATAATGAAGTTGACATGAATTATGGAATTGAAGTAATCAAGGATACTTTAAACATTAAAAACTACATAGTTGTTGAAAAAGAAGAGAAAATAACTGAAAAGGTTGATGTACAACAAGAAAGCAAGGTAGAAGACACTAAGAAGCAAGAAGTAAGTCAAGCGACTGAACTTAATAATGTTACTAAACATAATAAACAGAGCTTAATAAGCGTTAATCTTCAAAAATTGGACATGCTTGCTAACTTAGTTGGAGAGATAGTAATAACAGAATCAATGGTAATATCAAACCCAGAGGTAAACAAGCTTAATTTAGATAGCTTTACAAAAGCAACAAGAGAACTTAGAAAGCTTACAGATGAGTTGCAAAACGTAGTTATGTCACTAAGAATGGTTCCTGTTTCTGGAGTTTTCCAAAAAATGAAGAGAATCGTACGTGACATGAACAAGGAATTAGACAAGGAAGTTGAACTTGTTTTAATAGGAGATGACATCGAGCTTGATAAAACAATTGTTGATGGTATAGCTGACCCAATCATGCACTTAGTTAGAAACTCTATGGATCATGGTATAGAATCAAAAGAAGATAGAATCAAGAAGGGAAAAAATACAAAAGGAACTATAACTCTCACAGCAGTAAATACTGGTGGAGAAATATTAGTATCTGTTCAGGATGATGGAAAAGGATTAGACCCAGATTATATTTTAGAAAAGGCAAAAGCACGTAATCTATTAACAAAGGCAGAGTCTGAATATACAATAAAAGAAATATATCAATTTATTATGTTGCCAGGTTTTTCAACAAAAAGTGCTATCACAGAGTTCTCAGGTCGTGGAGTAGGCATGGATGTTGTTAAGAAAAGTATAGATGCTGTAGGTGGAAATGTAGTTATAGAAAGCAAGGTAGATAAAGGTACAACAATAACATTTAAGATTCCATTAACATTGGCCATTGTAAAGGGAATGCAGGTAGAAGTGAGTGATACTCAGTTCATAGTACCTATTAATAATATACAGCAATCTTTAAATATTAATAAAAAAGACATAGTTGTAAATACAGATGGTTCAGAAGGAATAATGCTTAGAAATAAATGTTATCCAATCGTTAGACTTCATGAAATATATGGTATTGAAACAGGTATAAAAGAGCTAGAAGAAGGTATATTGATACTAATTGAGTCAGACGGTAGGTCGTATGGAATATTTGCTGACAAGCTTCTTGGTGAACAACAGGTAGTTGTAAAACCAGTTCCTGTTTTATTAAATAAGTTTAATATAAAAAGTGTCGGAATATCAGGTTGCTCAATACTTGGAGATGGTAGCATAAATCTAATTCTTGATGTAATCAGTATATACGAAAACATTTTGGAGGCTTAGTATGAGTGAAAATAATGTAATGATTAAAAAAGAAGCAGAAACTGAAAAATTTTTATCATTTTATTCAGCAGATATTGAATATGCAGTAAACATCAAATATGTTACAGATATTATCAACCTATTACCTATTACGTTTTTACCTAAAATACCAAAATATATTAGAGGTATTGTAAATTTAAGAGGTAAAATTATACCAGTAATTGATATTAGAATGAGATTTGGAAAAGAAACTATAGATTATACTGAAACAGCTTGCATTATAGTCATGGAATATTCAGATATTACAGTTGGAATACTAGTTGATGCTGTAGCTGAAGTTTCTGACATTGAAATAGCAAATATTATGATGCCACCAAAAAGTAGTTCTTCTGAAATAAATAGATTTGTTAATGGAATTTCTAAGAAGAATAATAAAGTAAAATTATTAATTGACAGTATGAGCTTGTTTGAAGTTGAATAATTTGAAAAGGCTAATTAACTATATGACTGTAAGGAGGCTAAGCATATGATTCAAATTACTGATAAAGAGTTTACTGAATTAGTTGAATTTATGCATAAAAATTACGGTATAAATTTAATAAATAAAAGGCAACTGATTGAAGGTAGGATGTCTAATATATTAGAAAAAATGGGAATGAAAAGTTTTAGTGAATACATACTTCTTATTAAAAAGGGAGATGATAAACACATAGAAACTCTCATTAATAGACTTACTACAAATCACACATATTTCTATAGAGAAGATAATCACTATAAATTTTTAAGAGAAGTAATTCTACCAGAGCATGAGGCGAGAAGTTCTACACATAATTTTAATATATGGAGCGCTGCTTGTTCATCAGGTGAAGAACCATATACTATAGCAATGGCAATAGATGATTATTTTGGAGCAAAAAAACCTTTGTGGAATACAAAAATATTAGCGTCAGACATTTCACAAAATGTTCTTAATAAAGCAAAAGAAGCAATTTATCAAGAGGATAGTTTAAAAGACCTTCCTCCTTCTTGGAAAGCTAAATACCTTAAAAAATTAGATAATGGGAAATATGAAATTGTTCCAAAGATAAAAAATGAAGTTCAATTTAAAACCTTTAATTTAATGGATCCTATACCTAGTTTACAATTAAATAAATATCATTTGATCTTTTGTAGAAATGTAATGATTTATTTTGATATGAATACAAAGAACAACTTAATCAATAGACTTTATGATGCACTTGTGCCAGGCGGATATTTGTATATTGGTCATTCAGAGACTGTACAAAGAGATAAGTCAAAGCTTAATTATATTTGTCCAGCAATCTACAGAAAATAATGTAAAGGATACTCTATATAACACTAAACTTCATGATTCGGTTTAGTGTTATACAATTATATAACTAAAAGAAGGGAATGAAATATAATGAGTTTACACAAAATAAAAGTACTAATAGTTGATGATTCATTATTATTCAGAAATGTATTGAAGCAGGAACTTTCTAAAGATCCACGCTTAGATATTGTTGGAATGGCAATAGATCCTATAGATGCAGAAGAAAAAATTAAAATTTTAAATCCAGATATAATTACCTTAGACGTTGAGATGCCTAGGATGAATGGGATCACATTTCTAAAGAAATTAATGAAAGATAATCCAATCAAAGTTGTATTAGTAAGCTCATTAAATATAAGTGTTTTTGACGCCTTAGATGCTGGCGCTGTAGATTTTGTTAAAAAACCTGATATGAGCAGTAAAAATGAACTAGCTAATTTCTATTATGAATTGATTGGAAAGATAAAAATTGCTCATATAGCTAAGTTGAAAATTAGAACATCTGATACTTCTAGTACTCCTAGCACAGTAACAACTCCAAGCACGAGTACAGTTGCTCAAGCTGTAGAGAAGGTATCGCTGCTTTCTAAACTAAATCTTGGTTTAATATCGACTAATCAGGTTATTGCAATTGGAGCTTCAACAGGTGGAACAGAAGCTACTCTAGAGATTCTCAAGAAATTACCTAAGGATGTACCTGGGATAGTAATTACTCAGCACATGCCTATTGGTTTTACAAAAATGTACGCTGATAGAATGAATAAAATTTGTCAGATGGAAGTAAGAGAGGCTGTTAATGGAGATAGACTAACACAAGGCTTAGCTCTAGTTGCTCCTGGAGATAGGCAGATGCGACTAGCCAAGGATGCAAAGGGTTATTTTGTACGTTGTTTAGGAAAAGACAAAGTTAGTGGACATTGTCCTTCAGTAGATGTACTTTTTGAATCTGTATCAAAGGTAGCTGGTCCGAATGCTATAGGAGTAATACTTACAGGCATGGGAAAAGATGGAGCAGAAGGATTACTAAAGATGAGGACAGAAGGTGCTTATACTATAGGACAAGATCAAGCAAGTTGTGTAGTTTACGGTATGCCTAAGGTAGCTTTCGATATTGGAGGAGTACAAATTCAAAGTTCTATATCTGATATAGCGAATATTTTAATAAAACAACTAAATAAAAAATAATTTATGACGATATATAAAATAAGGGATATTACCCTAATCAAAATCACATTATAGAAAAAATAAATGACTATATAGGATGTTTTGATATAGAACAATGATAAATAACGGAAGGAGTGCATATTATGTCAACTAATTCAACATCAAGTATATATGGTTCAGTAAGTTCAAATCGTGTAAGTGGACTTATGTCTGGACTTGATACAGAAGATTTAGTAAAGCAAATGTCACAGTCAACACAAATAAGAATAAATAGGCAATTTCAAGCACAACAGAAGCTTGTTTATAAACAAGACGCATTTAGAGATATTATTTCTAGATTAGTTAAATTTAGTGATACATATTTTTCTGCAACTTCAAAAACCAACATATTAAGTTCGAGCTTTTTTAGAGCTAACAGTGTTAAAGCTTCATCTGATAATGTTACTGTTTCAGGAGATACTGAAGCTTTAAAGAATTTTTCAATTGACAATATTACAAGCGTTGCATCTGCTGCAAGATTTACTTCTAGCAAGGAGATAACAAGCGCTGAGATTGAAACTAAAATTATTGGATCAACTGCAGATTTTAATGCACTTGCAGGTGAAGCTATAACGTTTAAAAACGGAGATTATGGCAGTTATACAATAAGAATTGATTCTAATTTTGAGGGAAATACAATTCAAAGCGTTGCAGATGAGCTTAATAAGCAAATAAAAAACAATACTACACTTAAAGACAATGGTGTTAATTATACAGTTGAAGCTGATAAATTAGTATTAAATCCAGGAAGCTTTGGTAGTAATATTTTAAAAGTATCATCTGTAGGTGATGATATAAAAAATAGATTAAAAATTGATGTGGATTCTTATGGTACTTCTAGCGAAGCTATAAATACAGATCCAGCAGCTTTTTTAGAAACAGTTAATTTAAAAGATATTTTAGCAAAGGGTCAAATTACTTTTGATTATAATGGAGTTCAAAAGTCTATAACCTTTCCTGATGCTTTATCTACTGAAGCTATTGATACAGCTGATAAATTGAAAACATATCTGCAAAGCAAACTTGATACTATGTATGGTTCTGCGAAAATAGAAGTAAGCCTAGATGTTGATAGTAAATTAGTATTTAAAACTACTGGTGATAATAATTTATTAGGTGTAACATCAGTAAGTCAAGATATAACTAAATACACTGGCTTAACAGCTGGAACATACAATCGTGTTAATAAAAACACTGCGATAGTAAAAGCTGGTTTATTAGATACATTAGATTCAACAGAAACAAATACTGATGGAAAAAAAGTATTTAAGATTTCAGTTAATAACATTGAATTTTCTTTTACAGAGGATTCAACATTAAACGATATCATTAAAGAAATAAATTCTTCAAGTGCAGGAATAACTCTTTCATATTCTTCAACAAGCGATAAATTTACAGCTATTGCAAAGGAAACAGGTGCACATGTTAATGTAGATATTAGCGATGTTACAGGAAATCTAGCAGATGCATTATTTGGACAGAAGGATGTAGCTGGAGGCTATACTGTTGAACAAGGTAAAGATACTGTAATTACTGTATCAAAAAATGGTGTTCAGGAAACTTTAACACGTAGTACAAGCAATATAAACTTTGATGGAATTAATATTGGTCTTACAAATAAAGCAGAAGGTGAGACTAATATAACATTCACTGTTAGTGAAGAAACGGATAAAGTTGTTGAAAAAATGGCAAAATTCGTTGATGATTATAATCAGATAATTACATATCTAGATGAACAAATCAGAAAAAGACCAAATAATGATTATCTACCTCTTACTGAAGACCAAAGAAAAGATATGTCTGAGTCTGAGATAAAGCTTTGGGATGAGAAAGCAAAAGAGGGAATGCTATATAACGATTCAAATATGAGTTCTTTACTATTCGCATTGAAAGATGCTGTATCAGGATTTGTTGAAGGTAATTCAACACATATGTCTAGCATTGGAATATCTTCAGCATATGGAGATTATACTGGAAAATTAGTTTTTAATGAAGATAAGTTTAGACAAGCATATGCAGAAGATGCACAGAAGATTGAAGATTTTTTTACTCAAAATCCTTTAAATGCAACTACAGATCAAAAGGGAATATCTCAAAGGTTGAAGGATGTTCTTGTGAGTAATGTTGGAGTAATGGGAGAAAAGGGTATTCTTGTTGAACGAGCTGGAACAAAAGGTACTTCATCTGAAAAGAACAACTTTTTATACGAAAGAATAAAAGAGTATAGCGATATGATGACTAAGTTGAAAAAAAGGCTTAAAACTGAACAAGACAGGTATTACAAACAGTTCGCAGCATTGGAATCAGCACTTGCTAATATGAATAGTCAAAGTTCATGGCTTAGCTCACAGTTTCAATAGTAATTTACAATATAAATGATATAATTTTAGGTGGAGTTTTAAACTCCACCTAATTAAATAACTTCTTAAGAACGAGGTAATAAAATGATTGATCCTTACAAAAATTATAAAAATATCTCTATTAATACGATGTCAAAAGGTGAACTTTTAGTTTTACTTTTTGATAAGCTTGTTCAAAGATTAACTTTAGCAACAATACTTTATAAAGATAATAAGGTAGAAGAAGCTAATATTAGTCTAAACAAATCAAAAGACATATTTAACTATTTAATCACAAGTCTTGACCATAGCTATGGATTATCAAAAGATTTATCAGAGCTATATGCTTTTTTTAATGCTGAGATTATTAAGGCTATAGCGAAAAAAGATATTAGTCTGATTGAACAAATTTTACCGATGATTAGAGAGCTTAGAGATACTTGGGTAGATGCAGAAAAATTATCAAGAAGAAATAAATAGGTGTAATATGATAGATTTACTTAAAAGAAAGCTTGAACTTATTAATAAAATAGAAGAATTAACACATAGTATTCTAGAGATTCAAACTAAGGAAGAAAATAATGAAAGCTCAATAAGCAAAATTAATGAACTTATCAATACTAGACAAAATGTGATGGATGAAATTGATACTATTGATGAAAAAATGAGAGGAAATAATTCGAGATTAAATAATGTAGATGTTGATATATTAACATCTAAAAGGCATATTGAATTAAGTATAAAAGAATCTTTAAAAAGAGCAATAGATATGGATAATAAAATTAAGCTCAATACTGAAAAAGATATTACACTCATTAGAAAAAATATAGCTGAAACTGAAAAAAGACTTCAAACATCTGACTTTGAGATAAATGAAGAAGATAAGAAACCAATAGGATATTTTTTAAATAAAAAAAGCTAAATCTAATATTATAAAAAGCTAAACTTTTTCATCAATAGGTCGATATATAAAATAAGCAGATAAAATGCTATAATTAGAATAACAGGCGCCCTGATATTCTGATAAAATACTAGGGAATGAATCCCACTAATAAAATACATGGAGGTATTATTATGAGAATACAACACAATGTTAACGCATTAAATTCACACAGAAATTTAACTATGAACACAGCTTCTGTAGGTAAAAACCTAGAGAAATTATCATCAGGCTTCAGAGTAAACAGAGCAGCTGATGATGCTGCAGGATTGGCTATATCAGAAAAAATGAGAGCACAAATCAATGGATTAGAGCAAGCTCAATCTAACGCTCAAGATGGTATATCATTAATTCAAACAGCAGAAGGTGCTTTAAATGAAACTCACTCTATACTACAAAGAATGAGAACACTAGCAGTACAAGCTTCAAACGGAACATATCAAAAATCTGTTGACCGTGAAAACATCCAACAAGAAATGACAGCTTTAAAAGATGAGATCGATAGAGTAGCTGCATCAACACACTACAATAAAAACTACTTGATTAATGGAGCTATGGCTACTGCTGCATCAGCAATGACATTCCAAATCGGAGCTAACCCAACAACTGCTGAAAATGTAGCTTTAACAATAGCAGATATGGGAGCAAGTGCTTTGGGCGTAAGCAACCTTACTGTAGTAGATGTTTCACATGCTAACAGTGCTGTAGAATCAATAGACACAGCAATAGATTCAGTATCACAACAACGTTCAGCACTAGGAGCTCTTCAAAACAGATTAGAGCATACAGTTAACAACTTAGGAGTAGCTGCTGAGAACTTAACAGCTGCTGAATCAAGAATAAGAGACGTTGACATGGCAAAAGAAATGATGGCATTCACTAAGAATAACATCCTTACTCAAGCTTCTCAAGCAATGCTTGCACAAGCTAACATGCAACCACAAGGCGTATTACAATTATTACAATAATTATAATATACTATAAAAAAAAGCGAGGGCGCCTCGCTTTTTTTATATAGTGTGCCCAGCATGGGCGACAGCTTGACGGTGAAAGTCCGTTATGGGGC